>Ga0315324_10000168_pt1 | contig 23864 bp, 23 predicted proteins | sample M150021515metaG_FD_203919 | JGI IMG/M metagenome (GOLD analysis project Ga0315324, IMG submission 203919) | Ammonia-oxidizing marine archaeal communities from Monterey Bay, California, United States - M1 500m 21515 | ecosystem: Environmental > Aquatic > Marine > Intertidal zone | place: USA...
GGAGTTGCTGCAGTTGTTATTGCTGAAATGTCTCTAGTTTTAGGTGCAAACCAGTTTGGTATGGATGTTATTGCAGAGCCTATAAGGCATGGTTCAGATTATAGTAATATTACTGTACTTGCGACAGACTTATATACAACATATGTTTATCAATTTGAGTTGGCAGCCGTATTACTGTTAATAGCAATTATTGCTTCAATAACGCTTATTCATAGAACTGAAAAACGTAGCAAAAAACAGTCGATTTCTGAGCAAGTTAATACCAAAGCAGAAGATCGAGTTAGATTGGTTTCTATAGCTTCACCTAATAAAAAGGATGAATGATTATGATAACACTTAGTGACTACCTTATTTTAAGTGCAATAGTTTTTTGTATAGGCCTAGTAGGAATATTTGTTAATCGTACTAATATAATTACATTACTCATGTGTGTTGAGTTGATGCTCGCTGCCGTTAATACTAATTTTATCGCCTTCTCTTATTTTATGGGCGACCAAGTTGGACAGATCTTTGTATTTTTCATTCTTACAGTAGCTGCAGCTGAGGTTGCTATTGGTTTAGGAATATTGACACTAGTCTATAGAAATAAAGGCTCAATTAATATAGATGTTACTAATAGCTTGAGGGGCTAATCCAAGAATGACAATGGAGAACATATACTTAACACTAGCTCTTTCACCATTATTGGGCGCCATTATTGCCGGTTTCTTCGGGGGAATTTTGGGACGTAAGGCCACACACACAATAACAATTTTAGGTGTTTTTATTTCAACAATGTTAGCGCTGTATGTGTTTAATATTCATGTATTGGAGAAAGGTGAGATATTCAATCAGAACATCTATACATGGATGCAAATAGGCAGTCTAAATATAAGTGTTGGGTTTTTGATAGATAATCTAACATCAGTGATGTTGGTAGTTGTTTCATTCGTATCGCTCATGGTACATATTTACACTATAGGCTACATGGACGATGACGATGGCTACACTAAATTTTTTAGCTATATTTCTTTATTCACCTTTGCCATGTTTATACTGGTCATGTCAAATAACTTTATGCAATTATTCTTCGGTTGGGAAGCCGTAGGACTCGTCTCTTACCTATTGATTGGTTTTTGGCATCACAAAGAGTCAGCAATTGAGGCTAATCTTAAAGCGTTCCTGGTTAATAGGGTAGGAGACTTCGGATTCTTGTTAGGAATAGCGTTAGTGTTAATGTACTTTGGATCACTTGACTATATGGAAGTGTTCAATAATCTTGATATTGTGAACGGAGTTACAATATTAGATGGAGCATTAATTATTACTGTAATTTGTATATTGTTGTTTATTGGTGCGATGGGAAAATCTGCGCAGGTGCCATTGCATGTTTGGTTGCCGGGCTCTATGGAAGGTCCAACTCCAATTTCAGCACTCATACACGCAGCAACAATGGTAACTGCTGGTATTTTTATGGTGTCACGTATGTCACCAATGTTCGAATTGAGTGAGGTTGCATTAACAGTGGTAATGGTAATTGGCGCTGTTACAGCTTTATTTATGGGTTTATTAGGAATTGTGCAGAATGACATAAAGAGAGTTGTGGCTTACTCAACACTATCTCAGTTGGGTTATATGACGGTAGCTTTAGGTGTCAGTGCTTATTCGGTGGCAATATTTCATCTCATGACTCATGCCTTCTTTAAAGCTCTTCTTTTCCTAGCAGCAGGATCTGTAATAGTAGCTATGCACCATGAGCAAGATATTAGAAAGATGGGCGGTCTGTATAAAAAAATGCCAATCACTTACATAACCTCCCTTATTGGAACTTTAGCTTTGATAGGCTTTCCTGGATTTGCAGGCTTCTACTCAAAAGACATGATAATTGAGGCCGTGCATTTTTCTACACTTCCATACGCTAACTTAGTCTATTATGCTGTTGTTGCAGGGGTATTTATAACTGCTTTTTATTCTTTAAGAATGTTCTTTCTAGTTTTTCATGGTGATTCTAGAGTTGATCATCATACTGAAGAGCACTTAAAAGAATCTACAACTTCAATAACTTTTCCGTTGATTGCCTTGGCGATACCATCAGCAGTAATAGGATATTTAACGATTGAGCCTATGTTATTTACCGGCTGGCTAAGTAATGCAATTACTGTTGCATCTAGTCACGTCTCTATGGCTGAATTAGAACATGAATTCCATGGTGCCGCATCAATGATACCACACGCATTTATAACAACACCATTCTGGATGATGGTTGCTGGAATTGCTGCTGCATGGCTGTTTTCATTGCACAGGACTGACTGGGCTGATGCTATTAAAAATAGATTTCATCGTACCTATTATGTGCTAGATTCACTCTACGGCTTTGATCGCTTTAATGAGATAGTTTTCGTAAATGGTGTTAAAAGATTAGGCAACCTATTATGGAAGGTTTCAGATATGGGTTTAATTGACAAGATGGTTGTTAATGGAAGCGCAAAGTTAGTTGGATTTGTCGGTTCAATTATTCGCCCTATACAAACCGGATACGTCTATCACTATGCTTTCTTTATGATTTTCAGTTTATTAATTATTTTAACTTGGTCGCTTTTCGCAGGTGACCATCCACAACTTCGTTTAGAGTTTTAGGTATGGACAGTATGCTTCTTAGTTTATTAATATGGATGCCAATATTAGGCGGCTGTCTAATTATATTAATTGGAAATAGCCGTGCAGAGACAGCACGTTGGCTTAGCGCGCTAATTTCTATTGTTGTTTTTATTATGTCAATAGGATTATTTACAGACTTCGATAACTCAACCCACCTAATGCAGTTTACTGAAAAGTCATCCTGGATTTCTCATTTTGATATATATTACCATATAGGTGTGGATGGTATTTCAATGCCTCTTATTATCCTTACAACATTCTCAACAATTTTAGTTATCATTGCTGGATGGGAAGTTATATCTAAAAGGGTTGCACATTATATGGCTGCTTTTTTGATGATGGAAGGCCTAATAATTGGTGTCTTTTCATCGTTAGATGCTGTATTGTTTTACGCGTTCTGGGAGGCTTCACTTATCCCGATGTTGTTAATTATTGGAATTTGGGGCGGCGATAATCGTGTTTATGCTGCAATTAAGTTCTTTTTATATACCTTCTTGGGGTCAGTCTTTATGCTGATATCCCTAATATACATGTACAACAAAGGCGGTTCTTTTTCAATTCTAGAAATGCATGAGCTTGATCTAAGCCTTTTAGAACAGAGCTGGATATTTTGGGCATTCTTTATGGCATTTGCAGTCAAGGTTCCAATGTTTCCTGTGCATACCTGGCTGCCAGATGCCCATGTTCAAGCACCTACTGGTGGATCAGTAATTCTAGCGGCTATTATGCTTAAGATGGGCGGCTATGGCTTCTTCCGGTTCTCATTACCAATTACACCAGATGCATCGCTTGAATTCTCTGAAGTAGTAATTGTTTTGTCCCTCATAGCTATTGTATATATTGGTTTTGTAGCATTAGTCCAGAGAGACATGAAAAAATTAATTGCATATTCATCAATCTCACATATGGGATTTGTTACATTAGGAGTGTTTGCCTTGTTCTTGGCATATCGTCCTGAAAGTACAGAGGGAGCAATGCTAGGGCTTGAAGGAGCAATGATACAGATGATTTCACATGGATTTATATCTGCAGCCATGTTCCTTGTGGTTGGTGTTTTGTATGATCGACTACACTCAAGGGAAATATCTACTTATGGTGGCGTTATAAACACCATGCCTAAGTTTACTGGGTTTGCAGTGCTATTCGCTATGGCTAATGCTGGTCTACCAGCAACATCAGGATTTGTGGGCGAATTTATGGTTATATTAGGAGCAGTTCAAGCCAACATATGGTATGCAGTCTTAGCGTCACTGACCCTTATACTTGGGGCTGCTTATACTTTGTGGATGGTTAAGCGTGTTTTTTGGGGGCCAATAACTAATGACGATGTTAAGACTTTGAAAGATATTAATGGGCGTGAATTTGGGATCCTCGCAGTATTAGCTTTAGCAGTACTCGTTATGGGGCTTTACCCTCAACCAATAATAGAAGTGATGCACGCTTCTATTGAAAATTTATTACAACAAGCATTGAGCTCAAAGTTATGACTAACAACTTCTCATTTGAAATAAACTCATTAATGGTGGCTCTACCAGAGATATTCTTAATAAGTAGTATTGTAATTATTCTACTAATAGATCTATTCTTAACTAGCAAATTTAGACGGGTCACTTATTACCTCTCCCAGCTGAGTTTATTCGTAACTGGAATTCTAGCATTCAACCTAATAGGTCATACTGAAACTGTGATATTTAGTGATTCATTCATCCTTGACGATATGGCATCTGTATTTAAGGTATTTATTTTGGGATCAGCAATGGTTGCAATGGTTTATACAAGACATTACTTGATTCAACACTCATTATTCATAGGTGAGTACTTTGTATTAGTACTACTGGCAGTGTTGGGGATGATGGTTATGGTGTCTGGGTATAGCATGCTGACACTTTATCTTGGTCTTGAAATTCTTTCTTTGTGCTTATATGCACTCATTGCAATAGCTCGTAACAGGTCAGTTGCAGTAGAGGCGGCGCTTAAATATTTTATATTAGGTGCTATAGCCTCTGGTTTGTTGCTTTATGGTATTTCAATGGTTTACGGCATAAGCGGCAGTATTAATATTAGTGAAATTGCTTCATTTGCTTCTAATTCAAATATTAACTCTAGGGAGACTCTAATTCTTAATTTTGGCCTAGTATTCTTGGTTATAGGTATCGCCTTCAAGCTTGGAGCAGTGCCATTCCATATGTGGGTGCCAGATGTTTATGAAGGGGCGCCAACTTCAGTGACAATGTTTTTATCAACAGTGCCTAAGATAGCTGCTCTGGCAATGCTAGTCAGAATTCTTATAGATGGACTAGGGTCTATGCATGATTACTGGGCAGATTTATTCATAGCATTATCTTTATTGTCAATAGCTCTAGGATCTATGGTTGCATTAATGCAGACAAATATAAAGCGTATGTTGGCTTATTCAACGATTTCACATGTTGGTTTCATTATGTTGGGATTTGTGACTGGAGTTGTGTCTGGGTATGGCGCGGCAACATTTTATGTGCTTGTGTATGTTCTCATGAGTTTGGCCGCATTTGGTATAATTATATTGCTTAATAGAAATGGTTATGAGGCTGATAAAATATCAGATTACAAGGGGCTCAGTAAGAGTTCGCCTTGGTTTGCACTTATAATGCTAGTGGTAATGCTCTCTATGGCTGGAGTGCCACCATTTATAGGCTTCTATTCAAAATTTTTCATCCTGCAACAAGTTGTATTGTCTGGATTTGTTACTATAGCAATAGTTGCAGTCGTTTTTGCGGTTATTAGTGCTTACTACTATCTACAAATTATTAAATCTATGTATTTCGATGATTCTGATAATGAAACTACAATTAATGCGCCTATGGATATGAAGTTAATTCTTTCAATAAATGGTGTTCTTATATTGGGTATTGGCTTATTCCCAGATTATTGGATGAAATTGAGTGTTTCTTTGTTCTAATAGTTTATTTTATATAGCTTATTTTTGTAAATTTATTGTTTGAAATATAATGCAACTGACCCCATTTCATCTTGCAATTCCTGTTCGTGATATAGATGAATCGAGAGATTTTTATGGATATAAGTTAGGCTTTCCTGAGGGAAGAAGTACTGATGAGTGGATTGATTTTAATATGTTCGGTCATCAGCTAGTTACGCACTTAAATACTAGTATTGGAAGGCAAGGAAAAGTCCAATCAGTTTCAAATGTAGTTGATGGAAAGGGAGTACCTATACCGCATTTTGGTGTTGTCCTAAATATTAATCATTGGAATCAACTTACCAGCAGAGTTAGCAAAGTGATTGATAACTTTATAATTGAACCACATACTCGTTTCGAAGGAAAGAAGGGTGAGCAGAGGACTATGTTTTTTGAAGACCCTTCAGGTAATTATTTAGAATTTAAGGCATTTAAGGATATCAATTCAGAACTCTTCAAGAAGTAGGCTGGCTTTTATTTTGTAGCTCCGTCTTAGCAGGTTTGCCAGTTTGAGTACGAGGCATCTCATCTAAAATTTCTAGTAACGTTGGGACCATATATTTACTCATAATATTAGAGCAATACAATTGAAGTTCGTCTAAATTAAGTGATGAACTGTTCCTCAAAGTCACAAATGCCTTCACAAGCTCTTCACCGTAACTATCAGGTACACCGATAACAGCGCAATCTTCTATACTTGGATGGGTAAATATACCTTCTTCTATTTCGTAGGCTGAAACCATTTCACCTTTTACTCTGATTCTTTCTGACATTCTGGCCAACCAAAAAAGATCACCATCCTCGTCAAGGCGAGCAAGGTCGCCAGTATGGAACCATGAATTTCGCCACGCTCTTTTAGTTTCTTCCTCCATACCTAAGTATTTAGAGGCCATGATTGATGGCTCACGAGAACGAATTATTAGTTCGCCGGGCTCGCCAACAGGAAGTGAATTGTCATTATCATCCACAATTGCAACTTCGTATCGGTCTAAAACTTTACCTGCTCCTGTCTTATCGAACAGAGGTAGAGCCACTCCTCCAGCCTCTGTAGAGCCATAACCCCCACCACGAGCTAGTTTAAGATTAAATCTAGATTCAAAGTCGTCATGATTTACCGGTAGAGGCGTCCCCCACATGAAGCGCATATTGTGTTGAGTCTCTTCCACACATGGTTGGGCAGACCAAAGAAGCTGTTGAACCGATCCCATAGCCATAAACCATGTTGCCTTATAACGGTACACATCCTTCCAAAAATTAGAAAGACTAAATCCTTGTCTTATGATAGCTTGGCCTCCAATCATCATGGCTGGCAATATATCATACTGAGTGGCCCCTACATGAAAAAGTGGGTACGGTGAGTATACGCTGTCATTCCTGGTTAATCCGAAAGCCTCTATCATAGACTCTGCTGCCCTGACTGAGCTCCTGTGTGGAATATCACACCCCTTGGATACCCCAGTCGTGCCCGATGTAAAAAGAATCACAGCTGTTTCATCATCCTGGAAGTTACAGGGTAGGTTCGTATTTAAATCGCTAATTATGGAGTTCCAGGGCAGTACTGCTATGTTATTGAACTTCTCGCCTGCATAGGTATGATCGTCAGTCATGATTATTTGCTCAAGGTAATCTAAATCGTTCATTACATCAGTGAGTTGTTGTAAGTAATCATTAGAGGTAATCATTTTTTTGCACTTTGTTAGGTTAATCATACGAGCAAGTGATACACCTTTAAAGGTGTTATTAATAGCAACTTCTATGGCGCCAATTTTTTTTAGTGCATATGAACTGGCTAAAAATTTTATGCAGTTAGGCAGCATTATGGCAACATATTCATTATCACAAATGCCCAAATCACTTATACCGTGAGCTATGGTATTTGTTAATTGGTTAAATTCAGAATACGATAAACACTCACCAGTCTCTGCCTGAGTAACAAATGGTTTTGGGCCAAAATTTTCTGATGACTTTTGAAGTAGTAAACCGAGATTAATTTTTTGTGCTTCTTTACCGGTTAGTTTCATACGATATATGCTGTAACTTTATTGAATTACTCACCATTTTTGCATTTATAAAACTATTGAGATATAAATTAATCGCAAAGTTTACTATTAAGATTATCAAGAGAACATATTACATTATTTGAGATGCAAAATAATATTATCTATTAGGGTTTTATTAACTGTTTTTCTTTATTTATTAAGATATATAATTCAGAGAAAAATGCTGAATTGATTTATTCATAAATTAATAATAAATGTCAATAACCAGGCAATTCACATTTTAGGAGAAAGTGTTGCAAAAAAGAGCCTATACAAAACCCATGATAGTTGCACATCGAGGTGCTTCAGGAGATGCTCCAGAAAATACCATTGCTGCATTTATGTTGGCATGGGAACAAGGAGCAGATGCAATTGAGGGTGATTTTCATATTACTAAAGATGGGCATATAGTCTGTATACACGATGATGATACAGCAAGAGTGAGTGGTTCCAAGCTAGTGATAAGTAAATCAACTCTTAAAGAGTTACAAAGTCTCGATATTGGGAGTCATTTTGGGGATCAGTTCTGTAATGAGAGGATTGCAACTATTGAGCAAGTATTTGCTACTGTAGTAAAGGGTAAAAAAATTCTTGTAGAGATTAAGTGTGGTATTGAAATATTACCAGTTTTGATTGATCAAATAAAACGATCAAGTCTAGACTTAAGCCAGATTATTGTAATCTCATTTAATCAAAATATTATAAAGGAATGCAAAATTATTGAGCCTAAATTGGTTGCGTTATGGCTGAATGATTTTTTTGAAAGTAATGATATTGAATTGATTATATCAACCTTACTAAACATAGGAGCAGATGGCATTAGTTCTAACAACAATTCAACAAAGGAACTTATAACTAAAGTTATCGGGCTGAGCTTGTCTTATCATTCTGGCTGGACGATGGACAATATTGATATTATTAAAAAGACAATAAATTGGGGAACCCAATCAATCACAACGAATAACCCGGGCAAAATTAAAAATGAACTTTTCGGTAAAAAAAACCACACCAGAGTGATATGATATTTAGAAATATTAACGTAATGTTTGCTATTCTTGCAGCCGTAAGCTGGTCTTTTGCAGTAACCTCATCGGCCCTAGCATTGAGTGCTGGATCAGGCATTATCTTGCTTCTTTTTGCTAGATTCTTTATTACTTTTATTGTTTCATTTTTGCTATCCGGTGGCTACACGAGTACTAAAACTAACAGACCACATTTACGATTATTTGTTATAAGTGTTTTCACAACCTTTTTCATTTCATCATATATGGCAGCGATTGAACTGATCCCTATAAGTATTGCAGTTAGCGTTGTGTATACCTTTCCTGTTATCACCTTTTTTGCCTTTTCAATTATAAAATCAAGATCAATAGATACGCTTTCTGCTGTTGCACTATCTGTGTCATTAATAGGGATCTGGATGCTAAGCGGTGTAGACAAGGATGGTTGGAATATTTGGGGCGTTCTTTTAGCGCTTGGGGCGGCAGTCTCGCAGACTGTTATTAATATCGCTTCCAGGCATCACAGCATCGAACCTGGTTGGCGATTACTGAAGAATATTATGGCAATTCCAGCTATTCTATTCACAATTTTATTTATATTTAATTATTCTGAAGTTAGCACTATAGCGCTGATTTGGTGTTTATTTTCTGCAATTGGGATGATTGGCGGCTGTTATTTTTTCTACCATTCAATCGCACAAGTTGGCCCTGTTAGAACTTCTAATATAATGTATCTTGAACCAGTATTTACAATTGCAATAGGTATATCATTCCTAGACAATTTTCTTGAATTGTCGCAGTGGTTAGGCATAGCAGTTATTATTAGTGCTACTTTGGTTTTGGAGCTCTGGGGTAAAAAGTATCAATCTATTGATTAGCTCTCAACTCTATAATAAAAGCATTAAGTATTAGTTTGTTGTGTTACTATTGTTTTTATGTTGTCTTTAAATGAACTTGAGACCAAAATACCGCCACCATTATTAACGATTATTTTTGTAATTCTTATGTGGCTTGCATCTTCATTTTCGGCAAGTATTTTTATACCAGATTATTTAAGAATAGTGCTTTTTGTCTCACTTTGTATCACTGCATTTTCAGTTGCTTTACTTGGAGTTTACAGTTTTAGAAGAGCTAAGACCACGGTAAATCCTTTTAACCCAGATAAAGCTTCAAGTCTTGTGTGTACAGGTATTTACCGATATACTCGTAACCCTATGTACCTTGGCTTGTTTATAGGTTTAGCTGGATGGGGTATATACTTGTCTAGCGCGATTGCTTTGGTGTTTCCATTTATTTTTGTGTTAACAATAAACAGACTACAAATAATTCCAGAAGAAAGGGCGCTTGAATCTATATTTAGATCTAGGTATGTTGAATACAAAACTAGGGTTCGCCGTTGGATATAGATATAATCACTGGTAATCCAATAACACTATGAGCAGTTTGATTGAATGTCTAAAATTAATTGGCAAGATTTTAAAAAAGTTGATATAAGGGTTGGAACGATTGTTAAAGCCGAGGATTTTCCTGAGGCTATAAGGCCTGCGTATATACTTCATGTTGATTTTGGTTCAGAAATTGGTGTTAAGAAGTCTAGCGCGCAAATCACAAATCTTTATACGAAGAAACAGTTGCTGGATAAAAAAGTGATGGGAGTTGTTAATTTTCATCCAAAGCAGGTCGGCCCAATAATGAGTGAATGCCTGGTCTTAGGTTTCTATAACCAAGATAAATCTGTTGTGTTGGCAGTACCAGATATATCTGTTGATAATGGTGAACGCCTTCTTTAGAGTTTTATCAGATAGTATTTTTTAGTCATGGTGGTATCTGTTACTCATCAAATAGCAAGATTTATGGCAACCTAAAAGGGTTTTATAAACCTTGTATTGCTGGAATAAAATAGATAATAAACTATTGAATAAATGAGTACAATTACCTCTATTTTTGGTTACTTTAATAACTACATTTAATGAGCTCAATTGTTTCAATTAAAAACTTATCGAAGACCTATAGTACTGGCTTTGAAGCCCTAAAAAGTATAAATTTGGATATAAATAGAGGTGAAATTTTGGCTCTGTTAGGTCCTAATGGTGCTGGGAAGACTACATTAATTTCTACAATATGTGGAATCATCTCACCCTCCTCAGGGAGTGTAACTGTTGATGGCAATGATATTATCGATGATTTTAGAAAAACACGAAGTATGATTGGCCTAGTACCCCAAGAGCTAACCCTGGGTGCATTCGATAAAGTATGGAGTACAGTTAACTTCTCAAGAGGGTTATTTAACTGTAAAAAGAATGATGATTACCTTGAGCAACTTTTAAAAGATTTGTCTTTGTATGATAAGAGGGATGCAGAATTGCGCACCCTATCAGGAGGCATGAAGAGAAGAGTGCTTATTGCAAAGGCACTATCCCACGAACCAAAAATATTGTTTCTGGATGAACCTACTGCAGGTGTAGATGTTGAGCTTAGGAAGGACATGTGGCAGATTGTTCGTAGTCTAAAAGATTCTGGCGTTACAATCATTCTGACAACTCATTACATTGAGGAGGCACAAGCTATAGCAGACTGTGTAGGTGTAATAGATAACGGTGAATTATTGCTGGTTGAGAAAACAAAAACATTGATGAAGAGGCTTGGTAAAAAACAACTAATAATTGAGCTTAAAGAGCAATCTTATGAGTTACCGCCTACTCTCGATGTATACCAATTAGACCTCAGTGATAACGGGAAACTTATTACTTACACCTACAATCCGGAGGATGGAGGTGCAAGCGTCACCAAATTATTACAGTCAATTAATGAAGCAGGAATAGTTGTAAGGGATATGCGAATAAATGAAAGCTCTCTGGAAGATATTTTTGTTAACTTGGTGAGAAAATGATGATTAACTATAGAGCAATTAAAGTAATTTATAACAATGAAATGACACGTTTTTGGAATACATTATTTCAAAGTATCGCTTCCCCAGTAATTTCAACAGCTCTATATTTTGTTGTATTTGGGTCAGCGATTGGTTCAAGTATTAACAACATTGAGGGGGTTTCATATGCACTCTTTATTGTCCCAGGATTGACTATGTTGTCAGTATTAACTCAGAGCGTGTCGAATGCTTCTTTTGGTATATTTTTTCCTAAATTTACTGGAACAATCTACGAAATATTGTCTGCCCCTATATCATTCTATGAAGCTCTTATAGGTTATGTTGGGGCTGCAGCGTCAAAATCCTTGATATTAGCTACTATCATACTAATCACTGCAAGCTTTTTTGTGGATTTGAAAATAGAGCATCCAATCTGGATGATGACTTTTCTAATTCTGACCTGTGTCGCATTCAGTTTGTTTGGGTTTATTATTGGTTTGTGGGCTGGAAATTTTGAAAAACTCCAGGTAGTTCCGTTACTATTAATTACGCCTTTAGTGTTCCTAGGAGGCAGTTTTTATTCTGTTAGTATGTTGCCACCTTTTTGGCAAACAGTTACTCTTTTTAACCCAGTTCTATACCTTGTTAGTGGTTTTCGCTGGAGCTTCTTTGAAGTATCAGATGTCGATGTAGGTACAAGCTTGTTTATGATTCTTGTCTTCCTTGCACTCTGTTTGGCGTTGGTTGCGTGGATGTTTAAATCTGGATACAGGCTTAAGGAATAACATAAGTCTCTGCATTATCGTGATTGAAATTACAGATATTTATATTTACCCTGTTAAATCTTTAAAAGGGATTGCCCTTAGTGAAGCTGTAACTTGTTCTCGAGGTTTTAAATATGATCGTGAATGGATGGTTACAGATACTGATTACTCTTTTATTACTCAACGTCAAATAGAAAAAATGGCCACCATCAATGTATTGATTGATAGCGTATCTCTCATATTGCAATCTTCTGAAGATGAATATAATGAACTGAAGATAAGCTTGATAAATACTGATAGAGACTTTGTTAGCGCTTCTGTTTGGGAGGATACCTGTAACGCGACTGATGAAGGAGATGAGGCGTCAGAATGGCTAACAAAGATACTTGGCAAATATAACAACAAGGCTCTTAGACTGGTCAGGTTTGCTGCTGATTCTAAGCGTATAGTGCCTGCAAAGCACTTAACAGGTGATGGGGTCGTAGAGAGCTCTTTTTCAGATCAATTTCCATATTTAATAACATCATTAGACTCGTTAGAAGTACTAAATATTGAACTGAGCAATAAAAAACTGATGGGAGTTGAAATGAATAGATTTAGACCCAATATAGTTGTTAAGGGTATTTTGGATATAGAACAAAAACAGCCTAATAATTTATACTCAACCAAAAACAACTATTATTTTGGCCTAAGAAAGCCCTGTAAGCGTTGTAAGATTACTACAATTAATCAAAATACTGGTGAAATAATTAATGCCAAGGAGCCACTAAGGACATTAACAAGTTTGAGCTTTAATAATCAGACTGATGGAGCTTATTTTGGTCAAAATTCAATATTCTCATCTAGTGCAAGCGCACTAGTTAAGGTTGGTGAAAAATTTAACTTAGGTCAATAGATTTATAAGATAAAAATTAACTAATTCTATGTTTTATTCTTAATTGATATAGCACCAAGTGGATTTGATTTTTTCCAAGCGTGTCCATATATTACCTCATAGGTTGCAGGTAATTTCTCGTCTTTTCTAAAAGATTCGTACATTTGAATCATTGTGTTAAAGTTGTTCTTACCGGTGAGCGACTTTGATCGGTTAGTAACTGTTTGTGCTCCGATACCTTTAAGGTCTCGTAAAAGATCAAGTACAGAGTGGTATTTTATTATTAGAGTATCCATCTCCATAACTGGATTTTGAAAACCATTCTGTAGCATCTGATCGCCGATATCGTGCATGTCAGTAAATGTATTTACATGGACTTTATTGTCAACCACAGACCAGCTCTTTTTCAGTTCCTTAAGTGTGTCGGGGCCGAAGGTAGAGAATAGAAGTAAACCATCATTCTTGAGAACTCTGAAGCATTCTGTAAATAGTGCATCTAAGTTAGGGCACCATTGCATCATCAGACTAGAAATAATAATGTCAGCACTATTGTCAATTAGTGGTATTTTATTAGCATCTGCACATACTTTGAGAGGTGCCTCATTGTTAGCCAGGGATTGATGAGCAAAATCAATGCATATGATATTTGATTCAGGAAAGCGTTGAGTTATTTTACTACTCAACAGCCCAGTGCCAGCTCCAAGGTCAACAATAGTTTCAGTATTTGGATTAATAAAGTCAAGTTTCTGGTTAGTGCGGGCGGCTATCTCGTTTTGAACAAGGGCATGTTTATTGTAATTTTTTGAAGCTTTATTAAAGGCGTTCATTACTGAAGACATTCGATCACCTTGTTAGTTATTCTGTTCATTAATTTAAAATAGTGTGATGGTCCTCTTTTAATGTCAAGACCCATAACATCAATTTGAGCGTTATTAATGTTTAAGCCCTCTGTAAGAGTGTTAATCCTTTTTATAGGGACTTCTTTGTCACTTATAATACATTTTATATGTTTATTTTGCATTTCCTTCCTAGCTCGAAGCGCTGTATGCAGGCTAAGTCTAGAACCGTGATATTTAGTGACAACGACAGGTGCCTCAAGTTTGTTTGACTCCGTAAAGTATTGAAAGGTATCTGAATATGTTGCAAAAGCAGTATTTAGGTGAGATGACAACTTATTAGTTATTTCTTTATCTAATTTTTCGAGACTATTAATGAGCGTGCTCAGATTTATTAAATAGTTGAGACGGTTTTCAGGGTCAACTTTAATAAGCTTAGTGCTGATATTTTTTGCAATGATTTTCATATTATTTATGTCCAACCATAAATGATAATTTTTGATTGATTGTTCATTTCCAGATAGTATATTTATTCCGTTAATATCGGTAACAAATATCTTTTTATTTTGCGCAACACTATCAATAACTTTATCAAGCTCTGATTCAAGTTTATTGTCTACAGAAATTAAAATATCTGCTTCTGCGATAAGGCTTATTTGCGAAGGCTTAAGGTGGAAATTATGTACATCTTGGCCAGAATTAAGTAATAGTTCTGTTTCTGTAATGTTGTCTGTTAGGGCGCTAATAATTGAATGAATGGGTTTAATAGAGGTAACAACAAATGGGGCGGCATTAACATTGTAAGAGTGCAGTAAGAGGAAGAGTAGTAGTCTAATAACCATAGATGAAATTATACTATTTACAAGCTATTTATTGTGAATTTGAAAGTATATATTTGTTATTAATTTCGACATATGAATATAGCTCTTTTAGGCGCAGGATAACCTTCTATGGTTAAGTTAGGGTTTATAGGGTCAATAAAGTCTTTCAGAGATTTAGCATTCTCACCAATCCATCCTGTTGAGCGCTGTTCGTTGGTCATAGTTTGATTAATATCAACACATTCAATAGAACTAAATCCTGCTATATCGATCCAACTGTAAAGTGTTTTTACAGAAGGTATTCTCCAGACATTGCGCATCCTGGCATAACGATCAGTTGGTACGATGTCAGGTCCATCTCCTTCAATTATTAGAGTTTCTAGAATAAGTTCGCCATCATCATTCAGCATTTTTTTAAGTTTAAATAAATGTTGCATGTGGTCTTTTTGATGATAAAGAACTCCCATAGAGAATACCGAATCAAAGCTATTCAGGTCTGGCAATTGCTCTAAACGTAATGGCAATACAAATGCACTGGGCGGATTATTTATTAAAGATCTTATGGCCTGAAATTGATAATTAAAAAGTAGAAATGGGTCTATACCAATTGCAAGTTTCGCTCCAGACAATGCCATTCTTATGGTGAAGTAACCATTACCAGAGCCAACATCAAGTACTGTCCTGTTTTCTAAAGGCTGCATGTATTTGGAAAACCTATCCCATTTGATGTCACCACGCCATTCACTGTCAATTTTAAGATTTCCGATTTTGAAGGGACCCTTTCTCCATGGGATTAATTGTTTTAATGATTGCTCCAAGTTAGCAGTATTATCGATATCAAGTTTAATATTTAGATACGGCTTTGTGTATTCTAGTTCAGATGTTTGGTAGAGGTCTATTTCATCTATGACCTTCTTCCATTTAGGAATGTTGCCATTATTTACTGAATAAGCATCAACAGAATCATCAACTAGTTGTTGACTGATACTTTCGAGTGGAGTGTTCAGGCAATTGTTAAAAAAAGAATTCAACATATAAATATATAAATATATGTAACTTAATATAAGTAGTATAAAATAAATGTTCAAAAAAGGAAACTAAACTTTAAATTTAATCGGAGCAAGAATAAAATGAAGAACAAAATATTGATATTTTTAGCTGTTTTTTTTGTTATGGCAAATGCTATAGCTGGTGGCGATGATCGTGATCAGGGGCCTGTAGAATCTTTCGATTCTCTTGAAGTTGAACCTGTAACTGACAATGTTGTTGTTGGTGAACTAGAAGCGCAAACTATGACACTATCGAATACTGCAGCTGAAGACGAGGTATTAGCGCAAGAAATGGCGGAGTTTGAGGCTGCATTAGCAGAAGAAGCAAGACTAGCAGAAGAAGCAAGACTAGCAGACCTTGAATGGCGTGCTGAGTTTGAGGCTCAATTAGCTGAACAAGCCAGACTAGAAGAAGCTAGATTAGCTGACCTTGCATGGCGTGCTGAGTTTGAGGCTCAATTAGCTGAACAAGCCAGACTAGAAGAAGCTAGATTAGCTGACCTTGCATGGCGTGCTGAGTTTGAGGCTCAATTAGCTGAACAAGCGAGACTAGCAGAAGTAATTGCAACAACCTCATCAGGAGTTGAGATTACGGTTGCAGCACACGAGTCTTGTCAAAATACATTAGGCCTTACTGACTACAATATTGATAAATTTATAACTTCTGTAGCTTTAGGCAGACTATACAACGAGGGCCCACAATTAGACCTCGGTACTGCCTTCACATCCTCAAGATGGGATCAGTACTTTGATTGTGTTGATGAGCTTTCTAAGTAGTAGCATCTCCTTAACTAATAGTTAATAAAAAAGTCCGCTCTTAGGCGGACTTTTTTTTTACATAGAATAGTTTTATATTTCTAGTAGAGAGTTTTCCTTGTGGTGTAGCTTATCATCTACCGAGTGCACATGATCATCAGTAATCTTCTGAATGTTTTCTTCCGCTCTTCTTGACTCATCTTCTGATATTTCTTTTTCCTTTAATAGATCCTTAAAATCAGAATTAGCATCCCTGCGAATATTTCTAATCGCTACCTTGGCATGCTCTGCTTCATCTTTAACTACGCGAACAAGATCACGCCTACGTTCTTCAGTTAGTGGGGGTAGTGGAATCCTCATAACTTGACCCATGGTTTGTGGATTTAGCCCTAGATCTGAAGTTAAAATAGCCTTCTCTATAGGTCCCACCATTTCTTTTTCCCATGGTGTAACTTTCAGAGTTCTAGAGTCCTCGGCAACCACATTAGATACCTGTGATATAGGAACCATTGAACCGTAGTATTCTACGTGAACCTGTTCTAGTAAAGAGGGGTTTGCTCGTCCAGCCCTAATCTTGCTGAAAGCATCTTCAAGAATAGCGATGGTTTTATTCATCCGATCTTGAGCATCATTCTGAATCTCATTTAACATAGCTTGTTATCTTCCTTGGTAAATAATAATAAATTCAATAGATAGATTTTAGATCATTTGTAATGATAAATCTAACTAACGATAGTTCCATGTGATACACCTTTTACAATATCTATAAGTGTGTTTGAGTTATCAAGCATACTGAAGACACATATTTTTAATCCGTGGTTCTTGCAAAGTGTGAACGCTGTCATATCCATAATTTTTAAGTTTTTTTCAATTGCCTCATCAAAGCTTATAGTTTCGTAGCGGCTTGCTTCTGGATTTATTAATGGGTCATCAGTATAGATCCCATCTACTTTAGTTGCTTTGAATAGTATATCTGCTCCAATTTCAATACCACGTAATGCAGCTCCAGTATCAGTAGTAAAGCAAGGACTACCAGTGCCAGCTGAAAATATTACTACCTTGCCTTCGCAAAGATTCTTTTTTGCTCTTATGTGGTCAGCGGTATCGCATACACCTCCACCTATTGGGAATCCAGACATCACAACGTTATCAATGTTGTTCCGTTTACATGCATCAGAAATTGCCAGAGCGTTTATGACAGTTGCTAGCATTCCCATATGGTCACCGGTAATTCTGTTCATGCCATCCTCAGCAAGAGCTGCACCTCTAAATATATTTCCACCACCAACAACGATTGCAACTTCAATATTTTCAGCAATAACGGACTTAATAATACCAACCACATTGCTAAGCGTATTTGGGTCTATAGTATGGTCAGAGCTTGATAAGGCTTCCCCACTAAGTTTTAGTAATATGCGCTTATATTGATTCATATTCGATATAGGTAGTAAATTAGTAGTGATTTTACATTTGAGATACTAGTCATAGTTAAAAATATATATTAAATATTGTAGTTTCTTTATAATGAACCCTTTCATCTTCAAAAAAAATAAACCATACAATGGATAAGATCAGCATCCGTGGTGCTAGAGCCCATAATTTAGATAATATTAATGTTGATATACCCAGAAATAAGCTTGTGGTTATTACAGGATTATCAGGATCTGGTAAGTCTTCATTGGCATTTGATACTATTTATGCTGAGGGGCAGCGTAGGTATGTAGAGTCACTATCAGCATATGCCCGCCAGTTCCTGTCATTAATGGAAAAACCAGATGTGGACCATATTGAAGGTCTCTCACCTGCAATATCTATTGAGCAAAAAGCTACATCTCATAATCCACGATCAACTGTAGGAACTATAACCGAAATATATGATTACCTTAGGTTGCTATATGCTCGTGCTGGTTTGCCAAAGTGTCCAAAACACAACATAAATTTAGAGTCAAAAACTGTATCACAGATGGTAGACAGTATTACCGAGCTACCTGAGGGTGAGAAAATAATGATACTTGCGCCAATAATACAGAATCGAAAGGGAAGCCATACGAAGATGCTTGAAGAGCTATCTCATCAAGGGTATTTGCGAGCTAGGGTTGATGGGGATGTGGTATTTCTTGATGATATGCAGGACTTGGATGGCAAGACTAATCATACAATTGAGATTGTGGTTGACCGTTTAATAGTTCGTAAAGATATTGTATCTCGCTTATCTGAATCACTTGAAACAGCACTCAGCCTGAGTAACGGAATAGTAAGAGTTGCATCAATGGATGACGGTTCTTTAGAGAAAGAATTGATTTTTTCTGCAAAATTTTCATGCATTGAGTGCGGTTACTCATTGGAAGAGCTCGAGCCCAGGCTATTCTCATTTAATAATCCAGTTGGAGCATGCCCGAGCTGTGACGGTCTTGGAGTTAAGGATGTGTTTGATGAGGAAAAGGTAGTCGCTAACCCTGAGATGAGCCTAGCAGACGGTGCAATTTATGGATGGAGTCGTTCTAACGCATATTTCTATCAAACTCTAATGCTTGTAGCTAAGTTTTACGGGTTCAGTATCGATACTCCTTATGAGTTGCTCAGTGAAAAGCATAAAAAAATTGTTCTATATGGTAGTGGCAAAGATGAGATTGACTTTTCAAAAATCAAGGGCAGAAAGGGATGGTCGAACAAGAAAAAGCCATTTGATGGTGTAATACCAAGGATGGTAAGGCGTTATGATCAAAGCGATATTCGCTCTGTCCGTGAAGAACTTTCTCGTTATGTTGTTAGCAAAAACTGTAAAAGTTGTAATGGCGATAGACTCAACGAGTCTGCAAGAAACGTATTCATAGATAATCGCAATTTGTCTTATGTCACTAAACTGTCAATAAAAAATATTTATGAGTTTTTCAGTAACATGAATCTTGAAGGTGCTCGAGGGGAGATCGCCAACAAAATACTAGAAGAAATCATTAAACGTCTTAAATTTCTTATAAATGTTGGTTTAGAGTATCTAAGTCTTGAGCGTAGAGCAAACACACTTTCTGGCGGTGAGGGGCAAAGAATTAGGCTTGCAAGTCAAATAGGTGCTGGATTGATGGGTGTTCTGTATGTTCTGGATGAGCCATCTATTGGACTACACCAGAGAGACAATCAGAAACTACTAAATACCTTAACATACCTTAGAGATATAGGGAACTCTGTAATAGTTGTTGAGCATGATGAGGATGCTATAAATCAAGCTGATTATGTTGTTGATATTGGTCCAGGTGCTGGAGTCCACGGTGGTCAGGTTGTTGCTTACGGAACTCCAGATGAAATTAAAGATAATCCAAAATCTTTAACTGGGGATTATCTTAGTAGAAGAAAGACTATAGAGGTTCCTAAGCTCAGAAAAAGCTCTTCAGTATGGTTCAATATTAAGGGCGCATATGGCAATAACCTTAATTGTGTGGACTTATCTATACCAGTAGGAGTTTTAACTTGTGTTACTGGTGTATCTGGTTCTGGAAAGTCAACCTTAATAAACGATACACTTTATGCGCTGGCGGCGAGTGAGCTTAATCGCGCCCAAACAACACCTGCTCCATTTGACTCAATAGATGGTCTAGATAATTTTGATAAGATAGTTAATATTGACCAGAGCCCAATTGGAAGAACTCCACGATCTAACCCAGCAACATATACTGGTGTTTTCTCCTTAATTCGCGACCTATTTGCGCAGACATTAGAGTCTAGATCCCGTGGATATCGTTCTGGTAGATTTAGCTTCAATGTGAAGGGGGGTAGGTGTGAAGCATGTAAGGGTGACGGTTTAATTAAAGTGGAAATGCATTTTTTGCCCGATGTTTATGTGGCGTGTGATGTATGTAACGGAGATAGATACAATAGGGAGACCTTAGAAATTAAATATAAGAGAAAAACAATCTCTGATGTTTTAGCAATGACAGTTGAAGATGCACTTATATTCTTTGAACCTATGCCAAAAATTAGACAGAAACTACAAACACTAATGGATGTCGGTCTTTCATATATTACTCTTGGGCAGAATGCTACAACACTTTCTGGCGGAGAAGCTCAGAGAGTGAAGTTAGCAAAAGAGTTATCAAAAATAGACACTGGCAGTACATTATATATTTTAGATGAGCCAACAACCGGTCTGCATTTTCAAGACATAAAGCAGTTACTATCTGTAATTGATAGATTAAGAGAGAGAGGTAACACAATTATTATTATTGAGCACAATCTAGATGTAATTAAAACTGCAGACTGGATTGTTGATATGGGTCCAGAAGGTGGCGACAAGGGGGGAAATATTATTGCTACCGGTACTCCTGAGCAGGTGGCTAAAAATAAAAATTCTTATACCGGTAAGTATTTAAAAAATTACTTGTAACGTTTGAGAATTTTCAAGCTCAACTTTCAACCCTGTAAGGGCATAGCGATGGATAGATTCACCCTTCGTTTTCTCAATTAATACAGGAAGAAATTGATGTTTAGGTGAAAAATAGGCCCACATGCCGTTCTTTGAGTCTGCTTGTTCAATCATAATAACATTTTCAATTTTGTTATTAATCATGAATGACTTGACAGAAGTTTTGATGTATTTTTTGTTTTTTAATGACTTCCCATCCGCAACTTGATAACTAAAATATATTTTGTTCGGATATTTCTCTAAGTCGTTTGATAAAGCCATAAATAAACTAAGAGGATCTAGGATATTTCCATCTTCTGATTCAAATGTTGTAGTATCAGGATTAGATATTGTGGGTTCTGAGATCACTATCTTATCCTCTGAAGAAAAATTGAGAGAATAGCTTTTCGTAACAGTTTTATCTCTTTTTTCGTTCATTATATATTTCTGACTGTTTACTCCAGTGCTATTAATCATGAACATGCTCTTTGCTTCAATTGATATGTCCCCAAGTAACTTAGCAAATCCAATGGTTTTTGCTTTTGCAGTGTAGACATATTGTTCAACAAATTTTTCTAATGCTCTAGTTTCAGTGGCTACTGTTAAATCGTTAATCGATAGTTTATAGTTAGCAATAAATGTATTTAGGGAGTATGCATTTCCACTAAAGGCTAGTATAAATATGACTAATATGCTTTTATTCATATGGGTTTATTATCAAGAAGCACTATATCGTTATCCAATTTTAATCTGCCGCTAGTATACCATTGCACAACTTCAGGATAAATTTTGTGTTCTTCAATGAGCACTTTTTTAGCTAAAGATTCGGCATCATCAGAGGGTAAAACATCTATAACTCTTTGGGCAATAATTGGTCCACCATCAAGATGTTCAGTCACGAAATGAACACTAACACCATGCTTTTTTTCTTTCGCTTCAATCACTCTTTGGTGAGTATCTAACCCTTGAAATTTAGGTAGTAGAGATGGATGTATGTTTAGAATTTTGCCAAAATATTTTTTGGTGAATTCTTCTGTCAATATACGCATAAATCCTGCTAGAATTATTATATCGGGGTTGTATTTGTTAATAATTTCGCTGAGATTATTATCAAAAGTATGTCTTGAGGTGTAGTCTTTATGATTTAATGTGTGTGTGTCAATCCCAGATCTTGTGGACCTTTCAAGCCCAAAAGCAGAAGGCACATTACTAATAACACAGCTAATATTTAAGTCAATACTATTAGATTTGTTTATTAATGACTGGAGGTTAGAGCCGTTACCTGAAATTAATACTACACCATTCATATTAGTTGCCCAGTGTTATGATCTAGATGGATATTTGAGTGTCGCTTCTTTTGATAATCTTTCCAATTAGCCAAGCATTTTCACCGAGACTGTTTAAAAGTTTTATAGCACTGTCGCTCTGTTCTGCTGGTAGTACAATTACCATACCAACACCACAATTGAATACTCGATACATCTCCATCAAATCTATATTGCCCTGGTCTCTAAGCCATTTAAATATTTCTGGCAATTGCCATGAATTATCATCTAATTTTGCCGAAAGATTGTCAGGTAACACTCTAGGGATGTTTTCTAGTAACCCACCGCCAGTTATATGTGATATTGCGTGTATGGTGGCTTCTTCAATCAGAGAGAGTACGGACTTAACATAAATTTTGGTTGGCTCAATTAGTGCCGATAATTGTTCTTGTGTTGGGTTAGAATTCTCTAAAACTTTGCGTATTAGCGAATAACCATTAGAGTGCGGTCCTGATGATGATAGTGCGACAATATGGTCTCCAATCTGAACTTTAGTTCCATCTATTATTTTACTCTTTTCTGCAATTCCAACACAAAAACCAGCCAAATCATACTCTTCACCTTGGTACATGCCAGGCATTTCTGCAGTCTCTCCGCCTATCAGTGCGCAGCCTGACTGTTTGCATCCTTCCCCAATCCCTGCAATTACAGAGGTAGCGATATCTGTATTGAGCTTGCCAGTTGCATAGTAATCAAGAAAAAATAATGGTTCTGCACCTTGAACAATTAAATCGTTAACACACATCGCAACTAAGTCAATTCCTATTGTGTCATGTTTTCCTAGTAATTCAGCTACTTTTAATTTTGTGCCAACACCGTCCGTTCCAGAGATTAATACAGGGTTTTTATATTTATTAATTGGCAGTTCAAACATAGCCCCAAATCCACCTAAACCAGCCAATACTCCATCCCTGGTTGTTGATTTTGCGATTGGTTTTATTAGCTCTATTAGTTTGTTACCCTTGGTTATATCAACGCCAGAGTCTTGGTAAGTCAATGATGACATGGGACTTTTTTCCGTATAATGAATAATTTTTTTGCCTAAGAAATGAGTTTTTCATCAATTCCAAACGCTCTCTCAATTTTAAGGATTATTTTAACAGTACCTGTTGTGATAACCTTATTAAATCACCAATATTTTTTTACAATTGTCATATTTTTTATTGCAGGTATTACTGATGCACTAGATGGATGGATTGCTAAGCGATTTTCATTTCAGACACGTTTGGGCTCTATTCTTGACCCGTTTGCAGATAAATTATTATTAATGGCTAGTTTTGTTGCACTGTTTTTAATTAGTTTACTGCCTATTTGGCTGTTGATATTAATATTTGTTAGGGATGTAATGATAGTTGCTGGGACAGTTGGGTACTTTTTAGGGTCAGATGCTTCAGAAGATGAATTACTAACTCCGTCGAAGCTTTCTAAAATAAATACCGGCCTGCAGATAGCGCTTGTTCTTTACTTAGTTGCATCTCAAATTTATCCATCTTCTGGCCAGTTTGAAGTTATATTCTACATAGTCGTTGCAACAACTACAG
>Ga0315324_10000184_pt1 | contig 22594 bp, 20 predicted proteins | sample M150021515metaG_FD_203919 | JGI IMG/M metagenome (GOLD analysis project Ga0315324, IMG submission 203919) | Ammonia-oxidizing marine archaeal communities from Monterey Bay, California, United States - M1 500m 21515 | ecosystem: Environmental > Aquatic > Marine > Intertidal zone | place: USA...
TTCAAATCAGCAAATATCGACGCTAGAATTCACTATCCAATTCCTTGCAACCGCCACCAGGTCTATTCTGAACACTTACAACACGAAGTGAGTTTACCAATTTGTGACTCAATCGCCCATAAACTGGTGGCAATACCGGTTCATCCCCTACTTACGGAGGACGAATTGCAAAGGATTAGGGCTGTTTTGCATCCATAATCATCCTAGATAAAGCAGCGTTAGACCAGCCCCTAAGGGTTGTTAATTCAAGCCCGGTCCAAGGGGGGATAATCACATCCTGGTCTTCCCTTTCAAGTTCAACCTCGGCAATAATTAATCCCGCAAGTTCACCTTCAAACTCGTCAACTTCCCAGAGCAAGCCATCTTCTCCCGGCCAAAGATGGCGGGTTTTTGTTATGGAGGGGAGGCCTTCTAGGGGTAAAGAATCAAACAATTCTTTTGATATTTGCCACTCATATTCAATTGCAGTAGCGCCAACACGAAACCCCTTGGCAGTTAGAATAACTTCACCCTCCTGCAATCTAATTCTCCAAGTGGAGATATTTCCCAATACACGCGCTTCATTTGTCAAGGAATGGTCCTTCCAAACAATGGCCCCTTCACTGTGTGAAACCCCCGAGAGATAGCATTGAAATATAGAGATAGAATTTCCACTACGCCAAGGTGTATCGCTGCGACCATCTACGATGAACCGCCTTTCAATTTCCAGGCCCATCAAATTTCATCCTCAATTTTCTGAGATCTTGCCTTAGCCATGACCTCTTCTTCGAGGAACCAGAAAGTAGGAGTTTTCGAAACATGTTTGTCCCAGTTTTGAACAGTACGCGCCCACATTTCAGTATCAGCGTTATCACTGCAATATTTCAAAATCCAATCCATCTGCTTTTGCATTTCAGGGTCATCTGGACTATTTCGCTTTAGATTCTCAGCAGTCATCGCCATATTCATCATGAACATTGGCGACAAAGCGTAAGTCCAATACGGATTTCTTTCAAAATCAACACTACGCTGAGCGGTCCATAATGAAAATACACGGTCATATAGATACCCAATACTCAGTACGATTATGACCAGGGTTGAAAAGATCCCTAATAGTCCAAGATAAGTAGCAGGAATTCCTAAAAATGAATCACTAAAACAAAACCCAGTATCACATTTGTCAGAAAACCTCCATTTTACATACGGCCATAACAGTAGAGTTAGTGAAGACCCCAACAACCCCATCGAAATAATCGACTGGGACTGTTGCATACGCCAATATTGACGCATCACCCATTTCTTGACAGGACTGATTTGTGAACTCGCCATCAAGTGCCTCTCGGAACTGCTCATTGATATTTTCATGGGTACAATTGTCCAATAGTCGCACCAATGTTACATTATATGTGGCAGGCCACCGACTAATATGGCCCGAAGGAATACCATAACCGGAACACCAGTTTTAGCAATCTTCCTAGTATTGTTGATGAGTTTATCCGGTTGTACTGGATTTATTAGTGAATCAGAAGAAGATAATGTTGATGTAATGTTGAAACCCGAACTTGGAGATTCAACAAAACGTGTAATCGGAACTCCAAACCTTCAAACATATTCTGACTGCAATGAACTGGAATCGGCATTGAAATCTAGTATCGAAGAAGAAACCCGCACGAATCTGATACAAGCGGTAGACGAAGTCTACTATTGGGGCGGAGGCTGGATGGAAGACGATATGGAAATGGCAGCGGACGGTAGCGATGGGTCCTCTTCCGCAGCCCCCCAACAACGAAACGAGGGAACTGATTTTTCTGGAACCAACAACCAAGAGCAAGGCGTGGACGAAGCAGACTTTGTCAAAACAGACGGATTCCATATCTATTTCCTAGATAATGGAATGTTACATATTATGGACATTCCTGAATTTGGAGAAATTGAACACGCATCTACTACTTTAATCGAAGGAAACCCTGTGGCTATGATGCTGAATGGGGACCGATTAGTTGTGATTTCAACAGTCTCAAGCTGGAGCCTCGACTCTGAAGACCCATTATCGGATGCTATGGGTTGGAGTGGCGATTGGTATGGCTGGAGAACTAGCACCTTGACCAAATTTACAGTTTACGATATTTCAAACACAACATCACCTTCTGTAAATAGAGAACTCTACATCGAAGGCTATTACATGACTGCTAGAGAAGTTGGCGGAACTGTAAGGACGGTTACACATGCATGGATGGACGTTCCAGGTTTACAATACTGGCTCGACTATCCTGATAATTACTGGGATTCAGAATACAACGATTCGATGCGCAGAAATGCCAGAGAAAAGTCCGCAGCTGCAGCAATGCAATACAATCATCAGGTATTGGAAGAGATATCATTGGAAGAAATACTCCCTCAAGTTCATGAAAGAATAGGTGACGAAATAATCACCCATCATCTAAGTGGCGATGATTGTTCAGATTTCGCAGCACCGGAATCTGCACTTAATCGCGGTTATACTAGCATCTTTACAATAGATTTAATTTCTGAAGAATTAGAATTTGAAGCGGATCATATCGTAGGGAACTGGCCCTTGGTCTATTCATCACAAGACACACTAATCATAACCGAGAATGCTTGGGATTTGTGGTGGTTCTGGGGTAATGATAACTTAAACGAGGCAACAAATATCCACACCTTTGACATTAGCGAGCCAGGCACAACTGAATATTCTGGCTCGGGAAGAGTTGATGGCACAATCCAAAACCAATTCTCAATTTCAGAACACGAAGGAGTTGTTAGAGTTGCCACAACCACCGGCCAATGGGGCCGTTGGTGGATGGAGAATCCTGAACCAATGGAATCTCATGTTATCACTATGTCACACGCACTAGATCTCGAATCGGGTCAACAGCACCTACTAGAGATGGGGCGAGTGGATGGAATCGCTTACAATGAGACAATTTGGTCGGCTAGATTCGTAGAAGACAGAGCCTACCTCGTTACTTTCCAAAATATGGACCCATTGTGGACAATCGACCTTAGTAACCCTACCAACCCGCAAATAATGGGCGAGTTAGAAGTGCCAGGGGTCTCGACATACATTCATCCACTTTCCGATGATGCAATTCTTACAATTGGCTTAGGCCCAGCAGATGAGGAAACAGGCCTAGGCCTTGATTGGGGCCATACACGACTATCTCTGTTTAATGTTTCAAATTTCTCGGACCCACAATTAACACAGGCGCTTTCTTTGTCACCGGTTGACAATCCTGATGATGGCTGGACATGGGCATGGTCGGAAGCGACTTGGGAACACAAAGCGTTCCAATATTGGGCGCCAAAAGGAATGCTTGCAATACCGATGAACACATATCGATATGATTACTATTATGACGCGGCAGGGAATTATCATTATGATTACGACTGGGTCAGTAAACTAATGATAGTAAATGTGACAGAAGATGGTCTTGAAATTCACGGCGAAGTAGACCATTCACAGTTCTATGAAACAGACGAAAACCGCTGGTGGTCTTCATACAATATTCGCAGATCCATATTCATGGGCGATTACATCTATGCAATTTCACACGGAGGAATCACAGTTACCCACCTCGATTCATTGGAAGAAACAGACTCTCACCAATTCGCGAATACTGAAAATAATAACTCCAGTACCGACCCCGAAACCAGCGAAGGCAGCGAAGGCAGTGAAATGGCTGAAGAGGACAAGGATGAAGGCTGAGGCACAAGTGGCCTAAATCGTGCTCAACGTTGCAATACTTGGTTGCGGACGCTGGGGTCAAAACCATCTCCGAACCCTTTCCGATTTACGTGATTGCGGATTGGTTAATTCAATTACAGTTGTCGATACTTCATCAGTTGCAAGAAAATCCGCAATATTGGCCGATGAAGTAAGAGCGGAGATGGATGGGGTCGAAGCAGATCTTGTAATCATTGCAACACCTTCTAGCCTTCACTCATCTCAAGCCAGGGAATTGATGGCAAAGGGTTACCACGTATTGGTCGAAAAGCCACTGGGTTGTTGCGAGGCGGAAGCTGCACAGGTACTAGCGAGCGCACATGAGAACGGGAGAGTGATGGGGGTTGGCCTCTTACTGAGATTCCATCCGGCCGTTGCTTTGGCTAAGAGAATGTTAGAAAAAGGGGAGTTAGGGCGTCTCGAATCCCTTCAATTTGTCCGTAGAACAATCCGGGCACCACCAAATGAAGGAAACGTAATCGAAGCATTAGGCGTTCATGCAATCGACTTGATGTGCCATATTATGAGCGAGGCCGAACCAAGTGCAATTCATGTTGAAGGCGATTTTGTAGAAGCAAGAATTGCTTTGGAGTTCCCTCATGGCATAGAGGCCTTAATCGATATCGGGTGGGGGTCAAGTGCCGAACGTCGAACAGTATCTCTAATCGGCTCCAATGCTAGTTTAAGATTCGATTTAGATATACACGACAGCGCTGTACTATTTTCGCAAGACAAAGAAACCATAATTCCCTGCGAAGCAAACCACTCCCCGCTAGAAGCCGAACTGCGACACATAATTGGCGGAATAGAATCCCATAAAGCAGGGGCGGCGTGGATTGCAGTTCCTGATTATGGAGCGGCTTTGCGCGGAGTAAGGTGGACCGAGAGAGCGGTCCAGGCCATGCCTATTGTAAGGCCACATTGAAGAATCGGGTGCTTCTCGGCCACATCATGTCCGGCGGCGCATCGACCGAAGATTCCGAACCCATGTTCGTTCTCGAACCATTACCAGAACTGTCTGGAATAATCGATTCATACTTTGATGCATCTCCCTTATTGCTAGCGATTGCCGCTGGTGCGATCATCTATTTCTTGGTTAAATTTGACGACCCTATGATCAAAATAGGGGCTACTTCACTGCTAAAACTCGGCGTTAATTATTACGTCACAGGCTCTCTATTCTATGCAATGATTTTCACTAGCGTATACATTCTAGCTTTCTTTTTGATTCTAGGCGCTATGCACTGGGATGATTTGAAACTATTATTGGGCATGGACAAGGCTAGAATTTTATCAATAGGCACGTTTGTAGTATCCACGTGGATATTGGTCATTCTTGGCACAGCAATTGGGATGCCAGCCGGACCGGGAATAATCGTTTGTACTTCAGTTACTGCATATCTGTGGTGGACTTATTATTCCTTAGAGCCAACAACCACATGATTGCGAAGTGTCAAGGACTATGCACACGCCCCTGTGTGTATGGCGACATTTTCTAGTCACCCAGACATACCTGAGATTCTTGAGAATCTATTAGAGGACGATGTCCATACTTTATTCTTGAAAGCAGATTGCCCACCACGAACCAAGGCTGGTGGTATTGGAAATTTAAAATTAGCCGATGTCGAAGGCGCCGATGACGGAGAATGGGATACAATCCGGCTCGAATCATTACAAGAGGAATTACTCGGCCTGATAGATGAACACAGAGATCGTTCAGATTGCTTTTTGGAAATTGACCGCAAAGGATGCCAGGTAATCCAATTGGGAGATTTACGAGTTGCTTGCGCATGGCCCCCATTTGCCGACGCCAGAGAAATTACAATCGTTAGGCCAGTGGCTAAACTTTCAATTGAAGATTACGATATCGACCCCCAATTAATTTCTAGATTATCCGACCATCACCGAGGAGTATTCATTTGTGGCCGACCTGGTTCAGGCAAAACCACATTGGCGCAAGCGATTGCGGAATATTTGGACGATAAGGTTGGTGCAATGGTGAAGACTATGGAAGCTCCAAGGGATTTGCAATTAGCAAATAGGATTACGCAATATGCGCCTTTGGAAGGAGATTTAGAAAAGACAGCAGAGATTATCTTCCTTGTTCGCCCAGATTTCGTAATTTTCGATGAGGTACGGAGAGCAAGAGATTTCGAGATATTTGCTGATGTAAGGCTGGCTGGAGTAGGACTACTTGGTGTAACTCATGCAAACTCAGCATTGGAGGCAATCCAGAGATTGATTGGTAAAGTCGAACTTGGATTGGTAAGTCAAGTTCTTGATACCATTTTACACGTAGAGGCTGGAAAAATCGAACAGGTTTTGGAATTGCGCATGACGGTAAAACCCCCTAGTGGAATGCAAGAGGAGTTAGCAAGGCCGGTCATCGAGGTAGTGGAATTCCCTAGTGGAACAATTACCCACGAGATGTTCGCTTTCGGCTCTGAAATCGCAGTAGTTCCCGTAGATGCAGCAACTTCAGGGAACAAAGTTTCACCAATATCCGCACTTGCTAGAGACCAATTGGCTCAGAAAATTAGGCAATGGGTTGGGGTGCAATGTGGAGTGAAAATCACAGGTTCTAATTCTGCAGAGATTTATGCTCCTAAGGGCATGGTATCAACATTGATTGGAAAGGGTGGAGAAAACATCCGCTCTTTACAAGAGGAATTGGGCGGTTTGAGATTATCAGTATCTACCTTTTCTGAAATGCCAGATGATGTCCAAATGATGAGTGAAGAACCCTTTGAAGTACAAGACCGCAGGTCTCGCGAATCCAAAGCGTGGGAGCATTCCAAGAAAGGTGGGCGCAAATCAAAAGGAAAGCGCCGATGAACTAGATACACTCGGAAACACTCATCAACAATGGACCCGCATGCGGCATCATGCCCTCATTACTAACACTTGCAATTGGGGCCAGCGCCCTAACTGCAGTTGCCGATTGGGCCGGGTGGCATTTTGTGTGGAGGCACGAGGCCACTTTGGGTCAGGAAACCCCTAGAAAGCACGGTGCGACGAGTATATTCATGTCGTATTATTTGCCATTCATGCCGACTCTTGCGATATTATTGGGTCCCGCCAAATTAGCAGTTTACAATGATGGATTTGCAACGGCAGCCAGCCTTTTGCTGATTCTGCTTATGGGGATTGTTACCGGAGGGGTTTCTGCAAGTGCGTGGACGGTACGTCGCCGCCATCTCGAAGAAGAGGACGCTCGCAAATTGATCGACCAACAAGACTCCCTGCCCGAACACGCATTCCAACATCTTGTTTGGACAACCACTATGCTAACGATTTGTTCAATTTATTGGTTCTATTTGTTAATCTTCTGAAAAGATGGATTGATGAAGGCGCGCCCGCCCCCCTCGTCTAATGGCACAGTCTCCTGATGGTACTGGGACGGCCCCGGTGATTATTACAAAATCCTCTACTTCGGTTACTAGTGGCTTAGGTGTGACCCAAAAACTAGTTGGGGCTTCAATTGCATTTGGTAATGTGCTTAGAGGAACCTTTGGGCCAAATGGTTTGGACAAAATGCTCTACAAAACCAATGGCGAAGCCGCAGTTACTAACGACGGAGCAAAGATAGTTGCAGAATTAATGGTAAAACATCCTGCGGCTAAAGCATTTGTTAGTCTTGCCGAGAGTCAAGAGAACGCTTGTGGAGACGGGGTAACCGGGTGTATCATTTTTGCAAGCGAATTGATGAGTGAAGCGGGTCGCTTACTAGAGAGGGGCCTTCACCCCCTCATTCTGGTAAGGGGATACCAAATGGCTTTATCCACAACTATCGAAATGATAGAGAAACGCTCTGTATCAGCAAAAAACCACCTGGAAGAAGTTGCACGGACCGCATTGGTTGGACGTTCAACAGAAGGCGCCCTAGACCATCTGGCAAATCTAATTTCGCAAGCAGTAATGACAATACCCGATAGTGACTTTGAACGGGTTAGAATGGCAAAAGAGGGTCAAGGCACCCCGGCAACATCTCGATTAATTAGCGGATTAGTACTTGAAAAGCACCTCCCGCTTGAAAGAATGCCACGCAAATTATCTTCGTGCAAAATATCTGTACTTTCTTGTCCACTCGAATTGGAATCATCTTCAGTATCTGCTGAAATTGAAATCAATACACCCGAGCAATATGAAGCCTTTATTGACGCCGAACAGAATCAAATCGATGCGATAGCTAGCAAGGCAATCGCATCGGGCGCAAAGGCAATATTTTCAGCAGAAAGTATCGATCAACGGATTCTACATACTCTAGCAGATGCTGGAATTTTTGCACTCGGCGGAATTGAAATATCAATGGCCGCAGATATTGCAAAATCATCCGGCGCAATGCTTTGCGACCACCTTGACGACATTTCAGGATGTTTGGGCGAAATAGAGAGCCTCCTTCATGAACGCTTAGAGGGCCCAGAAGGGGTACGAGAACGCCTAATTCTCGAAGTGGGGCCAAGCGCAGGCATCGTTACAATTCTCGTCGGTGGAACGGACGGTGTCGCAACAGAGGAAACTATCCGGGGCCTATATGACTCACTACGGTCCACCTGTCTAGCTAAAGATGACGACTCGGTGATACTGGGTGGCGGCAGTTTACATATTGCTGCATCTTTGAAAGTACGAGAGGTTGCAGAGAGTTGCGCGGGCAGAGAACGCCTTTCGATGGAAGCGTTTAGCAGAGCCCTAGAAGCGATACCCGCCGCACTAGCAATCAATACAGGAACCGATCAAATCGATGCCTTGTTGGAATTACGTTCTTTGCATAGAGCGGGCAATTCCATGACAGGAATCACTCAATCTGGCGCACCCGGTACGATTGAAGGGGCATGGCTTCCAACCTATACACTTGAACATGCAATTTCGGTAGCCTGCGAGTCTGCATGTGGACTTTTACGTGTAGACCAAGTTATCTCAGCACGCGGCGATTGATGCGGCACCTTCATGAGACTAACCCCAATCACTTTCTTAACGGGTACTACACATGGAGCCAACTCCTCGTCCTCGTGCTTTGCTTTCTGTTTATGATAAGACAGGAATTGTTGACTTTGCAAAAGGCCTTGATGGCCTGGGATTCGAATTAGTTTCAACCGGCGGAACAGCGCGAAAACTTCGCGAAGCCGGGCTCGAAGTAATCGGCGTATCAGATGTTACCGGCCACCCTGAAATTTTTGATGGCAGGGTTAAGTCACTCCACCCTGCAATTCACGGCCCGTTACTATGTAGGTTAGAGAAGGAATCGGATGCAAATGGGCTAGCGGAACTAGGATATCCAATGATTGAGGTCGTAGCATGCAACTTGTATCCATTTAGTGATGCAGCGGCAACCAAACCCCCATTAGATGATTTGGACCTTCTGGAAATGATCGATATTGGTGGGCCCACAATGGTTAGAGCATCAGCAAAGAATCATAAAAATGTAATAATCGCCTGTAATCCTGAAGATTACGAATCAGTAATTTCCGATTTACAAAACGGTTCATTATCATTGGAAAGAAGAAGAGAACTAGCTCTCAAAGCATACGAACACACCGCTTCGTATGATACTGCAATCGCTAACGAATTGGCAAGCAGATGGGTAGGATTACCAGAAGATAGCGATGATACCGAAGAACAAACCCGCCGTCTCCCCAATACCATGACGGCTGCAGCGTTTAGAATGCAGACTCTAAGATATGGCGAAAACTCACATCAAGCCGCGGCTCTCTATGTGGACCCTAATGCGGCCGAAGGACAGACATTGGTAACAGCACATGTTGAAGGCGGCAAGGCAATGAGTTACAACAACTATTCTGATGCGGATGCAACGTTACGTTTGTGTCGGGCATTGTCGACCGATGAGTGGCCAGAAACCCCACATGCTTGTGTTATTGTCAAGCACAACAATCCATGCGGGGCCGCACTTGGTAAGACCCAATTAGAAGCATATGAGGCCGCATTAGCTAGTGACCCCGAAAGTGCATTTGGGTCAGTTATCTGTGTTAATGAGCCGGTGACCATGGATTTCGCCAAAGCCTTAGCGCCATTATTCCTTGAAGTAATGATGGCCCCTTCCTATGAAGAAGGAACCAAGCAAATCTTGATGGCTAAGAAGAATAGACGCATTTTAACTATCGAATCACCAAATAATAGATTGGCACCCCTTGCAAGAAAGACATTACGTAAACCGATTGAAGGCGGCTGGCTAGTTCAAACCGAAGAGCCCCCAGTTATCGATTGGAACAAAGCGAAGGTAGTTACTGAAATAGCACCAACGACCGATGAGATCGCATCGATGAAGTTCGCAGTGAGAATTTGCGAGCAAGTAAAATCCAACGCTATAGTGATGGTTCAAGGCCTAGCAACAGTCGGAATCGGGCCGGGCCAAACCAGTCGCGTCGAAGCGGTGAAAATAGCCGCTCGTAGAGCCGGCGAACGCGGCCAAGGTTGTATTTTAGCAAGCGATGCCTTCTTCCCATTCAAGGATGGAATAGAGCAAGCAGCGGCTGCAGGAGCCGCATCTATCGTTCAACCAGGGGGCTCAATTAGAGACCAGGAAGTTATCGACGAAGCCAACAAACGAGGCATGTCGATGCTGTTCACAAGTCACAGATTGTTCCGTCATTGACCGGATGTTTGTTAAGCGGCGGGCGCACAATTGGTACTATGGGTCACCTGAAAGACATACAGAAGGGATATTTTTCGCATTTATTTGGGGCATGGAAAATGGCTGCAATATTTGTTTTTGGCGCATTGCGTTGCATCATCCATGGTCTTCTTCCAAACTTTGACACAACCTGTGCTCAAGATACTGCGGGCAAAGTCAATATGCTCATTCCAGAATCACTTTCGTGATTTTACCATCGTAGCAACATAAACCATTCCCAGAAGCCCAACAAATAGAATCGTAATCGAACCAAATGCATGTTGGTCGGCTCCATTCCACGTTGATGGCTTGAACAAATCACCATCGCCTTTGGATGATACAAACCAGACAAAGTAGGCCGATATACTGACCATAAAGCCGATCATAGTTACGATTAGAATTTTCACATGCTTAGGAAGTGTCTTCCCGGTGGCGTAATATTCGAACATCGTATTTCCAAAAAAACGATTTGTCAAAGTCCATCTGAATAATTTTTCATTGGATAAAGAAAACAAGAAAGCCGCCGGAACCGCCCACGAAACCGTTGGCCATCCGGGAATCCATATTCCAATTATGGCAAAAACAACGAAAACTGAACCGAGCCCAATGTAGATTTTACTCTTGACCGGATTACTGACGACAGCGTATTTTTCGACGACAGCATCAACCGAATCTAGTCTGCCGTCCATGGCCCGCGGTCTAATCTCTCCATTATCAATCATAGTATTGATTATGCCGAAGGCATATTGCCACACCCGCTATCGCAGAACCATGGCAGAGGGCTGGAGGCTTCCGAGAATAGGAACTCCTTCCGACCCACTTCGCCTAGGGATTCTAATCTCTGGCTCAGGCTCGGGAATGGAGGCGTTATTGCGCCACCAAGGGCAAACAGAATGCCAGCACACCACCAATGTCGTTATCAGCGATAGGTTAGGAGTTGCAGGGCTATCCAAGGCGCAAAACATGGATGTTACAGCAGTTGTCGTTCCGCTGCCTGAAATTGACGACGATGTCCAGCGTAGACTAATTCACGAAGAAGAAGTAAACCAGGTTTTAGATGATCACGGAGTCGAAGTGGTAATCCTATCGGGATATATGAGGCTCCTAACTCCCACCTTTGTCAAACCGTGGATGGGAAGATTACTCAATATCCACCCATCACTATTGCCAAAATACCCGGGCTCCCACGCGCACAGGGACGTAATTGCCGCTAAGGAGACTCGGTCAGGATGCACCGTTCATTTTGTTGATTGCGGTATGGATTCAGGGCCAATATTGGCACAAGAAATAGTCGAAGTTCTCCCCGGCGATAACATAGAATCACTAGCAGAGAAGGTCAAGTCCAAGGAGCACTTACTGTATCCTTCGGTTATCGATCGGCTTGCAGCAGGAGAGATTGAATCTCCTTAAGTTGGGCCGGAGTATTGGTATTTCTGGCCTTTAACCCACCCTCACAAGAAGGTATATTTCCGAATACTTCACTAATTCTAACCGAACGTTCAAGTTCAATTTCCGCATCAAAATTTGCTAAGAGTGGCTGTCTTTCTCCGGCATCATCAGTAGGGACGCCGTCTATGGCTGAGAAGAATTCAGCATCAGCCAAATATGCATCACATGGTGCCAATTGTACGCGACCCTTGATTTCAGATAACAAGTGAAGTAATGATTCAGCTAGGATTTTAGAAGAGTCGGGAATACATTCTTCTTCGAATAGAGAAGACCTCTCTTCAGTTCCACACATTACGATAATTCGAGTACAACCGGATTTTTTCATTTCGTTAGATAGCCTTGCCACATTTGAATTAATCAGAGATTTATCCTTTCCCATTCTAGATGAGCGCCCACCTGCTATGATAATTCCGGTCTTCATCAACAACGCCTCAGTGCATCGAATCAAGGCCGTCCAAAGATAATTCAACCTCTCCTAACAATTCGTGAACTCTAGATAATAATGCACGCCTTTCCTTGGATGAACGAGCCTGTGGCAACCACTCCAAAAGGCGCCGAATGTCTTGTGCATCCCGTGCAACAGTCCAATTTAGAACATCTTCGAGAACCGGGTTGTCGGCCGGTAGAAAGCGGTCTGCCATAGTACGGCTTGTCAAAGGAGCAACAATAACCTCACGCATCTAAAGAACGCTTTCTGATACGTTCGAACAATACGCCGCCAACGGGGGCGGCCCGAACCAAACCAACAAATTCCTCACGCATATCTAGTGAGGCGATCAACATTGCATTCTGTTTCTGTATCTTGCTTGCATCCCACTGTTGGAGAAAACCGAGCGATGGAATCTTCCTGCCAGAACGTTTGATTTCTTCTGCAATTTCAAGCACTAGATCTATTGGAATACTCCGGTTGATTATTTCTAGCATCTCTTTCCAAGCATTACCTTCAATATTTGTAATTAGCAAACCGATTAGTTTGACATCTTCTCTTCCACACCTTTTCCATAAACGCTTGATTAATTCATCACATCTATCTGCATAATTAGTCAGTAACCAAGAGGCAACTCTACGCATAGATGGGTCGTCGGTTCCGATGTGAAACGAAAGACCGCTCTGCAGTAAAAACTTGTCAGTTATCGAGCGATTGACTAAAGTTTGCCCTCCACAATCGTATACTTCTTTGAGAAACGAAAGGGCCTTACGGCCTTTGGGGAGGCCTTCATCGAATAACCGATCGAGGTCATCGACCACAATTCCACCTCAAGCGCTCTTTGTTCGCACACTATCAAATAGGCTTCCCACTAGAGAAACACTGTCCTTGAGAGTTCCAAGTAACCTGTCTACCACATTCTCATCTTCCGTCTTTTGACGAATCATATCTCGCAAATCAGCTTCGATTCGAGCATGGTCAGCATCATCGATACTGAATTGGTCTCTTAGATGTGCAAGTACGGCGAATTCATCCTTTGAAAGAGAAGCGTTTACGATAGCGACTTCGAACACACGAGTGTAAACCAACCTTTGTTCGTTAGGGGTAACCTCTCTACCAGTGTCTGTTTCCCGGCTTTCTCGAATGGCAGAATAGATTTCAGCGGGTTCTTCAGCAGTGAGTCCTAGCGCATTAGCCAACTTGATGATTAGGCGCTTTTCTTCACGAGTCAAAACGCCATCTTGAAGCATTACTTCAGTGGTTGTTCTGAACACACAGAGTGCTCCTACGTTGTCGCCGCTCACGGTATAGCGAGAACCATCCTACACTTGAACCTCATTGATGGCGATTTAAATGGTATTATTATGATTTATTCAAAGATAGGGTTCAAAAAGGGGAAGCCGGTCCGAAGTACTGTTCAAATCCGATTCACGACCATAATAAGCCCTCAATTTCGGGCAAAAGGTCACCCTGGAACTGTGCCGAAAGGCCCACTGAAAGGGATGAGTGTAAAGGATGAGAATAAGGAGAGATTCCTATGGAAAGAAAAAACAACAAAGGTGGGCACAAAGGCGGCGCTGGTAAATCTAGCAAAGTAATGAAGTACCTCATCAAAGCAGACCTAAAGGTCAACGGAAACGTCCAGCGCAAGGATATTATTGGCGCAATTATGGGGCAGACAGAAGGTCTGCTCGGTGATGAACTAGAACTTCGCAAACTACAGCGAACCGCTCGCATCGGCCACGTCGATGTCGAAATAAAGAGTAGCGGTGGAAAGGTGAATGGAGAGATCCTGATCCCTAGTAGTATGGACAATGTAGAGACTGCGATTATCGCATCAAGTCTTGAAACAATCGATAGAATTGGGCCATGTGCAGCCAAGATTACAGTAACTGAAATCCAGGACGTACGCTCAACAAAGGTAAACGCGGTCATAGACCGTGCAAAGGACCTACTATTGGTAATGGTCAATTCTGGCGACGCAGCCACAAAGACCGTAATCGAAGAAGTCCGCAGTGTACTTACTGTCGGCACAGCAAAGAACTACCACGGCCTAACTTGTGGACCTAATGTGGAATCTAGTGATTCACTCATTATTGTAGAAGGAAGAAACGATGTTCGTAACCTCCTTAACTTTGGTGTTAAGAATGCAATTTCATGCGACGGCGCTGGAACAATCAAGCAAGAATTAATCGATTTAGTCGCAACCAAAGAAAATGTCATTTTAGCTATTGACGGTGACCGTGGTGGAGAAATGCTATTCCGCCAACTCAATGAAACAATCAAGATCGATTTCGTTGCTCAAGCACCAGTCGGGCAAGAGTGGGAATTACTACCACAGAAAACAGCAACCAAGTGTCTTTCACAGAAGGTTGAAACATCTAAGTTTGCAGCAAAACTTCCTGCAGATGCGCCAACTGAAGACGCGGATGCATGGTTGGACGAAGAAGGCGAAGCCGAAGAAGCACCTGCCGAAGTACACGAGTATTTCGACCATATTGCAGATCTGAAGGCTAACAACGCAGTCTTTGTGAAAGTTGACGGCACAGTTACAGATGCAGTTGGACCTAAAAACCTAGCAGCAGCAGCAGTAGAAGCAGACGGCGCAGTAGCAATTGTGTTCAACGGAGCAGTCAGTGAACGTATCCTCGACATTGCATCAGAAGCATCGATTGAAACAGTTATTGGAACCAAAGAAGGCAAAGGTTTCGCAACTCGTGATGACGTCAAAGCTTGGCTTACAGAGAAGCACGCTTGAAACACCCAACAAGGTGAAGTTTCATCAGCGGCGAAGTATCACCGCCTGTTATGGGCGATGATACCCCCTCCACGGCCAGCCCCGCACCAGCGGCGACTGTAAATCGAAATGCAGGAGCTCAATTGGCTCTTGCATTAACGGTTTTCGCATTGGTTTTAGCATCAAACTCAATCATTAATGAGTCTTGGTTGACAACTACTGTAGGACAAAATGGAGATACTTACACAGCAGACTTTAGTTTAACTGAAATTAACACCGAAATCTGCATGGGAGAAGTCTGCGAAACTCAGGCTGATGAATATAGTTCATCTTACGAAAACTGTACTAAATTGATGCCCGATGCAACAAACTCAGAGAAAAACGAAGCCTGTGGCGAAATCAAAGATTTCCACAATGCTGGATATGCGGCAACAATAATGCTCATTGTTGGCAGCATTATTTTGTTTGCTGCAACAATAATGCAAGTTCGCTCGATGATGGGAATGGGCCAAAGTAAATCCAACTTAATCTCAGCGATTGCCGGAATTTGGGTTGGATTATCTGTACTAGTTTGGTTCCTAATTTTACCAGATACAGATGTGGACCCCGAATGGGGCCAAGGATTGTGGATGGCATTAGTGGCAGCATCCTCTGGATTAATAGCAGGATTTAGCGGAACAATCCAATCATGGATAGATGGGCCACCACGAATGCGCGCTAACGGAGTTAGAAGCGGTACAGAAATGACTGAATTTATTTTGAAGGAATCTTCTTGTGGAGACAGTTCCCTTTCGATATTAGTTGATTCAGAATTAATTCGTGTGGTAAAGGTCGAACGAGTGGGTGCCTCATCTGTTACCAAAGACGTACTCGCGACCCGTCGCGATTCCTATACTGGTTTCTCACACCAACGCTTAGATTGGTTAGATGATTTCAAAGGCATATGGTGGGTAATCAGCGGAGCATCGTTAATTTCCTCTTTCATGATTAGTACATTATTCCTAGTACCATTTACAATTGCAGCAATGCTAGCATTATTGCAACTGATGGACCCTGAAAGATTCGTCGTATCGACAAATTCAGGAAATCACCCGTTCTACATCAATCGATGGCGCTCGAATCGTGAACTGACTAATCTAGCAATGGATTTGGTCGATGATGCCATGATCGCAGTTCTACGAGGAGAAAAATTGGACACTGATTTACTCGATGCAAGAGCCGATTTAATCGCCGAAAGGTTCAGCGCAGACAGAGATGCCAAGCAGGAGGCTGAACAAGCTGCTGCTGCAGAAAAAGAAGCGTTCATTGCAGCAGCAAATGTGATTCCAGAGCCACCGGCAACGGAGGCGGCACCATCGCCACCATCGGAATCAACTCCCCCCCCCGAACAGGTGGCGAAAGAACCTCAAGACATGGAGATGGATTGGACCACAACCGAGGTTACCGAAGCGCCAACCGTAGAGCAAACGCCTTCAGAAGAAATTGTAGAAGAAGTTGTAGAAGAAGTTGCAGAAGAAACCCCGGAGCCTGCACCGGTGCCGGTACCTGCAGTAACAATACCTCCTCCGCCCCCCTTACCGGTAACTCCGGCACTTGAACTTCCTCCGCTACCAATGGGATTACCCCCATCTCCTGTAGTTTTACCACCGCCTGGTATTGCTGGAATCCCGGCGCCACCTCCTCCAGCAGGGATGGCAATGATGCCGCCAATGGCTCCATCACAGCCAGTTGCGCCACCTCCACCAATCGTTGTTCAGGGAACCCCACGCGAAGATAATCTTTCAAATGATGAGAAAGATAATCTTCTGGGCGAACTAAGTTAGTAATTAGCGAACTCCGCCAGAATTAGCCAACAAAACTCTGCGCTCTAGTACGCCAACTTCATTGGAGAGGCCATCAATATCATCGAGTTTTGGCAACTCATATTCGTCTGCATCCAGAGGCATCGGAGTCCCCGGTCCTGGGATTCTTTCCAGCGCCCGACCAAGTACGGATGCATCCTCAAGTAGAATCCCCTTTGCGCCATTATGACGGGCTTCAAGGCGAGTTCTAGTCCACTTGGATAGAACATCAGCTAGTTCTGTAAGCGTTGCAAGCAGGGCATGTCTTTGACCATCAACACCGTCCCCTTTCGGAATCAAGCGTAGAGAAAGTCGCAACAATCTATCCAACCGCATATCTCTTGGTTCGACTCCAACATGGGAAGCAAGGACTCTACGAACCGGGGCAATATCTCCACTATCGATCAACATATCAGCTTCTTCACTTAGCCCTAGCGAACGCAATAACTGGTCCAAAGCCGTAGAATCACCGTCGAGGAGTTCCGGCTCAGATGGACTCTTTGAATCCCCTTCATCGATTACAATCTCTTCAATAATCTTCTCAACCACATCAACGGTTTCCTCAACCACATCAACGATTTCCTCAACCTCAACTATTGGCAACTCTTCAATGATTTCTTCAACAGGGGGGTCATTGATTACAATTTCTTCAACCATAATCTCGGGTTCAGAATCCGATGCCATTTCTTCAAGAATAGCCTCCATTGCATCTTCTACTGTATTTTGAGGAACAGGGATGAGGGTTGGCCTAGAACGTTTTTTCGGGCGCCATGGAATAAATGTAAAATGCTCATCACTAACATTATTTTGCGCTAAATCCATCATCAATTGAGGGATATTAGCGGCAAGAGAATCGAGTTTATCCGGCCGAGATAAATCCAAATTTACCGCAATCGAAAGTTCAGGATTTCGCGTCCAATCCAAATTAGAAACCCTCCTTCGTAATTGTTCATGCTTTGCAACCGCCTCTCCCATCGAACCAATTCTTAATGCAAGTCCAATCGGATCTTCGGCTAACATTTCATGAATCGAATCAACAGAGAATCCATTCTGGTACCATTCATCAATCTCTTCCTTCATACGTTCTTCAAGACGGTCAACTGGGATGCCAGAAACCCGCCTATTTAGCCGAACATCAGAAATTAAAGATTCAAATTCGGCAAGAGAATATATCGATGTCGGGCGGTCTTCAGCCAGGCCCTTTCGAACGAAATCCATCCACTCCTTTTCGAGCATAGAGCGGTGACGGGCACCTCTTCTAGCACGATTATCTACGAATTCACTCATTTCCTCTAACAAGTCAAGGTCAAGGTCGTATTCTCGTAATATCGCTACCCTTCGTAGGATTTCATCTTCACCTGCAATAGATGCATCTAGTGCCATCAAAGCATCGATTAGAGTTGATGCAGAACTGTACATACTATCATCCCGGTTAAGCCAAGCAATTGCACTTCGCGGCTCTTCTGTAAGCCTAGAACGCCAAACATCCATTGCAAAGCCCTTGTCTTCCCACGAGCTAATAATTTGCATTCCTTCCAATTCTAATTCACGCCATTCTTGATCCAAAGAGTCGACAAGGTCTACGAATTCCGCAGTTAATTCCAGTTGACCAGCAAGGGTTGAATTTTGACACTTATCGGGCCACAGGGTATCGAAATCTTTCCATCGCTCCAACGCACGAAGATGTATTTGAACAGTCTTTTCAATTTCAGGAAAACCAGACTCCCAATCGAGTAATTCACTAGGGATAACTTCCCCTCCGCCCGGGAAAATAATTCCCATCATTTTCCACTCTTCAACCGCTTGATTGAGAGTATTTAATCGACCGGAAAGGTTGTCGGTAATCGCATTGACTTCCGCAGTAATATCCTCATCCTTCTTTGATAACAAACGGTCTGCCAATTCGTAATCAAATGGACGAATTTCTTTTTCAATTCGCAAGCGATTTGTTCGAGTCTCATCCGCTTTAGATTGAAGAGAAGTTAGGTGTTCTAAGGCATCACTAATTTTCATTCTTCGAGCAGGAGATGCATCAATTCCCTCACTACCGAGCAATTCAATCATTTCACCGACGACTTCACGTCGTCTCTTTTCATCACTTTCGATTTCATCTAGCATCGACGTAATCAGATTTTCACTACTCGCATCATCGAAAAGAATCAGCAGCGGCTGGCATGCAGAGAACGAAGAAGGGTCAAGTCCATTCAATCGCTTGACAATAGCGGTCAGACTCGAGCGCAGTCCATGTTCAGACCACCGCTCCTCTGCTTTGTGAGTATAGGGCTCCCATGGCCGGTTCAGAGCCGCATCTTCCTCCCACTTATTCAACAACGAGTCCGTGTTTACAACATCGTCTAAATCACTGAGCCATTTCCCCTTCTTCTCGCGGGGAACTGACGAATCAATCACTCTTCGTCTTAGAATGCGATTACGGGAAACCATGCTATCGAATTGAATTAATTGTTCACTAGCAAGAGACGAGTCGGCTCTCAAAGAATCACGAAATGAAGTGACATCGAAACCCTCGTGGGACCACGCCTCAAGACGTTCCTTCCACCAGTAGTTATCGTCCATGGCCTCCACCTGTGTTACTACTGGCCGGTGTAGGCGTTTGAACTTACCTTCATTGATTGACTAAGACTCTACTTTCGGGCATTCCTCAAGGGTCGCGGAAACGCTCTCTCGCGCATAAGTCGCGTAGGAGAGCATATAGCCTCAAGAAAATGGCTGGCAGTTGATGGACCCGATCACCGTCTCGATGGGACTCAGTTTGTTTGCAGCAGGAGGGGGTTTGGGCTGGTGGCTCACAAAAACCCACGAAACGCTGGATACGCTGGGCGATGGCATGATCCTCCTGCAGGAAGCGCAGGCATCCACCTCGGTCTTAATGGGCAAGAGAATGGATGGACTAGAAACAAGCATTCAGCGCCTAGTCGCTGGCCTTGATGGTGTTAGAGCAGCACATCCAGAACTGGATGGTACAATTCTTGCATTCGAGGCTCTTCAAGGGCAAGGTGAGTCTATTGCGGCATTGGAAACTTTAGTTGCTGGAATCGCTTTAGATGCCGACCACGAAACATCTCCTCTGCTAGCTCCAGGACCTGCCCGTTTAGCGGTGTCCTTGCTAGAAACCATTGACGAGATGGATTATCTTTCAGCCCCCGATTCAAGGCGTATTGCACTGATCGCTCTCGAAAGCGGAAGAGTATCCCGTGCAAAGGACCTGTTACTACAATCTCATGCTTCAGTGCCTGGTGATGATGTAACTCTGCGTATTCTTGAACACACAGCAATTTTATCTGGCGATGTATATGACAGACGCCGCTGGCTGGAAGAGCGACTTAATTTGAATCCCGATGAACCTGAATTACTGCGAGCACATGCCCATTTGCTTGCAACTATGGGTGACGAAGATGCCCATAAGGACATCATTCGCTTAGAAGCACTAGGAGTAGATACTCCGGCGGACCGTTCACTATTATCTGGACTACGACAGCGAGCAGGAGCCCGTTCAGAAGCACTTGAAGCAATCGAGAGCGCCCTTGAAGAGGACCCATCACGCTCTGATGATTGGTGTGCTAGAGGGGAGATTCTCTTTGCCCTTGACGAGAAAGGAAAAGCACTCGAGAGTGTAGACAAGTGTTTGGAATTAGACCGTCAAAATGGAATGGCTTGGGCTATACGCGCTAAGGTACTTACCGAAAGCCATGGGCGTTCTTCTGAAGCACTCAAGGCAGCAATTCACGCAGTTGCATTAGATGCGGGTGGCACAGAATTGGTTATGCTGAAATCAGATCTATTGGAAGCAAGCGGTGAGGATGTAAAGTCCGATGAAGCCCTAGAGAAGACTCTAGCAAAGCACCCAAGAGACGGTCATCTAAGAGCGGCAATCGCAAGCCGACGCCTGCTACAAGGACGCCATACCGAAGCATGGGATGTCTTGAATTCAACACCGGAAGGAGTGATTCATTCAGACCTACATGTGGTCGAAGGAAGAATGCATCTTGCTAACGCAGACCGTCTTCGTGATGGAACTGGAGACACAGACCAATCCTTACTTGTCGATGCCTCAGAGTCATTCGAGGCAGCATTAGAAATGGACAGGGAATCTGGAATTGCCTGGTTAGGACTTGCCCGTGTACAGCGCTTATTAGGTAAGGGCGAAGAAGCGAATGAAACTCTAACCCGTGCTCGCAGACTACTACCCGATGAGGACCCAAGTGCAGCGGCAGAATCCGCACTGCTTTGTCTTGACAAAGGAGACCTAGAAGGGGCAACCCAGCACATCGATGCAGCTTCAATCCGCGGAGAAGGAGCAATTGTCTCCTATGTTCGTGGAAACATAGCCGCCAACCAAGGGCACCTCAAAGCAGCACAATCTTACTTCAACGAAGCGATTGAGATGGACCCTACGCATGTACGCGCCCGCCTGAACAGAGCGAGCATCCACATGGCTAGTGGAAACGCACAGGGAGCATTAGATGATGCAAACATTCTGCTCGAATTAGCACCAGGGCTGGCATTGGCGAAATTACGCCGTGCCGAGGCTAGCATGATGCTATCGAAATGGGATGATGCTAAGCAAGACCTCGAACAAATCGTTGCAGATGCGCCACATCATCACCACGCTCTAACTCAACTTGCGTCGTGTTTCATCTCTATGGAAAGGCCCGAGAAGGCAGAAGGACCGCTTAACGAAGCACTTCGCTTAGCACCAGATCACACCGATGCTTGGCACCAGAGAGGATTACTCTACCTTGATTGGGGCCGAGAAGATGCGGCACTCAATGACTTTGAAGCAGCGGTGCGCTGTGACGGCAATAACCTAGATGCCCGATTACACATCGCTGCAATCCACCATGAAGCAGGACGCTTTGTTGAAGCTTCAGGCGCTTGGAAGGGCGTTTTGGCAATCGAGCCAGAACATGCAGTCGCTCGTCGCCGACGAGAAGAATGCGATATGGAACTAGCCACAATGTGATATGCCCCAACCCATTCGCAATCCCATGGGATACGAACCAGGCAACGTAGTAAGCGGCTTTAGCCTTGCAAATGCAAACGGCGGCGGCGAAGTTTCACTCGACGACGTAATGACAGAAATAGGAGCAGTAGTTGTATTCGAATGCAATCACTGTCCATACGTTATTGGAAGCATCAACAGAATCAACAAGGCAGCAGCAAAAGCAGCAGAACTGGGAATGGGCTTTGTTGGAATCAATTCCAACGACTCAGCAGTTTATCCAGATGACTCTTTTGAGAACATGGTAAAGCGTGGCGACAAAGGAATGCCTTACCCATACTTGCATGATGAGGATCAAGAAGTCGCTCTAGCATGGGGCGCAAAGAGAACTCCAGAATTCTATCTTCTAAACGGTGAAGGCGTTGTAGTTTACCGTGGACGCTTGGACAACTCTCCTGGTAACGCAATGGAAGCAACCACGAGAGATTTAGCGGATGCAATGGACTCTCTATCGATGGGCGACTTACCACCTGTAAACCGCACAGAATCCATTGGTTGCAGCGTGAAGTGGAAACTATGAGCGGTTGTATGCGCCAGTGTGATTGGGACGAGAATCAGGTATGCAGGTCTTGCGGAATTGATTATGCTCCACCCAAACCACTGCGCCCATTTCACCTAGCATTTCCTGTCGATGATTTGGAAGCAACTAAGAAATTCTATGTTGAATCCTTAGATTGTACTATGGGGCGAGAGAAAGAAGAATCGTGTGTCTTCAAGTTCTATGGCCACCAGATTGTAGCGCATCTAGTTTCAAAGATGCCTGAATTA
>Ga0315324_10000187_pt1 | contig 22456 bp, 15 predicted proteins | sample M150021515metaG_FD_203919 | JGI IMG/M metagenome (GOLD analysis project Ga0315324, IMG submission 203919) | Ammonia-oxidizing marine archaeal communities from Monterey Bay, California, United States - M1 500m 21515 | ecosystem: Environmental > Aquatic > Marine > Intertidal zone | place: USA...
CTTTTCTCCATTGATGACGAAGTGATCACCATCCTCTGTAGCAAGGCACTGAAATTGAGTTGGATCGGAACCGCCCTGGGGTTCTGTCATGGAATAGCTTGAAGAAATTTCTCCATCCAGTAGCGGTTGCAGGTACTCCTTCTTGAGTTCTTCGGTCCCATAATGGGCCAGTATTTCACCGTTGCCCGTATCTGGCGCCTGGCAACCAAAAACCACCGGCGCAAACCTGGATCGACCGAGGATTTCGTTGAGCAAAGCGAGTTTCAGTTGGCCGAATCCCAGTCCACCTAATTCTGGACCCAGGTGGCAGGCCCAGAGACCGCGTTCTTTAACCTCCTGTTGTAGAGGTCGAATCTGTCGGATGAAATCGGGATCGTGGTATTCTTTGGTAGCTCCCAGAATCATATCGAGTGGTTCTACTTTCTTGGTTACAAAATCATCAACCCAGGATAATACGCCCTGGTATTCTTCATCAGTTTCAAAATCCCACATTCTAGCTGCTCCTGTTTGTGTTGTTCGCTCCGCGATTGTCTATCCATTTTGGTGCTGATAGCAAGGGCTTCACACAAGCCCCGTAGGAGGATCACCAAACCACTGTGATCCACATTTGAATGAATTTCAGCCATTACCATACATGACCCTTCTTCGGAAAACTTGGTTTATACTTCTTATCTTCACAGACGTCTGCTTCTCTATGAGGCGATCCCACTACCCCCTTTTGCAGGTGATGCTATGTCAGGCCGTGCTGGATTAGGTTGAAAAAAATCAGCGCAGTCCTTTGCGGCTGATGCCGCGATGATCGATGCAGCAGGGGTTATCGCAAACTGCCAGCGCATGGTTCGAATCGCTGACGGAACGGGCATTCCACTCGACACACCGATGGCGATGATCACCCATGGTCTTCGTGAACACCTGTGCCTCAATGATTATGGCTCCGCAGACAATATGCCGCCATAGTCATCCATCAAGCGATTATTTTCACGATTGTTGCAGCCTTTGCTGCCGGTTTTTATTAGGCGGGCGACGCGAAATATGGCATCCAACTCCAGCTAACCAGGCGTTCCTTAACGAGACAGCCAGGGTAGTTGAAGGTACGCCAGGCGCTTCGTCTCCCGCCTGCCGCGAGCGACTGAATCAAGCACCATACCTGTGGTCAGGCTTAGAAATGCCAGCATCATGATGCTGGCAGCAAGGATTGCCGTTGGGAATCTGGCCACCAGGCCGGTATCGAAGAATTCCAGAGTGACCGGTATGCCCAGAAGTAATGAGGTGATAACCAGTAATATCGACCAGACTGAGAAAAATAGAAACGGTCGTTCTTCTTTTGTGAAAAGTAAAATCGTAGACAGTATCCGGACACCATCTCGGTAGGTGTTCAGCTTACTCTCGCTCATTTCAGGCCGTTCTTTATAGGGCGTTTCTATCTCACCCATGGGCAGGTTTAGCGACAGAGCATGAATAGTGAGTTCCGTTTCGATTTCGAAGCCTGACGATATGGCCGGGAATGACTTCACAAAACGTCGGGACATGACGCGGTAGCCGGAAAGCAGATCGAAGGGTCGATGGCCGAATAGCAGGCGTGTGATAGAAGTGAGTAGCTGATTGCCGAATCGGTGACCGAATCGATAAGCCTTGTCGTGCTGTTCAATCCGCTTACCAGTGACCATATCGCAGTGTTCGACGAGCAATAATTCAATCATTGTGTTTAGGCTGTCAGGGTCGTAGGTGTCATCCCCATCGACCAGTACGTATATGTCGGCCTCAATATCTGCAAACATGCGCCGGACAACATTGCCTTTACCTCGCACAGCTTCGGATCTAACGATGGCACCGTGTGCCATGGCAATGTCGGTTGTGTCATCTGTAGACGCATTGTCGTAGACGTATATCTTTAGATTGTCGCGGGCATTCTTGAAGCCATCGATCACTGGGCCAATGGCAGCGGCTTCGTTGAAGCAGGGGACAAGGATAGCGATATCTAGTTCTTGCATTTTATTATGATAACCGAAGGCAATGCCTTACGGCTCCTTTCCTATTATAACCAGCACCTGGTCCACCTGGTCTTGAAGTTCACCATCTGGGTCGAACCTGTGAATCATCGTCAGCAGTCGACGTGCATGTTCGTCCTTGCCAATGCCCACTGCAGACAAGGCATATTGGAAGTAACTGAGCGAATTTGGGGTAGGGTCCGCGTAAGGGTTTATCGACTTGCCGAAATGCTCATAGGCTCGATGATGCTCGCCGAGCAAAAAGTAACATTCTCCCGCGAACAGGTGCATGGGAAGACTATCCTCAGCAAGTGCAATGGCCTGTTCGTAAGCATCGACGGCATTAGCACAGTGACCAGATAGATGCTCAACGCGAGCATAAGAATAGAGAGTGGCGACATCATGGGGTGAGGTCGCGTGAAGTTCTTCCATGTAGTGACGTGCTTTTTCGATATCCCTTTTTTCCATCAGCAGGCCGACCAGAGTAAGTTTCACATCAGTGGTGTCGACCAGTGCAAGCATTTGTTCCAGCTCAATAATGCCATTATCGAGCTGGTCTTTGCGTATTGTGCCCTGGGCAAAGGGATTGATTGCATTTAATTCATAGGTATCAGCCAGCTTCGGGAATATCTTCTCGTTCAGGTAAAGCACCACTTTCTTGTCGAAAAAGACCGGGGTATACCCAAGCTCTCTGGCGGCAACATCCGGGAAATGCTTGTTAGTTTTTCTAACGCCAATCAGGTCTGGTCGGTGCTTGCCAACATAGGTTGCAAGCCCACTTGCACTCAGCATGGCCGTTGCCAGTTCTTGATAATTCAAGCTATCAAATGGTGGGAACTGCATATCCATGTGGATCTTTATTTTTGGCGCGAGAATAAATTCTGCGTATCCCGCGTAGGAGGGTTCAAGCGCGTATTTACCTTCAATGCCGTTGGTGAGTATAAATTGAGAGGTACCGTAAGGTAGAGATTGATCATTAAAGGGGTAGTGCTGCCATCCGGTCCTTATTGTTGGCCAGAAGGATACCGGGAGAAGCACGAGGGTCGCCATCAGGATGGTGCCTGTGCGCAAACTGATTCCGGGACCATGCCAATATGATAAGCCAACCGCAATGAGAGGAACGGAGAGCAAAGTCCACTCCCATACAAATCGTTTTGCCATGATCAACAACACGAGTGCGCCGCAAGCGAGTATGACCGGGGCGATGTGATGCCGGAAATTATTGAGACTGAGGAAGAGAGCTGCAATGGTGAAAAAGGCGATGATAAGCATCAGGGAATTGGTCGAAATTCCATCATTGAGCTCAAAGGTGAGATCCAGGGCAAAGGGCTCCAGCTCTGATATAAAGAGTCCCAGGCCCGGATCTTGCACGAAAGGTGTGAGCAGAATGTAGACGCCATTCGGGTTTAGCATCATCGCAGGTAGACATAGGGCGACCCACAGCAGTGGCCTTAGTTGTGCAATGTCCTGGGTATCGGCAAGAAGATAGTCGATGAGTCTTTGCAGGAAAAATGCTCCGCAAATCAATCCGCCAATGACATACTCAACACCATGGAGATTTACCCAGAATATTGTCAGTAGGGGAAGTAATGGGTAATACCGTTCGCGATGCGAGAGAATAAAAATGAAGATAGGGATAAATGCATAAGAAAATACATGGGGTCGTAAACTGAAACCGCGGGCGCACAGAATGCCGATGACGGCAGTGATCACGATCAGTTGAAGGAAGGTTGCCGTTTTCAGGCGGTCATCTCCAAGGATGATCCTGGACACGAAGTAACCAGACACCATAAATATTGAGGCCTTCAGCAGGATAAGACCGAATTCACCTGCAAAGGACCATACCGCGTATACCGTGGCCTGGAATCCCCAGAAATAGTTTATGAATTCCTGCTTGTCGGTTAGATAGGAATTCACATAGGGGTTGTAGAGAGCCCCCTCGCTGAAGAAATGCCTTCCGCCGGTGAGGTGATACCAGAGGTCTGAATCGCTGTATTGAACGGATAAGCTCAGAAAGTAAATTGCATAAAACCCGAAGAGCGCAATTGCGTAGCTCAGCACGAATTCGGTTCGGTGGTTCGCTAGTTTCTGTTGAATGTTATCGATGTAGGCAATGCTCAAACGATCTTCCCCTTAAGTATTTTGTTGGCGGTTTACGCGCCTACCCGGAAAGTCAATCATGCTACCATGGGCGCCATCACCGATATAGGAGAGGAGATGTACGGTCCAGGCCATGGTGACAGACGGTCAGTGTGAGCATTGCTCGCGATGCTTTCGCTTTTGCTTGGGGTCCCAGTCACTCTTGGGTTTTTTGAAACCGGATTGGTCGAGCGGTCTCCTACGGCCATATTGGCCGCGAGTATTATGCTTCTTGCTTTTTTAAGCCTTGTGACCGGGATGATTATGGACTCGGTCGCCCGCGGAACACGCGAGGTGAAACGATTGGCCTACTTGCAGTTACCCTTTCTACTGAGGAAAGAGTTGTCGCAGGCATTTCATCTTGCCAATTGTGCTTGAACCCCGGCGATGATCAGGTGTAGTAGGCAAAGGTGGAAGATCCCGGGGGAACGACGCTACGTTTTTGTCATATGAATGGTTGGAACTGAAATCGATATCGATCAAATGAATGAAAAGACACCATATTCGGGTTCAGAGAACCTTGAGATTATGAAGGAAGCGGTTAACTACAATCGTTTTCTGAGATATCTGGTGGCAAAGCATGCAACCAACAGGTCCAAAATTCTGGATTTTGGTGCAGGCATTGGGACATTTTCTGATTCTGTCCCCATCCCGATAGACCGGATTTCCTGTGTAGAACCGGATCAGGTAGCGCGTACAACCCTGGCTGAAAGAGGGTACACCGTGTTTGAGTCTGCGGGTCAGTTGACGCGGTCAACCTATAGCTATGTATTCTCCCTGAATGTTCTGGAACATATTGAAGACCATGAAGCTGTCGTAGCGCAGCTATATGAAGCGATAGAACCCGGTGGACGAATATATTTATATCTTCCTGCCTTCAATCATATTCGGACTTCGATGGATGATCTGGTTGGGCACCATCGACGTTACACGCGATCTCAGCTGATTGTGTTGGTGAGTCAGGCGGGATTTACGCATGAAGATTCAGGATACACCGACTTTCTTGGGTATTTTGCGACCTGGATGATCAAGTTGATGGAAAAGTTACAGCGTCAGCCCACCGGTGTCGTTAACAAGCGACTCCTTATCGCCTACGATCGATTCGCGTTTCCAGTAAGTCAGGTATTGTCTCTGATATTCAAGCGAGTAGTAGGTAAAAACGTCTACATCGTTGCTCGAAAGTAGCTTCAAGAAACATTTAGCATGCTGGTTAGTGAGAAAATAAATTGGTAGCCAAAGATTTTTACACGATAGTAGTGGCGTTTGTAGCTTCTCGAGCTATCTATGGTTTCCTTGGTGTCACCTATGACGCATCGCCCATGGACTCGTTTCTGCAGTTTATTGACCCAGTGCTACTGAAAAACGCGTTCTGGCAATCCCTCTATTACTATCATGCTGGTCCTCCGATGCTAAACCTAGTTGCCGGATTTGGTTTGGGAGTGTTTGAGGCTAATGCCTACTGGTTCTACGCAATACTGTTTCACGTGCTTGGGTTGTGTCTGGTCTTCTCGGTGTTTTTTATTACTAACAGGCTGTGCGGTAGTAGACCAAGCGCTTGGGTTGCAACACTCCTGATCTGCTTCAGCCCTTCCTTCGTACTCTATGAAAACTGGCTGATGTACACCTTTATTGCCTCGTCATTGCTAATCTGTTCGGCGGCGCTTCTCATCAAGTATCTGGATTCGGATCGCTTTATTTGGGGTTTTTTGTTTTTTGTGTGTATTGCAATGTTGTCTTTAACGCGGACCTTTTTTCTGTTCTATTGGTTGGTATTGGTTTTACTCATCCTTGTAATTGTTCGCTGGCAAAGCAGGAAGCAGATTCTGGTTTGCGCTTTTGTTCCTTTACTCGTCTGTTTCTGCTGGAATGCAAAGAATTTCTATCTCTTTAACACTTTTTCGAGCAGTAGCATTACTGGGCTTTCGTTGAACAATGTTACAACGCTCACTGTACCCTGGGATGTCCTTAGGGGTCATGTTGAGAAAGGTGAGCTGTCTCGATTCGCCCTGGTTTCAAGATACGGACCCCTCCATAAGGCCATTGAAAGAGAAACTCTTGCAGAGTTCGTCGGTGTGCCTGTGCTCGACAATGCAACAAATTCTAATGGCCAGTTAAATTTTAACAGCCTGGAAATGTTGGTTGCATCGAACCATTATCTGAAGGACAGTCTTCAGGTGCTTAAAATGTATCCGCGTAATTACATGAGCGCTGTACTCACTTCCCATATGGTCTATCTATCCCCAGCGTCGCTGAATCCCTATTTTTCGGTCGCTAACCTACAGGCGCTTCAATCTACCAATCGATTTTTGGACCGGCTGTTATATGGCACCTCACTCAATAGCGTTAGAGTGGAGCAGCCACATTTCGGATACAACCAGCGATACTCAATCGAGGTGAAGCCGGGTGTGGTGCTGGCGTTTTTTTCCGGAATAATATTTTTGTACGGCAGTTGGCGGTGTTTGCTGATTGTTTTCACCAGGGACTGGCGAACGCATTCCATTGTGTTTGGTTATCTTTTTGGAACATGGTTACTTGTCTACCTCGCAGGTGTCTATTTCGAATTATCCGAAAACAATCGGTACCGTTTTGTTGCGGAACCGGTGTTCTGGATAATCGTGGTCTTGATGGTAAATCACCTGTGGCGATCAAGATCGGGCAGGCCCGTGTCACTGTCAGACGATACCGCTGCTGTCAGGAGAGGAGAAGTAACACAGGATATGTTTCAGTAGGTCGGAACCGCCGATTTCTCGGGAAATTACAAAACCAGGCTTGCGGGTTAATCGGTCAAGGTAATAGCACCCCCCGTCGACGTCGATTTCTACTCTCATGTTGCGGCTGCAAGGATAATTAGAACGCATAATCCTATACGAGGTAACCCAGTGGTAACCCTGAGGGTGTAGTGCGGTGCCGCAATCAGTAAAGCTTCTTTGATATCCATAAACTGAGTGGGACCAATTATTTAGCAGTGAAGGTAAGCCGAGGGACCAAGCAATAACGCCCCTGTTCCGGGAAGCATAGATTCTTTAGCTGCCGTGTTGATCATGATGATCATCGAAGTTGGCAGGCAAATATGTTGCTATCCTTCAAAGCCCGTCAACACATTCACCACATTGACGCCAATTTCACTAATATCGTATCCCCCTTCCATCACAAACAATGTTGGGATATCCAGACTACCGATCATCTCCCCGGTGGTGAGGAAATCGTCTGTGGTCAATTTGAAAAAACTGATTGGATCATTCTCAAAGGCATCCACGCCAAGAGACACCACCAGAAACTCCGGCGAGAACTTCCCGATGTGTTCCAGGGCATCCGACAATGAATCACGCCACTGCGCGAATTGCGTACCCGGAGCCATGGGATAGTTTCGGTTATAGTCGATACCTGCACCGGATCCCGTCTCATCGGCATAACCGAGAAAATGTGGAAATGCATCTTCGGGGTCTCCGTGTAAGGAACAGAAAAGCACATCATCGCGATCGTAAAATATATCCTGTGTTCCGTTGCCGTGATGAAAGTCTATGTCCAGAACGGCCACTCGCCCGACGCCTTTAGTGCATAAATGCTGTGCCGCAATAGCCGCGTTATTCAAAAAGCAGTAGCCGCCAAACATGTCGCGGGCGGCGTGGTGGCCGGGCGGCCGACACAGAGAAAAGATAGCGCTGTCTCCCTTCAACAGGCCCGTTGCTCCGGTTAGTGCAACATCTTTAGCCGCCAGTGCCGCGTACCAGGTGCCTTCGGAGATCGACGTCTCCGCCGCAAGCGCGTAATACCCCACCTTGCCTTCGATGTCGCGGGGTACCCGATTTTGCATACGCCTGGCAGGCCAGACGTTGGCGATTACCTCACCGGCGTAACCTTTTTTCTGCCAGTCCTTCCAGACTGTCTCCAGGAATGCCACGAAATTGGCATCGTGCACAGCCAAGACGGGATCCAGGGAAAATATGTCCGGATCGCTAATCTCACCCAGCCCGGACTCAACTAACGCCTTAATGATGATATCGGCACGCGATGGTCGCTCAAAGGGTTGGACAAGCTCCCCACCGTAGAGCTCTGTTTTGGCGTCCCGCAACCGGTGCTGTTCGCTGAAGATGGTTTTCATATGGCAACTCCTATACTGATATCACAGCGATAGCATCAACCGAAGGCAACCGCGGTGATCAGCGCGCGACCGATCTTCGCGCCCCATTTCCGCGTCATCCGGTTACAGCCCGGAGCCATCCTCAGAATAGATTACCCAGATCTTGGTATAGCCGTCGGTATCCCAGACGCCGGTCCATTCTTTGGGGACCGTTACCCCTTCACCAGCATCGATAATCTGCACAGAGCCATCGGTGGAAGTCAATGTAACGCCGCCTTCGAGGAAAAACATGAATTCATCAACACCGTATGGCTCCTTGATTTCGAAACGAGTTTTGCCGGAACGATACATGCCAGAGGCAAACTTCTTGTCGGTGCTCAACAATGTCGTGACATCAAGCGTAACGTGGCCGTCTTCGTGTTTTGATTCGAGCATATCCGAGCGCTCGAATATCGTGCCTGCTATATCTGACTTGCTGAGTTTCGCAGGCAACACGGTGGCTTCACGGTCCGCTGCGATCGCCGCGGCAGTCCCAAGAATGGCAATACCAACTGTAACAAGAAACTTTTTCATTGATCTGACCTCGTTGAGAAAATTCACTACCAGTAAGCGAGTACAGCGTAACCCACCAAAGAAATTTTTGCGGCGTTAAGTACGTATGTAAGAAGTGGTTCCATGGTCCCTACGGCATAGATTGCCAGCGCGGCGATGGCCGACCAGAAGTCTTTTGCCGCTATCGAAATCTGGCAACTACGGCATCCATGAGTTCTTCATTCGCGCCCCAGTATTGTTTGGTGTTGTCGCCGTCTGCGCGTGGCCAGGTTGAATACAAGGCGATGACAATTCCAGCCTTGGGTGCGACACGAATGGTTTGGCCGTGAATGCCAGAGCCGCTAAGGTCGCGTTCGTTGTTGCCTTTGCCCCACCAGAATGAGCGATAGTACGGCTCGAGATCGTCGCTGGATTCATACGGCCAGGTTGGTTCACCCGGCTGTGCGTGCATGTCCTCGATAAAGCCCGATGGTACCACTTGCCGGTCAAACGCCATTCCCTTGTTCAATACCAGAAGGCCTACGCGGCCGAGGTCGCGAAGAGTCGAATTCATGCCATGGTCCGCAAGTACAAAACCGCTTTCATCGACCGTGATAAACGCATCGAACTCAGCACCCATCGGCTTCCAGATATGCATGGAAATCAACTCGGCCAGTGGCTGGCCCGTTGCTTCTTCCAGCACCCAGCCAAGGACATCGGTCGAACCCGAGCGGTACGAGAATTTGTCGAGCTTGGCTTCATTACGACCTATGGTGGGAAAAAATTCGTATCCACCGCGTGGTCCATTTTGGGGACAGTAGTCAGCATCGGTCCACCCAATGGCGCAGTCCTGTATGCGAAACGTGGTGCTGAAATCCGGATAGTCTTCGGTGTAATCCGAACCATCTTTCATATCCAGTACCTTTCGGAGCGAGTCGGGTCCCCAGCCACTTTTTGCCAATGCAGGTACATAGTGTGATACCGGCCTGGTGAGATCGATGACGCCGTCATTTGCGAGCTTTCCCGCGAGCAAACCGACGACTGATTTGGAAACCGAATTCATCAGGTGTGGTCGTGCTGCGGTCAGGTGGTCGTAATAATGCTCGAAGATAATATCACCGTCCTTCAGGACCAGCAGTCCGTCGATGAACTGGCTCTGCACAATTTCGTCGATGGACTGCTCGCGTCCCTCAAAGGGAATGGAGAAGTCATGAACAAAGTTTCTGCTTCGCTCGAGTACCAGGACGCGATTACTGTCGTGCTCAATATTGACGGTCGGCAATACCTCGCGAATGTGACTGAAGGCCCAGCGGTTCGCCGGTCCGAACTGAAAATTGGAGAGGGTCAGGTTTTGCGGCCTGGCGCTTCTCTCGGCCAGACACGATGCGTTGTAAAGAATACCGGTCAGCAGCCCGAGTAGGATGACGGTCTTGTTCACGATGAAAACTCCATGATTAAGTTGAAGTGGATAAGAAGAAATCATGTTCTGTCATAGTTGACGACCGATTAACCCTGACGCTGCGTGTATGCCAACTGTTCGGCCACGGCGCGCCAGCCGGCATCGATCGCAGCATCCAGGTAGGCGAGAGCCTCGGAATCCGAATTAGCGATTGAAATCCTGCCGAATTGGGCTCGCCCGAGTTCATGTGGCGCTTGTCCTTTCGGCCATTTAGGGTCATCCAATGACATGTACTCGTAAGCATAACCGTGAGGCCAGCGGTTCACGGTAATCGCCTTGATATCGGTCTTGTGATTGAAGCCGTGTTCACCAAGCAGCCCCTGAAGTTGCTCCCGGACCTGCTGCTCATAAGTGTTGAATGTAGTGGCATAGACGTTGTGACGCGCCTGTTTAAGCAAATCATGGCTGGTCTCACTGCCTGTAGATGTCACCGAAGGAACGCCCAGCATGTGAATCACCATCGGATCATCCGGCCCACGCGGCGGCTGGTGGCCACCGGTAGTCGTTGCCGGCGCAGTGGTGACCACAACATATGGATCGTTGGGACAAGTGACCTGGCCTCCACCGAGCTTGGAATAAGCGTGTCCGTTGTCAATCAGGACATTCGTCATCACCAGCGGGACCTTGACGCCGTAGCGAAGCGCTTCTTTTTGGCTTTCCGGCAACTGTGGACAGAGGTATGGGATCGCACCGTTGTAACAGGCGAGCACGCAGTGGTCTCCTGAAACGCTGACGGCTTTGCCATCGCGGACGTAGTCAACTGTCACCACATCTTCCCCGATTTCCCTCAGGCCGACCACCGTGCTGTTTAGTCGCAATCGGACTGAATGCGTCTTTTGGTCGAGCGCACCATAGTCAAAACGACTTGCCGCGATATCGTCGAAACCAATAGTGTCAGGGGCCGCCGCCGGGATCAGTTTGTGAACCAGCAACCTGGCGAGCGACGCGTTGCCATCGGGGAAATACAGTGATTTGGAACCGGCCTTCAGCCCCCCGAGAATCGCGCTGGTTAAGTCACTGAGCCAGTCCATTCCCTGCATACCAGGGCAACCCAGGTAAAACGCCTCCATAACGCTCACCCTCAACCCGGCGGGGCCAAACATCAGTTTGGGAACTGGATAGAAAATAGCGATGGTATCAACTGCCAGGCCAACCCGTTCAGTGAGAAACTGGGCGTAACTGACCGATTCGATGTAGGTTTGTTTCTCGCTTTGTGGCAGGTCGTCCAGGTAATCGCGGTCGCCGCTGAATAACTCAATCAACTTGTCCTGTTCTGGTGCAGGGAGCGGGAGAGCGCGTACCGCAGACTTGTAATCACCCTCACCGAGCATCAACTGACTCCACTTAGCGCGGATCTTCACATGACCTGCATGACCTTCCTTGCCCTCCTGTCCCGGGAACGCCAGCAAGTTTTCAGCGGTTGTGTTTAAAAGTGCGACTTCATCTGAATTGGCTTTCATGGCTTCGAGGTCGACACCGAGATCGTCGAGCAGGCCTTTGGCGATTTCGCCCCAGTCGGAAGGGGTGTCCACGTTAATCGAGCCGCCGATGCCGAGCAGCGTCCGTCCGCGATGGTGAAACTCATTGCGTTTGGCATGCCCACCGAAGTCGTCGTGATTATCCAGCAGCAGGATTTTCGCATCGGGTCCCATTGTCTTTTGATAGAACCAGGCGGCAGCCAGGCCACTTACGCCTGCGCCAACGATCACCATGTCATAGTGCTCGTCCAGTTTGTGATGCCTGTCTGGCTTTTGCCCACCCCAGGCAAGGGCGTGCATGGTCTCAAATGAGCCTGCATGGTTGCCGCGTATGCCGGTAAGGGTAGGTGGATAAACCACCTGTTGTACGCCGGTGCTGGTTTGAGCAAACAGTTCGGCCGGTGTGAGCAGACCCGTACCAGTCGCGATGGCCATACCGTTTAAAAAGTCGCGTCGTGTAATGTTGTATTTCATTGTGTTATCCACATCGTGGGTACTGACAAGTTAACTCATGCCCGTGGGCTGGAGCTACAAAATAGTTGCAGAGACACGATTATTACGGACCGCTGGCTCCATTTAGAGCGCAATTTGATGCAAAAAGAAGCAGAGTACTCCCACTTCTGAGTCTCAAAATAGTTAACTTGTCAGCACCCCGCCAGTCGCTTTCTGGCACATGTTGCAATGGCACACGTTAAAGCGCAGAACCGGCCCTGTGGTTTTGTACGTGACTGCTCCGCAGAGACAGGAACCTGTCAGTTTATTCATGAGTTAGTCCGGCAACCCCAGAACGCGTTTCGCGATAATGTTTCTTTGTATCTCATTGCTGCCGGAGTAAATCGAGGCCGCTCTCGATGATAAGAGTACCCGCATATCTTCTCGTTCGGTGTCGGTAAAGGCATCACCTTCCCAGCCGAAGCCCTGGCTGCCGCGCAAACTGGTTGCGAGGTCTGAGTAAATTTTTTCCAGATCTGTCGACATGACTTTGAAGATGGATGTTGCCGGACCAGGCGTCGCCCCGTCTGCGGATTCCTGGATAACTCTTCGCTTGGTCAGGTTCAACGAGCGTTGCGCCATTTCGTACTGCAGCACCTGGTCACGCATGGCGCTGTCGGCGATTTTTCCATCAGTTTCACCAATGTATTCCTTGGCGATACTCGAGAGGTTTGATTTACCTTTGCTGGTACCGCCCTGAAGCAGAGACTCCATGCCTGAACGTTCGTGCTGAAGCAGTCGTTTGCCTACGGTCCAGCCCCGGTTCAGCTCTCCAACAAGGTCTTCCCGGGCAGCCAGCGCATCATCGAAAAAGGTTTCGTTGAAAGGCGAGTTGCCGCTGATCAGTTTGATGGGCCTGACTTCTACACCGGGTTGGTCCATGGGTAACAGCATAAAACTGATGCCTTCGTGTTTTGGTGCATCGGGGTTGGTTCTGACCAGGATGAACATCCAATCTGCATTGTGCGCACCTGAAGTCCATATCTTTGATCCATTGATGACATAGTTGTCGCCGTCGATCACGGCACGGGTTTGCAGGCTGGCAAGATCAGAACCAGCGCCCGGTTCGCTATAGCCCTGGCACCATTCGACCTCTGCTCGCGCAATGCGTGGCAGGTGACGAAGTTTTTGTTCTTCTGTACCAAATTCAAGCAGGGTAGGGCCGATCATGCTCGTGCCGAATCCAGAGAGGGCGGGCCTGCCACTGATCCGTTTCATTTCTTCCAGCAGGATGACATATTCTTCTGTGCTGAGGCCGCCGCCGCCATAGGCTTTTGGCCAGCTGGGTACAGTCCAGCCTTTTTCGACCATGCGTTCAAGCCAGAGTCTGGTATCTGCATCCTCTATGACTATTTTCGTAGAACCGTTTGAGACTTCACCAGGACCTCTGGCACCCGGTGGGCAATTCTCTTCAAGCCATGCCCGTGTAGTTTCACGGAAGTTCTTCAAATCAGACATACGACTACGGACCTTGATCAGTAAGTGATGCCTTTATGCTATGTCAGGTTGGAAAGGAGATACAACAAAAAAAGAAGGGTGCCCGGCCAAGCCCGGACACCCAACTAGTTGGGACTGGTACTGACAAGTTAAGTGCTGGAAGTGGGATAATCCGGTGATGTAGACATACAAACGCCACAGATTCCTATCCTCAAATCTGGTGAATCTTGAGGAGCTGAGGGGCTGCAGCCTTAAAACTTTAGAGTAGCTGCTTCTTAATGAATCTAAAGGCTGAACTAGGGCACTACTGCATATCTCAGGCACTTGAGCCGTGACGGATGATCTGAATAGCGATGACACGCAGGGTACCGCAGTTTGTGGTGGAACCAGCGGCTCACGAGGATTGGTGGCTGAACCGTCAGTTGGCCGACTTGAACAGGACTGCGCGGACTGGGCTTGGTGGTAAGATCGAACCGTGGTAAAGATGGTCGTGGGTCAATGGGGACAACAACAATGAAGAAATTCTTGCTTGGTCTTACCTTCGTCATTCTGGTGGGCGTTGGGTTAGTTGGTTGGCGGCTTGCGCCAATTTATACGATGGGTCAGCAGATTACGCCTGCGACCGCGCCGGTAGATTATGCACAGCAAGATGATACTAAGGTCAGCATTCCAGAGACTCAAAAACTCATCACGCAACCTCACAACCCGTTAAAGAATGCGTATTGGGGTGAATTGCATGTGCACACCACCGAAAGCATGGATGCCATTGTATTCGGCACTGAAGCAACGATAGAAGATGCTTATCGCTTCGCACAGGGGAAGCCCCTCCGCAGTCCTGGCGGTGAACTCATGCAGCTGTCACGCCCCCTGGATTTTGTGGCCATCACGGATCATGCCGAAGGGTTTGGTCGACGTACCCGGTGCGGCGATGACGGGCTAGCGCTGTACGATCGATTCAACTGCTGGTACATGGAAACACCCGGTTTTACTGCGGCCTTTTTCCTTCAGGGTCGACAAACGCGAATGGCGGTTGAGCCGGATATGAATCACCCGGCAGGTGTTTATAGAAATCGAAGTCGACCCAAACGAAAGGATTTACCGATCTGTAACGGCGGTGAAGGCGGCCCTGAGCGGTGCCGTGCGGATAGCATTTCTGATTGGGCACGCTATATCGATCTCGCGAATCAATATAATGAACCGGGCGAGTTCACCACTTTCGTAGCCTATGAATATTCACCGACACTGGAGGGAGCCGGTAAACATCACCGCAATGTAATTTTTAATGGTGATGAACTACCTGAGATCGCGATTTCTGCGAGGGATGTTAACAATGCGATTGAGCTGTGGCGCGGTCTGGAGGAAACCTGTGTGGGTGACTGTGATTTCCTCACAATCCCGCACAATATGAATAAGGGCTGGGGATTGTTCTATAGCCGCAACACCTACGACGGTGGCACCTATGACGAAGAAGGTTGGCGTCTACGCCAGCGGCGGGAGCCGCTGGGGGAAATGTACCAGGTGAAAGGTGCGTCTGAATGCGCCTTGGGTGTCGGCGCAACGGATGAAGAATGTGCCTTTGAGCAAGTACTTGAACCCTGCGAGGCGGGTCAGGAAACTGGCTGCGCCTTTGAATCCTCGTTTGCACGTCAAGGACTTAGAATTGGTATGCAGCTTGAGCGGGAAATCGGTTTCAACCCGCTGGCGTTCGGTTTTGTTGCGGCAACGGATATGCATAACTCTAACCCAGGGGATGCCGAAGAGTGGGATTTCCCCGGTAAAGTCGGCGCCGTAAGCTCCCCGGCACTGCGCCGGTTACGCAAACGCCCAGACATGCCGAGTTCAAGTCAAATTTTGACGGACCACGGGTCCGGCGGTCTGGCCGCTGTTTGGGCGGAAGAAAATACCCGGGATGCGATATTTAGTGGCATGCAACGTCGCGAAGCCTACGGTACCTCTGGCCCACGTATTTTGTTGCGATTTTTCGCGGGCTGGGATTTCGATGAAGCCATCGTCAACGATCAGGAACCGATTGCCGCGGCAACTGATGGCGGCGTTCCCATGGGCGGTGTTTTGCATGTAGACGACCAGTCAGCGAGTCCCACATTTTTTGTGTGGACCGCAGCGGACCCGATGAGTGCACCCTTGCAGAAAGTTCAGGTTGTTAAAGGCTGGATAGATGACGGTGGGAAAACCCATGAGTCTGTTCATGATGTGATGTGTGCCGATGGCCTGGATGTTGATCCGAATACTGGCCGCTGCCTCGACAATGAAGCCGGGGTCGATATTGCGACATGCGAGCTTAAGGGGGAGGGCGGTGCCGGCGAGTTGATGACCGCCTGGCAAGACGATGAGTTCGATGCGAATCAGGGAGCCTTCTATTACGTGCGGGTACTGCAAAACCCAACGTGTCGATGGTCTACCTATGATGCGATTCGTCTCGGGCAAGCACCGGACCCAAGTGTGCCAGCCACCCTACGTGAACGCGCATGGTCCTCACCGATCTGGATTAACCCGGCTAGCAATTAAACGTTCTAGAGAATAGGAAGGTACTGATAAGTTAACTATTTTGAGACTCAGAAGTGGGAGTACTCTGCCTCTTTCAGCATAAAATTGCGCTCAAAATGGAACCAGCGGTCCGTAATAATCGTGTCACCGCAACTATTTTGTGGCTCCAGCCCACGGGTATGAGTTAACTTGTCAGTACCTACGGCTACACTCTTTCATAAAACAAGCAGGCAACCGATCTGATTCGATACTCAGACTTTCGATCGAAAAGCCCTGTTATAATTCCTATCCTCGAGCGAGCGCCACTGCTATTAAACGGGATGACCACGGGGACAAGCCAATCGCCGATGGGCCCAAGGGCCGGGTTCAGGTTTTGCCGTCATGACTGCATCTTCTCAAATTCCTCCAATCGAGAAATGATCTTCTGCATGTCGGTTTCTGAGAGTTCTCTTGGGTCTATCAGGATTCGCTGATTGGCAATCTGGTGATTACGCGTGCGAATGCTTGGGGTGCCGTCGATAAGAAAACGAACCAAGGTTTTACAATCAAATTTCTTACCAACGGACGTGATGGCAACACGTTCAAAATCACGACCTGCTTCATCCGGTTTGGTTTCCAGCTGGTAGATTGAGGAGCTTAGGAAGGTATTTATGAGTTGTTGGTTGAGTTTGTTCCATGCTCTTTGAATCAATGCATGGTCTTGCTCGATATACTCGTAGAGCGCTGCTGATAGCCCGACTATTTGTTCCTTGCTGACTTTCATGGGGCGTGCGATACCCCTGAATTGAAGTTCACAGAGTTCTATCAGGTCTCGTTTACCGACAATGAAACCAGACGTGGGTCCACAGAAGGCTTTGCCCCCGGAATAAGTGACTAAATCAGCCCCCATGGAAATGTACTTTTGAAGGTCGTCTTCAGCCGCTGCATCGACAATGACTGGTACATCATGGCTGTGTGCGAGCGAAATGCAATCGGCCAGGGATACGCGATTCTCTTGAATACAGTGATGAGATTGAACGTAGAGCAAGGCAATTGGCTTTTCCTTAAACGCGATTTCAATGTTCGCTGGAGTGACTTCTGAGGCTGTTCCTACAACCTGGCAATCGGCACCTGTCATATGGACCATCTGTTCAATACTGGCGCCGAAGTTAATATTGTGGCCAGCCTGAACAACAACCGCCTTTGAAGGTAACAGTCGAGGTAGCTGCGTTACCAGTTCAGGACGGTCTTTGCATATCAGGGCAGCGACACTGACGCTGATACCAGCTGCAGCGCCAGACGTGACACAAGCGGCTTCAGTGCCGCACAGGTCAGCAATCTGATTCGAGACTTCCTGGCGCAACTGATTCATATCAACATGAAGCTTCGCTGCGAATGCCTGCGCGTTTGCTGTCTCGTCAGATTGAGCGCTGCCACCGAGAGCCGTGAGCTTCCCGGCGGCATTGATGACTCTCACTTTATCCAGGTTCACTAGATTGGTTCCTCGGTCCTGAAATAACTGCCATCGACAATACAGCCGACAGGTTCGATCCATGTTTGTGTTGTCCGCCGCTCGCCATCTGCGTCTTCAACTTCTACCGCTTTTTCGGTTTCCCGAATAAGGCTGACATTGGCAGTACCGCCTACTTCCAGCTTTCCAAATCCGTGTTCGTCCAAGCCTACAGCACAAGCAGGTGTGTACGTCGTTGCCAGGACAATGTCTTCCAACGACAGACCCAGCAATCGAAACTTTGACATGGTCCTTGCCAGTGAAAGGACACAGACTTCGATATTGCCCCGATGCAAATCCGAGCTGATGGAATGAACAGGCATACCCTGTTCCAACGCGGTTTCGCAGGTTCTGAAAGAAAACGATGAGCGACCGTGAGCAATATCTACGTGTACACCGCGCTCAACAGCTGCCTTGAATGCGGGAATCACTTTATTGTCAAAGCCAAGTACACCACCAGCTTTACCGTGATAAGCATGAGTAACAATATCACCAGGTCGCAGTAAATCCAAAATATCGTCGATTACAGGAGGGGCATTGCCTATATGGGCCATCAGTGGCGTGCCGGTGATTTCAGCTGCCTTTCGTGCCATCTTCACAGCTTCGATACCCATCAGTCCTGTGTGACTGGAAGACGCCAGTACCTTTACCCCCAGCGTATAATCACGATTACGCTCGATAGCACGAACGGTCTTCTCAATGGAAACCAGTTCGGGTTTGGCAGCATGCCCGGACTGAGGGCCGTGTTTACCGGGCGAGCCAATATTGCAAAGGGCAAATGTATGGGTTTTCTGACTTTCAACGACCAGTTCTCTAAACTCATCGAGAGTATCTCCACCAGTTGACCCTGTATCCAGGAGACAGGTGACCCCCTGACCCGTTCCAATTCGATCAGCTGGTAACCTTGAAGGTTGCTCCGGGTGGTTGAAGATATGGCAGTGAAGATCGATCAGACCGGGCGTGACGAGAACGTCAGTTGCATCGAACGTGACATCGGCGTTGCCTCGGTTGTTGTCTATGGAGACTATACGATTCCCGTCAATCAAGACATTTCGTTTTTGAAATGTATGTGACTCAGCGTCATAGACTTTACCATTCTCAATTAGCGTTTTAGTCATGGCTACCGATTACACCTGCTTGGCTGCATAATGCCCGATCGTTGCAATGATGTCCCGAGCGTTATGGATTTCTATATTGGTACTTATACCCGCGGCACGGGGTCGACAGGGATCTACCATCTTGTTGAGGAGGACGGTCATAGTCTTACATGTGCTGCGTCTGCAGATAACCCGAGTTGGCTGGTTCGCGATCATTCGAAGGGTATCGTCTATGCCGTTTCCGAGGTTAGTAACGGAAGTGCATCAGGGGGTGGGGTAACTGTTTTTAAAGAGCGGTCGAATGGACGCCTTAAACTGACGCAGTCGATGCCAAGCGAAGGAGATGATCCTTGCCACTTAACGCTGGGAGATAACCAGCTGATTGCCACCAACTACTCCAGTGGTTCAGTCATTTCCTACAGTATCCGCGACAATGGCGAACTGGGAGATTCGCATCGTGTTGATCACGAAGGTTCGGGACCTGATCCGGACCGCCAGGAAGCTGCCCATGCACATTCGTCAGTCGAGGTTAATGGAAGCATAGTTGTTGCGGATCTGGGGACGGATCGGTTGATGGTTTACGACAGCAACCTTGATTTGAAAGGCGAGGTCACTCTGCCCGCCGGTGCTGGTCCCCGGCTAATGTCGGTCGCAGGCGGTAAGCTTTATGTGATCTGCGAGCTGAGTAACACCATCGAAACTTATCAGCTCGGCGACCATCAGTACAATCACATTGGGTCAGTCAGCACGCTGCCTGAAGAATTTGATGGTACCAGTTTTGCCGCTCATATCGAGATCAGTACCGATGGGCGATTTATGTATGGCTCGAACCGTGGTCATGATTCCGTTGTTGTGATGTCGTTGGCAGGTGACTTACCAAGGCCTGTTCAATGGGTAACTAGTGGTGGCAGGCATCCTCGTCACTTTATATTGGCAAAGAATGCATTGACAAAGACTGAATCCTGTCTCGTGGTTGCCAATCGTGATGACAATAATATTGTCTTCTATCAACGGGACAGTGAAACCGGATTGCTGACCGATATGAACCGGCAGATCGAGGTGCCCTCCCCTGTGTGCATAGTTTAGATTACATAATTCAGGTCTGACTGCTTAAACGACTGAAAGTCTCGAACTGTTCGGCGCAGAGTTCATCCAACTGCTCCGGTTGGATGATGGTTGATTCGGGCTGCATGGCAGGCGCCGCCTCAAAGACATCCCGAAAATCGCCCAGGGCAACAGCGCAGAAAATTGCCGCGCCCCTGCCCTCAACGCCGCTGTCTGTCAGGATCATTTCCTTTTGAAAGAGATTTGACAGCAGTTGCAACCAGGGGGTGAAGACGATGCCACCCCCGGTAAGGCCGATTCTGTCTGCATCACCGGTAATCCCGCTAAGCGCCTGGTACGTGCGATAGATGGAAAATGCACATCCGCGGAAAACCGCGAGTAACATCTGATTGCAGTCTGTGTTCAGTGAAAGTCCCTGGAACGAGCCACTACCCAGTGCCCGTTTTTCAGGAATTGTTTGACCGCCGAGATAAGGCAGGAACAACAGATCCGGATCAGGTTTCGTGTTCACCATCGCCTCGTTGAACGACCCCAGTTCACCCGCAGAGAGTTCTGCAGGCAAATCCGCAAGCGTGGTCAGCATCCAGGTAAGCGTTGAACCGATGTGCCAGTTGTTGCCACCGTAGGCGTGCCTGTCAGGCGGGAAGCAGTAAAAACGTTCTGCAGCTCCATGATTCGTAACCGTCATCGTTCTGCAGACGGCATGTGTACCCAGCGTTAACGCATAGTCAGCTTCATTGATCATGGCGCAGCCAGTGTTCGCACAAATGCCGTCATGGGCACCAACGGCAACAGGTATTCCAGATGGGCATCCCAGTTCACCGGCAGCCGCGTTGGTCAGCGCCCCTGCAATAGTCCAGGGCAGTGCGGGAGTCGGCAATAGTTCGGGGTCGGCACAAGCTTGATCAAACCAGGCCAAGCCATCAGGACCGGAACTTGGGTCAGTCATGCCGATACCGGTCAATTTATAAAGCAGGAAGTCTTTCGCATGCAGGCAATGCCGGATGTCGTCACAGATTGCGGGCTGGTTTTGCTTTAACCACTGGTACTTCGAAATCAAAGTCAGGCCATACGTGGGCGCAGCCGGATACTGCTCGCGTAGTCCCCGCAGTAGTGGTCTGTGCCGGGCATCGGACCACGGCTCTGCGATGACCTGCCCGCTCTTATCTACAAAAACACCAGCACCTGCACGACCGCAGACTGAAAACCCACGAATGGCTTTCTGGTCCAGAGCATTTTCCTGCATGAGGTTTGCGAAACCCGTACAGGCGTTGCTCCACCATTCACGGGTGTCCTGCCATGAAAATTCCTTTTCGACGTATTGGGAATGACGTTTGGTGACCTGACCAAGCAATTGGCCAGTTGCGGAAAATGCTGACACCTTGAGTCGACTTGTGCCAATATCGAATACAACAAACATGGGAGCATGCTACCAAAGTCATGTTGACCAAGTCTCAGAAAAATCACTTTCATGAAGAGGGCTACCTGATGGTGCCTGGCGTGGTGCCGGATGACCTGTGTGACGCGGTGATCGAAGCAATTCTTGAATATTCGTCAATTGACATGGACGACGAATCTACCTGGTGCTACCGGGACGTTGATGGCCACGGCATCATTCCCTTGCATCATGATCAGGCCTTGTGGGATTTAAGGCAGTGCCCTGCCCTACACCAGGTATTTTCGGATCTCTACGAGACCGATGACCTCTGGGTAAGCAACGATCGTGTTTCATGCAAGTCACCAACGGCCGAACAGTCAAAAGACTGGCACCGAGAGCGAATTCACTGGGATTGCGATCCGTGGACTTATGATCAGTTGGGTATGCAGGGGCTGGTATACCTGACCGATACTGATAAAGATCAGGGTGCATTCAGCTGTGTACCGTCCATCTTCAAAAACCTGAAACGGTACCTCGTTGAACATGAAGCCGATGGACACTGGCGATACCCGAATGTTGGTGATGAAGATCTGGTTCGTGTTGCGGGTCTTAAAGGCAGCCTTGTGATCTTTGATCGCTTGATGCCTCACACCAGTGATCTGAATCACTCAGATCAACATCGATTTGTTCAATACGTCACCATGGCTCCCGCTGTTGAGAAACTACGCAAGCAGGTGGTTCGAGAATGGCGCGAAAAGTTGCTACCAGACTGGGCACTGTCCCAGGCAATATCTGGTGGCAAGGTTAAAGAAGAAGGCCCACCACCTGAACTAACTGATCTGGGAAGAAAGCTTGTCGGTCTCGATCGCTGGTAGCTAGCGATCTTGGGGTAAGAAGAATTAACTGTACGTCGTCAGCCCATTTGGCACCACTGACACTAAATTCTAAGAGACACTTTTCTGCTCATTGTTGCTCCAGTCTAGCCCGCTAATCTCAGGTTTTGTACCTTCCTCTGATTCATTGTACGAGATTTTGTGATCGCCCTGTGATCCAGTATTTCCTCTTGCCGCCCGTGATAGACATCTGCCGGTGTCACATTGTCTAACGACTCGTGATAACGCTCATGGTTGTAATGCTGAACCCAGTCAGTAATGGCCTTCTCCAGTTCCCAGGGGTAATAATAATTTTCTAACTTAACCACATTCTTCATCGAACGATGGTAGCGTTCGATCTTACCCTGCGTCATCGGGTGATAGGGTGCACCACGGGTGTGTTCAATCTGTTGCTCTGCTAACCATCGTTTGAGTTCGCCGCTGA
>Ga0315324_10000191_pt1 | contig 22344 bp, 18 predicted proteins | sample M150021515metaG_FD_203919 | JGI IMG/M metagenome (GOLD analysis project Ga0315324, IMG submission 203919) | Ammonia-oxidizing marine archaeal communities from Monterey Bay, California, United States - M1 500m 21515 | ecosystem: Environmental > Aquatic > Marine > Intertidal zone | place: USA...
CCATTCAGATATGCTTTGACCAAAGCAGAGTTTTTTGTTTGCGATTTAATTTCTAAAATCTTCATTGAGGCATACTTTCTTGTGAGGGAGTCAGAATTTTCAAACTCAAGTTTCATGTAACAAGTAAAGCCATTATCATCTGTCTCAATCAGGTGGATGAATTCAGACTGAAAAAATCCTTCTAGTAATTCAGCACCTGGCAAACTACCTCCGACTTGTAATGAAATAACTATTTGCATATATCGGAGGTCCAGGTTGTCCGTAATAGAGCCGTTTTGGTCACCCATATTGTCACAACCGATCAATCATCTCCGCCTGCTTCGAACATACTCAGCATGCTGTTGAGTTCTCGCAGATCTTCTTCGAGCAAATTTCGTTCTTTCTTGTCCAAATCTGCTTCCTTTAATCTCTCATTGATGGCTTCAATTTCTTCTTTAGCAGCAACACGTTCTTTGTTCAGTTGCTTGTCTTCCTTAACCATCTGTAATCTTGCTTTACGAATGCTGGCAGTTTTGTGGCTCTTATTGGGTATCGAACTCTGCTTACCAACGATTTCAACTGCAGTAGGGAATGGTATTTCGATACTCTCTTCTGTGAATCGCTCATCGATATTTTTCAGTAACCAATCACGTGCAACGAATTCATCAGAGTAATCTTCAACCCAACCATACATTCTGAAGATTTTAGAGAAATCTCCTAGTTCGATAAGTAAAACTCTAGGTTCCGGTTTGGATATTACATATGGACACTCACGCATAAGTTGTAGCACCGTATACTTGACGTGGTCAATATCTTCCCCATATCCCACTCCGATGTCCTGGACTAGAGATATACGTCGTCCAACACCATCTCCTCCGCCCCTTGCATGATTGATAACTGTAGAATTGACCAAACTATTGTTTGGAATAACAACTAGATTCTCTTCATGGGTGATAATCTTAGTAGAAAGAATTCCAACCGAAACTACAGCACCAATCTTGCCTTCTACTTCGATTCTATCTCCAACTTCGAAAGGTTGGTCCAAGGCTAGCATAAATGAGTTGACAATGTTACCAAGGGTTTGCTGCATTGCTAATCCAATGATTAGAGAGAATACCGCTAATGATGCTAGAACTCCAAACAATTCTATTCCTAGTTTAGATAGTGCAAGATACAGACCTCCAAACCAAACAGCTGCACGGAATATGAAGATGATTAGTGAATTACTTCCTGATACTGTGACGCTGGATGGATCTTCGAATCGGTCCATAATTACTGGAATAACAGTCTTTAGAGCGACACTCAACAATGATGTTGTAAGAATGATGTAAATTGCTTCGAAGAATGGTTCAACAGATACGACAAATGAATCACCTTCACCCAAAACCCATGTCATGGTTAATTGCGTGCCTAAAAATACAATGAATAAGTAAAATCTCTTGCTTACAGGAGCATACAACTTGTCATCCCAGTCAAAAGAAGTGCGCTTGACAAAATTCAGAACTACCTTTCTCATCAATAAGCGAGCAATGCCGAGAGTGAACAAAGTTGCAACTATGCCAAAGCCCCACTGCGCCCATGGTTCTAGGTCGTTCAACCTCTCCGTAACATCGTCGATTTGTGACACTATGCGCCCTCTCCTTACCATTCATGAAAGGCGTCCCATTCATGATAGTACCGGTGGGGGGATATAGGTTAAACAATTTCCATACCTATGTTGAACTGGAAATTAAGGCGTTGTTCTAGTCAAGAAGAACCACTTTGGGCGTTAATACACCGAGTTGCACTACTCGAGTAGTACAACCTTATTGCCATCCATTTGGATTCTGACTAGACTGTTTAGTGGCCAATCGCCTTGAGTGCGAACGAAATTCATTCCTTCGCCTTTTTCGAACACTATCCAACAATCTGCAACAATAGCGCCAATCCTGTCGATGGCTTTCAGAATGGGCAGGAGGGTTCCTCCTGTTGACACTACATCATCTACAACGAATACACGGTCACCTTCATTGATGTCGTTTAGATATATTGCACCCTTTGAATAGCCAGTTGATTGATCGATTGCAGTTTCACCAGGCAAACCGTATTCTCTTTTCCTACCTACTACTAACGGCTTTCCTGATTCCAAACATAGCGCAGCAGCAAGTGGGATGCCCATCGCTTCAATTCCAAGTATAATATCGACTTTAGACCAATCTATGTTATCATAGATCAAATCCCTAGCAGCTGCTAGCAATTCTGCAGATTGAGATGGAACTCCATCTGATAATGGGTGAATGAAGTATGGATAATCACCCTTCATAATGACTGGAGCATCAATTATGCTGCGGCGAATAATCTCGAACCTTTCATCAGTCATTGATACGGTGTGAATGCCGGATGCAAATGAATTAATCCCCGCCAAAGCGTTCTTTCATCGACTTTTTGAATGTGAGTAACTGTAGAACTGGCCCCGATAAGTCAACAGTAATTGTTGCGCCACGATTAAATTGGTATTCATCCCATCCATCGGGTACAACATATCCTCTATGCATGTCACTTGTTATGACAGTAGCCTCACGGCTCCATGACAAATATGTCTCATCATCTATTTCAGCATCTAAATCTCTTGCAATTACAAGGTAATGGGTATCTGATTGCTCAGCATTGCCAAGGTTGGCCTTTCTTGCAATTTGCCTAAACCAAGCACCTTGACCTAACCATGTGGAGAATAATAGGCCACTGGAATGCTGTTCAATGTCGATATCTCCTCGTCGGAGGTGATATTTCGAAGGGGCATATTGGTGAGTATTAGCAATGAGTAAATCATTCATAGCAGGGTCGCTTCTAATTTTGTTACCACTTGTGGTCTCAATTGTAGCCTGTAAGCGTGGTAGGCGATTGATGATCGCTTTACCAGCCAATGCATCTGAAAGGTCTTCAGCGAACGTTTCTACGTCACTATCCATATAGAAACCAAATGAACCGTTAGGGTCGTCGCTTCTAGGATGTGAATTTACTCCCATAACCGGAGTATTAGAATCAATATTGTGTGAAATCGAAGTTAAAGTTCCGTCTCCCCCAAGAACAATAACCAAATCTCTGCCAATAAAGTCGGCTCTGCGAACTTGCTCACGAGCACGAATATCAACTCGTAGCGATGAAGATTGGGATTTTAGTACGTCTTTTACCGATTGGAGAGAGTCATCGTGAATCCCTTCGAAATTCTTCTTGTAGACAAGAAGTACATCGGCCATGTACTTGCCACAAGGACCTCCTTCTTGAGTATGGTCGTCCCTCATAAGGTTCTTTGACTACTGGTGCAACGACAAAACATGCAGCCAGATGAGAGTCAGATAGATGAAGACAAGCAGGTCATGATTTCAGGGGATGTCCAAAATCCACAATTTGTGCAAACAGGTATGCAACCACAAACCGTAATTATTGACCCAAATACTGGGATGCCGCAAAATGTTATCATCATGCAGCAACCTTCTTCTGCACCGAAAGTTGTTGGTATTTTTGTGATAATATGGGGCTCTATTTTAACTGTGATTAGTCTAATCGGCTTAATCGGATTGACATTAATTACAGATAAGGACAGCGAATTATATGTTGAACAAGTAGCAAATAATCCAACTTGGATATACCTCCTCACTGGAATCTCTGTACTATGTTTTATTGGTCAAATAGTAGGTGGTTCATTTATGGTACAAAAGAAAAAAATGGGCATTTATATTACCTGGGCATGTCTTGGAGTTCTATTTATTGGAGATATTGCTATGGAATTAATTTATCCCGATCTTGCTGCAAGCCAACAAGGGGACCTTGGAACAAGTCTAAACCTTGGATTTTCTGCGGTTTGCAGTGGAATTTGTGGATTACTGGTTGCTATACCGCTCATGATAAGTGATAGTGGCATGGATAATTCGATGAAAATTCTTTGATTGGTGTTATCAATGGGTGAACTAATCACAGGCCAAGCAGCAACCTATGTTGAAGAAATTTGGGTTGAAACCGAAGAACGCTACGAAATATTGTGTATCACTAGAGAAGTTCAGAAAGTTGTCGCAGAGAGCGGTATCAAGGATGGGTTAGTATTGGTAAATCCAATGCATATTACCGCATCATGCTACGTAAATGACCTTGAATATGGCCTCCACCATGATATCATGAAGTGGCTAGAAAAGATTGCACCATTCTATGGTGCAGATGGAGAAGATGGTGAAGAGTATCATCATCATCGAACAGGTGAAGACAATGGTGATGCTCACTTGAAACGCCAATTGCTTGGTCAGCAGGTTACAATGCCGGTTAGCAACGGTAAATTGCATCTTGGAAATTGGGAGCAAATTCACTATGCTGAATTTGATGGAAAACGCCAAAAGAGAATCTTAATCAAAGTTGTAGGTGTTCTTTGATGGTAGAATTATCACAACCAGGCCAACTTAGTGCGCTAGCGATTGAAATTGGAATCGAGAGAGGAGAATGGGGGTCGGGGAAGGCTTCAGTTACCCTTGATATAGAATCACGCCATTGCAATAAAGGTGGTGTAGCGCATGGTGGTTTGTACACCATGATGCTCGATATGGCACTTGGAGGTTCATTGGTTTCAATTCTTCCAAAAGAAGAATGGTGTGCTACCACTCAACTCAATGTTTCATTCATCACAGCAGCAAAGCCGGGTGAAAAAATAACAGCCAAGGGTAATGTTGTGAAGCGTGGTAGAAATGTCGCCCATCTTGAAGGGAAGATTGTAACCGAATCTGGTAGAGTTGTTGCTACTTCAACAGGAACTTGGGCTATCTGGGACCACAAACCTGCAAGTATGTCCTAAGCGAACATTCATCTCTTACACTGCTCTGCGAAGGGATATGCAGATACAAGAATTAGATTTAAACGGCGGTACTTTCAAAGTAAATCTGCCTTATACTTGGGTAGGATGGTTGTTTTGGGCTATTGGTCTAATTATCACATTGGTTGGATTTGTAGTTGCTATCAATGACATTACAGGGATAGCAGTATCTGCATTTGGTCTACTAATGTTAGCATTCTCATCCCCTGGGTCTCTTGAGTCAGTATTGCATGACGTAAGGAAAGGTGCAATAGATCCAGCCGAATTAGAAGCCAAGGCTGAAGCAAGTGGTTTGTCAATCGATAATTGGTGGATGCAGCAGACCTCGTATGTTCCTACAACAGACCCAAGTGATTGGATTTTACCAGCACCGGGTCCTTCAACATGGGACAACACAAATCGCTATGGTCCACAAGGAGATGGTTCTGCTTTGCCTGAACATCCAACAAAAGTAGGAACTCCGATTCCTGCAACAATGACACTGTTTAGCATTTACGTCATTCTATCAATTAGTTGCATCCTATTTTTTGCAGCATCACTTATGACTGCAAAAGATTCTGATACCGGGATGACTCCTGCTCTTGTGATTGCAGGGGTTGGACTGATTGCATCATTGGTTGGTTATTTCAAAGCAAAGATGCTCAGGCAAATGATCGATACACCAACATCCCTAGTTCGCTCAGTAGCAGTCGGTAATCCCGAATTGGTCGGTCAAGTCAGACCAATTGATGAAGGCTGTTTGACAGTAGTTGTTGATGGGAATCAAAACATGACTGTAGGAAATATGGTTGGATACAGTTGGATTTACGAGCAATATCAGTGTCGAACTGTAAAGACTGATGAGGGTACTAAGGAAGAATGCAACTGGGTAACTATTCGTTCAGATACAGGGTCCTGCCCATTTATTTTGCATGATGGTACTGGCGGAATACGCGTAAATACCAATTCATTCAAAAGAATCGATTACGGTCTATACCTAAAACGCTGGGATGGTGCCTTTGCACAATCGTTTGGAAAGCAATTGATGTCTTCAGCAGTTGCAGGTCTACTCCGTGGAGCTAGAGTCAAAAAGCACCGCTGGACATTATCAGGTCTTAGACTAGGAAATCCAGTTTACGTACTTGGACAAACAAAGCCCCGCCCTAGAGAGGAATTAGAGGCCGAAGGCCTTGATGGTACACTTGGCAATAGCATAATCGACGTTTGGGGCAATGAAGATGCACCTGGAGTAAAGTGCACATTGCAAAGAGGTTCTGAACTCTCTAACTTAGGCCGTTCACGCTCTGGATTTGAACTCGTTATGCTTCCATTAACGCTGATGCTAGGTGGAATTGCATTGATTGGCTTAGCGTGAATATGATTAGGCGGTGTCTAGTCGCCGATTCATGGCAGAAGATGTTGTTATCGTAGGCGGAGCTCGAACTCCATTTTGTGAATGGCAAGGTGGCAAGCGTGGAGATGGCCAGCCTGGCGGACTTCTCAAAGACGTTAGTGCACTAAAATTAGGGGAAATTGCAATCAAAGGCGCCCTCGATAAAACCGGCACTGCTCCTGAAGATATCGACCATGTTGTAATGGGATATGCATTACAAACCTGTGACCAAGCAATCTTTGGCGCTCGTCATGCAGGATTAGGTGCAGGAATCCCTCAAGAAGTTCCAATGCTAACTCTTTCACGCATTTGTGGCAGTGGCGTTCAAGCAATTGTTTCCGGTGCGCAGATGATCATGCTCAATGAAGCGGAAACTGTTGTTGCAGGCGGAATGGAGAATCTTTCCCAAGCACCTCACGTTCTTCGTGGAATGCGCGACACCTACCGATTGGCAAGGCCTCCTCGTGCTGGAACTGAGTTAGAGAAAGATATGGAAGATTATTTGTTTACCAATCTCCTTGATGGCATGTGTGGCTCATTCATGGCTCAAACCAGTGATGAAATCTGTAAGCGTAAAGGTGTCACTCGTGAAGAGACTGATGAATTCGCCGCCTTGTCTCACTCTCGTACAGCAACATCGATTGCTGAAGGTGTATGGGAGCAAGAGATTGTTCCAGTAAATGATGTTACATTCAAGGATGAAGATCACGTTGTAACCGGAAGTACTCCCGAATCACTAGCAGAACTTAGAACAGCATTCGGTCCTGAAAGTCTAGTCACAGCAGGAAATGCTAGTGGAGTCGTAGATGGAGCAGCAGCGGTAGTGATCAAATCGGCTTCAAAGGCTAAGGCTGATGGTGATTCACCACTTGCTAGAATCGTCTCTTGGGGAATCGTTGGATTAGAGCCAGCAATCATGGCCTATGGGCCAGTTCCAAGTAGCCGCCTAGCCTTGAAGAAGGCAGGATTGACTATCGAGGATATTGACCGTTGGGAAATCAATGAAGCGTTTGCAGGACAAGCTGTGGCTTGTGTAAAGGACCTAGGATTGGATATCGAGAAAGTCAATGTTAACGGTGGCGCTGTTGGCTTAGGCCATCCTCTTGCAGCAACAGGAACTCGTCTTGTTCTTACCCTCGCTCATGAATTGAAGCGTTGTGGTGGCAAGTATGGAGTTGCAACTGCTTGTATCGGTGGCGGTCAAGGAATCGCTATGGTCATCGAATCCCTTTGATGAACTCAATCCTTTGCAACTCCCCGCCTGCCTTTACCAATCTGGTAACAATTACTGCACTACTTGGTGCAATATTCTTTCAAGGAAAGGTTGCTAAGAGTATGTTCCTGCCAATATTGGCGCTTACACCCATTAGGAGGGGGTGGTTTTCGCAGGTGTAACCTTTTTAGCCTGATAGCAATGTGCAGTTATTGGTGAAATAGTGAATACTAAGACAATTTCCACGGGGCTCGTCGCACTGCTTATGATAATCATGGCACTCGCTCCAGGCGCAATGAACGTAAACGAATTGAACGATAAGATAGATACTGAATATGGACATGGAGAGTCTGTTGCAAATGGCACCTCATATATGGCCGGTATCCTTTCTTGGCAAGATGATGCATGGAACGCTACTTGGAACTGTGAGGGCGGATTGGCTCTTGTAACACCAAGTGACTGGCAAGATTTTGTAAATTCTGGTGAAGATGACCCACATAACTATACTTCGTGGGGGATAATTATTACCCATGCTGATTCGTATGAAATTAGCAATGCACCTGCGGGAACATGGGTCGTTACAGCAGGGTTATCCTGTTCAGATGACACTGGCGTATGGCGTACAGCCGGCGGTCAATTTGGAGACGACCATATGAATCCTTCAACTGTAAATTTGACTGTTGATGGAGTCATGGGTGATGTTAGTTTCATGCTAATTGAGTTCGGTGAGGGTATGGGCGATGATCCTACATTTATCTGCGGCGATGGTACTGAAATTCCATTTAATTGGGTCAACGACGGTGAAGAAGATTGCGAAGATGGTGCTGATGAGCAGCAGTATGATTCGAATGGAACTGAAATTAATTGGTTCGATTGTCATGGTGGTACTCAAGTTTGGATCCATCAAGTAAACGATGGAAACGAAGATTGTCCTGATGGCGATGATGAACCGCACGGTGACGGTGGCGATTGTCCATTCCTTGATGGTCCAGGAAGTCCTTGTGAACCAGTTGAGACTAATCCATGTTACACAGACCACGAATCCTCCGAATGTGATGATTATGTGATGGAATATTGCGAATCTAACATGGATGACCCAGGTTGTGACGACATGGGCGAAGGCGATTGTCCATTCGACCCAACTGTTCCTGGAAGTCCTTGTGAACCAGTTGCAACTAATCCATGTTACTCAGATGACGAATCGCCCGAATGCTATGATTATGTGATGGAATATTGCGAATCTAACATGGATGACCCAGGTTGTGACGACATGGGCGAAGACGGCCCTACATTTATCTGCGGCGATGGTACTGAAATTCCATTCAATTGGGTCAACGACGGTATGGAAGATTGTGCAGATGGTGCAGATGAGCAACAGTATGACGCAGCAGGCGATCCAATCAACTGGTTCGATTGCTATGGTGGAACTCAAGTTTGGATCTATCAAGTAAACGATGGAAACGAAGATTGTCCTGATGGCGATGATGAACCGCACGGTGATGAAGGCGACTGTCCATTCTATGATGGTCCGGGAAGTCCTTGTGAACCAGTTGCAACTAATCCATGTTTCTCAGATGGCGAATCGCCCGAATGCTATGATTATGTGATGGAATATTGTGCAACCCATGAAGACCCAGCATGTGAAGACATGGGCGGAGACGAACCTACATATATCTGCGGCGATGATGGTGAAATTCCATTAGATAAAGTCAACAACGGTGTTGAAGATTGTGCAGATGGCGATGATGAGCAACAGTATAATTCAGATGGTACACCAATCAATATGTTCAATTGTGGTGATGGCGTCTTGGTTTGGATCTATCAAGTAAACGATGGAACCGAAGATTGCCCTGATGGCGATGATGAATCGCACGATGATGATGATAATGGAGAAAATATGTGTGATGAAATGTTTGTCGAATTCCATCTTGTAACTTCTCCATTAGGCGGAGTTAATTTTATCTTTGACATGGTATGTCTAATATCTATCGAGCAATCAAATGAATACCGTGAATATATCGATATGTTTGGAGATGGCAATGGAATAATCTCTGATGATGAAATAGATGAATTCATGATAATGATGGAGAGTTGTTATGATGACGATGGTAATGTAATTGACTGTGATGATTCATGTTACGAAGAAGATGGTACTGAGATGGATTGCGATACTGATGATGAAGAATGGTCAATCAATGGCGTTATCATGGAAATGTACAAGACTGACATGATGTTTGACAAAGAGAGTATCATGGGCGATGGTAGCATTAAAATGGTATCTGGAATGACTAGCAAACATGTTGATCTTATTGAAGGAGAAGAGACAGTAACTGTATCATTTGTGAATGGTGATTCCGATGATGACGATGGTGACGGTGGCCCAGAATGTTTCGAAGTTCAAGTACTTCCTTCTGGAGATTGGACTCCAACATTAGTTTCAGTCGAGCCTGCTGCAGAGTGGGATCTTAGTGATATCGTGGATGGTGGCCATGCGTTCTATGGATGTTCAACTCCAGATACATTTACTGCAGTATTCGAATACACCGGTGATGGACACCCTAACGGTGTAGAGAATCTACCACCAATTTGTGAATTCAAGTGGTTCATGGCTAATGATACAGCATTCGAAGATGGTCACCTAGTAACCGAAGGACCTGATGGCGATGTTGAGATTGAGCTTGGTGCTGGTTCTTACATGATATCTGTTTGGTGTAAGGATGCAGAGATGGATTCCATACAAGTCAAGTGGGAAGCACCGGCACTTAACCTAACCAACACCTATGATGGTGATGGAGAGGTCAATGGCTGGGTGATGTTCATAGTTCCTCCTGGTCTTTCTGAGGAAATTGTAGTTCCATATTCGTGGGAGTCTGAAGAATGGAGTGGTACTGGTGAATTCCATATCACTCTAGACTCTGGAGAAGGCGATGGCGGAGATGTTGAAGGCGATGGTGGCGGCCTACCTGGCTTTACCAGTCTGATGACAATTACTGCACTACTTGGTGCAGTGTTCTTCCTCGGAAGGCGTGAATCAGAGTAAATCTCTGACGATTATTGTTGCTAGCCCTTCTTTCGAGGGGTTGACCCAATATAGCGTAGCGTTTGCAATCAATCACTGCTAACGCTAGCCATGCGAAGGTTTGACATTGATTGAGGAAATGCCCAGTTCTTGATGAGCACGAATAGGACACTATGGGTTAACCGGCCAAGGATTTGGTCAATAAGTCGAAGAACGTTGATGAATCAATGCCCAAGGGCGTGGATTCTGAAGTATGGATTTGGCCGAAGACGAAACGGTTTCAATCAGCATTTGCGTAACATAGCAGATTGGTCAACTCCTTGGAGATTGATGCAGAGAGCTTTACGAGGAGTGATTATTGAGCGACTTGAGGCCTTTTCTAAGGATAGAGTTTGGATAGAGAAAGACCTAGCATCCAAGATTAGACATCGAATTATTGGATCTATGAAGCGTCAACAATCTGTGCTAGAAGTTATAGAGATTAGAATTGGCGAAACCAGTGAATTGAGAAGGAGAAGCGAGACGAAGGAAATAGACCGGCTGGTCGAGATTGCTTGTCATAGGTATCATGCCGCCATTCAATCTAAACCGATAATAGATATCCTACAAGGAAAGATTACTGAATGGCATATATTTTCTAGATTAAATAAAACTAAATTAGATAAATTCGAATTACATATCGCTCCTGATATTACTTGGAAGAGCGGTAGAACTTGGCATTTGATGCGATTTACAGTACAAGGTGTGGCAAACCCTGGTGATGATAAGCGTCTAGAGAACATCGCGATGGTGATGTGGGCATTATTACAAAATGGGATTCCTGCAAATGCTGAGCGATATATTGTTGAGAATTTGTATTGGAGTAGAGGGCGTTGGAAAAGATGGAATGAGAGAGCGAATCAAAGGCTCTTAGATGATGCAATCAAAATGATTCGCAATGACATGAATGCGATGATTGACTTGCATGATAGATTAGGTCCATCATGTGACTTATCTCAAATCCCTTTGGCAAATAGTAAGCGAACATGCCGAAATTGCGGACATAGAGATACATGTCCCGGTGGAGAGGACTTAGTTAGGGCTAAGTTAGAGCAATCCGCTCTTGAAATGGCTAAGGCATCAAAGTTGGGAAACTAGGTCTGCAAGTACTGCTGCTGGGTCGTTTGCCTTGGTAACACCACTAGCGAGAAGAACGCCTTCTGCACCAAGAGCGATCGCAGTAGCAACATCTTGTCCATTCTTGATTCCAGCACCACATAGAATTCGTACATTCGGATTTACTTCCTTAACCGCAGCAACCGTATCACTAACGATTGAAGGGTCTGCGGTTGTCACCGAGATATCGCCTCCAATCAGTTCAGGAGGCTCTACTGCGATGAAAGTTGGACCTAACTCGGCTAACGCTCTTGCCTCGGTAACATCAGCAGCACAGGCACAAATTGGGAATCCATCAGGGAGCATTGCCATCAAATCTTTGACATGCTCGATTGAGACCTTATGTTCAGCATGATTTATGATTGTTCCAACTGCGCCTCTTGCGATTGCGGTTTCTGGCTCTAACCAACCTGTGTGTGAACCTTGTCCAACCGGATCTAGATGCTGCGACCAAACTTCAAGACCATCGATTGCACTGACATCGGATAAATCGAATGCACTGGCAACTGCAACCATTCTAGCATTGGTCTGAATACTAGCCATTTGCTTTCCTAACTGCTCTGCTGCACTAGCTAAAGCCGAGGTATAGGTTTTGAAATTGACAACTACTAATGGGGCTTCCATAGGTAAGCGACAGTGCGACTCCTTTTTGGAGACTGCGATTCAAAAGGTACCTTCGCTTTGTATATGCCCTGTTGGAACTACCGAGCGATGACCTACTACAACACCCGATAATTGGGCATCTTTACCAATAATAGCGCCTTCACCGATTAAGCAATTCTTTACATTGGCTCCTGATTCAATTCTTGCACCACGAAGTAGAGTTGAATCTGTGACTTCTCCAGCGACAATACAGCCATTCTGGACCATTGAGTTTCGAGCTATTGTACGACTTCCTTCATGCCAAGAGCCTTGGGAAATTGAACCTTTTTTGAATCGCTTCTCTTCTATACAACGAAGTACTCCGTCATGCCAACTAGCAGGAGTACCCGCATCAATGAAATAACCTTCAAATGGGAATCCGCCTAAACTTCCTTCCTCTGCTAGTACTGGAAACACATCTCTCTCAAGGCTATGCTTCCCCTTTGGCATTATATCAAAAACATCATCTTCTAGCAAATATGAACCTGCATTGATTAGATTTGAAAATACTTCTTCTGCTTTTGGCTTTTCCTTGAATTGGGTGACTTGATTGTGATCATCTATGCCAACGATTCCAAATCTAGTTGGGTCTTCCACTTCCCAAAGTGCCAGGGTACCTTTTACTCCCATTTTGGTATGCTGCTCTAACATTGGAGCAATATTCAACGATGAAACAATATCGCCATTGAAGCAAGCAAACCTTCCTGAAATGACATCCTTACAATTTCCCAGTGCTCCACCGGTTCCAAGAGGTTCATCTTCAGGAACAATCCTGACATCGAAATCTACGTCGGCTTTAGCAAAGTAATCTCGTATGAGGTCTACTTTGTAGCCACCAGCAACAATCACTTCATCGACTAAATCCGAAGGTACACCTTCTACAACTCTCTCTAAGAGAGTCGCGTCCAACATAGGAAGAAGTGGTTTGGGGACATCATTGGTCCATGGACGTAAACGTGAACCCATTCCACCAGCAAGAACGACTACCTGCATGGCTTGTGCGACTCACACTTGGCTATTGAACACATCGTGAACACGACTTCTTCAAAGCGCATCATTCAAGGGGGGCCTTTTGGTCGGTGGGGCTGGGGAGAAAGATGAACATCCACGAGTACCAAGGTAAAGCCCTGTTCAAAGCAGCAGGAGTACCAATTGTTGAAGGAATCCACTGTACCAGTGTTGAACAAGCTCTAGCAGCATATGATTCACTAGGTTCTAAGATTGTAGCAGTCAAAAGCCAAATCCATGCAGGTGGGCGAGGTAAAGGCACAATGTACAATCCTGAAACTCGAGAAGAAGTCATGCAAGGTGGAGTGAAAATCGCATTTTCACGTGAAGAGGTTGAAACCTATGCAACCAATATTCTAGGAAACATATTGGTTACTATTCAGACCGGTGATGAAGGAAAGATTGTCAGTAATCTGTATATCGAAGCAGGGTGTGCGATTGCACATGAATATTATCTCGCATTACTTGTAGACCGTGAGAACAAATCTGTTATGATTATGGCGTCTACTGAAGGTGGAATGAATATCGAGGATGTTGCACATAATACTCCTGAGAGAATCCACAAAATCAATGTCGACCCTAATGCTGGACTCCTTGGATTCCAAAAGCGTGACCTTGGTATGGCACTTGGGCTATCTGGTCCCTCTTTGAAATCATTCTTCAAAATGCTTGGGAAAATGTATGAAATGTTCATCGCACAGGATTGTGCTATGGTTGAAATCAATCCTCTGGTTAAAACAGAGGATGATGAAATGATCGCTTTAGATTCTAAGATTAGTTTCGATGAAAATGCTGAATTCCGTCACAAGAACTGGGATGAACTTCGAGATTTATCCGAAGAAGAAGATGTTGAGATCAGAGCTAAGGAAACCGGACTCTCCTATGTCAAATTAGACGGGGACATCGGTTGTCTAGTCAATGGCGCTGGCCTAGCAATGGCTACTATGGATGTCATCAAGTTGTATGGTGGAGAACCTGCTAACTTCCTTGATGTAGGCGGTGGTGCTGATGAAGAACAGGTCAAGACTGCATTCTCGATTATTCTTGAAGACCCTAACGTGAAGGGTGTTCTAGTCAATATATTTGGAGGAATTATGCGTTGTGATATTATTGCAAGAGGTGTAATTGGAGCAACTCAGTCCCTCGGTCTTGATGTTCCACTAGTGGTTAGATTAGCGGGAACAAATGTCGATGAAGGCAAGGCGATTCTTGCGGCATCAAACCTCAATATTCATCCTGCTGATGACTTGGCAGATGGGGCTAAGAAAATTGTATCTCTAATTGGAGGCGGTGAGTGAAATGGCTATTTGGATAGAAGAAGACGCTAAGGTCCTAGTTCAAGGAATCACAGGAAAGCAAGGTATGTTCCATGCTGGAAAAATGGTAGAATATGGTACCAATCTAGTTGGTGGAGTCACACCTGGAAGGGGCGGACAAGAAGTTCTTGGATTACCTGTATTCAACAGCATGATTGAAGCTATTACTGAAACCGATGCTGATGCAACAATAATCTACGTTCCTCCACCATTTGCAGGTGAAGCGATTATCGAAGCAGCAAATGCATTTGAGACTGTTAAAGGAGAAGGAGTAATCGTTTGTATTACAGAAGGTATTCCAACCTTAGACATGGTTAACGCTGCTGCATATGTGGCAAACCGTGCAAACGTCAGACTAATTGGTCCTAATTGCCCGGGAATCATCACACCAGGAGAAACCGGTGGGGCAAAACTTGGAATCATGCCTGGCCACATTCATGCAAAAGGAAGAATCGGAATTGTATCCAAATCGGGAACTCTGACTTACGAAGCAGTCGCACAGACTATGAGTATTGATGAAGGACAATCGACTTGCATTGGAATTGGTGGAGACCCGGTTAACGGAACTGGTTTCATAGAATGTCTTGCTGCTTTCGAAGCAGACCCACAGACCAAAGCAATTGTCATGATTGGAGAGATTGGTGGAAATGCTGAGCAAGAGGCTGCAGCATGGGCTAAAGAAAATTGTACAAAGCCAATTGTCGGATTCGTTGCAGGTGCAACCGCGCCCCCTGGAAAGAGAATGGGCCATGCTGGCGCAATAATTTCAGGTGGAAAGGGAACTGCTGAAGAGAAATTTGCTGCATTTGAAGCGGCTGGAATTGCATGTGCCAGAGATCCTAGTGAACTTGGACAAGTGTTACTAGTTAGTTTGAAAGAAGCAGGGCTTCGTTGAACTAAACTCTGTAAGTTCACTTAGGTGGACCACGTTTAGGGCCGCCGGGTGGACCGCCACGTTTTGGTGGGCCGCCGCCGGGTGGACCGCCACGTTTTGGTGGGCCGCCGCCGGGTGGACCGCCACGTTTTGGTGGGCCGCCGCCTGATGGGCCACTCTTCTTTGGTGGACCGCCGCCTGATGGGCCACTCTTCTTTGGTGGACCGCCGGGGCCACCGGTTGGTGGGCCGCTACGCTTTGGAGGGCCGCCGCTTGAAGATGGACCGCTGGACCGAGATGGACCCGGAGGGCCGCCTCTAGATGGACCCGGAGGGCCGCCTCTAGATGGACCCGGAGGGCCGCCTCTAGATGGACCTGGAGGGCCACCTCTACTCGGAGGAGTTGAGGTTGGCTCTTCATCTTCTTCTTCGAATACTGCACCACAATGAGGACATTCATTGTCAGATTCCTTGACTGAGCCGTCACAGACTTCACAAGCAAACATCTCTTCATCGCTTTCTTCTTCGACCGCTTCGACTTCCTCGCCAACTACTTTGTCAATTGCTCCATCTTTGGAACGGAATAATCCAATTACTACGGAAACATCCAATCCCTTTAGAGCAACTTCTGTTGAAATTGCATGCTCAAATGCTGACGATAGGTCATCTGGAGTATCCAATACTCTTCCATCATCTACATAGGTCACGTTAACTGTAAGTATTCCATTTTCAGATTTAATCTGTGGAGTTTCAACTGCAACACCACGCTTACGTGCTACACGGCGAACTGCAACTTCAGACATTCTTCGGAAAAGCGCTTCGTTTCCTGAATCATCTTTGCCAGTTCCAATCGCACTCGCTAAGAATTCCGCAGTACTGGATTCATTTCCTGCGTTTTGTAGATGAGATGGTAACTCTCCACCAATAGAAGACAATACATTAGCTGCAGATTCTTGATTCATCTGTAACCATTGGCTTCTTCGCTCATTTTTGACCGTCCTTTCGGCTTCAGCGATACGGTTAACCATGGCATCTGTAGGTGAAAGTGAAGGATTCGGTGAAACAGTCACCCCCCCAACTTGAGTTGGTGAGTTCTGTTGAAGATTGTTGGTTGGGAGTGCTCCACTCGCAAGAGAAGGCCCTTTGGCAGTAGGAGGCATATCTCCTCTCGCACCGCCGATATTTGGAGGGGCTTGACCTGGCATTTGAGTTACTCCAGCCGGAGGAATTCCGGCCATTGGAGGCATTCCGGCCATTGGAGGCAGTCCAGGCAATGGTGAACCAGGCATATTCTGAGCGATTTGGCCCATGATATCTGGCATCATCCCGGGAGGCATTCCTTGTCCCTGAATTCCCTGAGATACGTTTTGATTCATTACCGCCTCTCCGGATACTACTCCAAAATTGCGTCCGCCACTCACTTGTTGACCGCCTAATCCAACGCCTCCGACGCCGGGCAGTCCCCCTGCTCGGCTCATCTCTTGACGTGCTCCGCACTCGGGACAGAATATACTGTCGTCTGGTACCTCTTCAACACAAGAGCCGCACTGCATACCTATCCCCTCAGGGAGGGGCTGGGTCCGTTCAAAATAAAGCCTTGCGTTGATTTATGCTAGAGAAGGGGCCGGTTGGAAGGAAGTTTCATTCACTCAACTTCTAAAGAAATTATCGCAGATTATTCTCTGGCTTGACAATCTAGGGAACAGGTATTACAGAGATGTTTACCTTCCCACAGGGTCAAGAACATAGGGCTATTCCGGTAAAACGAGGGGATTGGATGGCGGTACTCATCAATGCGAAAATCGATGCATTGCTCGAAGCAACCTCTCGCTCATTTTATCCAACACTTAAGTATCTTCCAAAGAAAATTCGCGGACAAATTGGATTATTATACCTTCTTGCACGAGTTGCAGATACAATTGCCGATTCAAAGCATGGAGAAACAGATTATCTTCTCAAACTTCTTCAAAATTACAACGATGTTGCTCAAGGTAGATCTTCATCATTGCCAAATTTCACAGAACTTGCCGCAATACAGACCAATGAAAACGAGGCAGAACTACTTCGTAATGTTCAGGATGTTGTTGCTGGACTTGAAGTCTATGGGAAAGAGGACCAGAAACTCATAAGGGAGTGTCTTGAAATCATAGTCAGTGGACAAACACTTGATCTTGAGCGGTTTGGTACAGCGAATGAAGATGGAAATATCTCTGCATTGTCGTCAGATGAGCAAATGGACGATTATGCATTCAGAGTTGCAGGTTCTGTTGGTGTGTTTTGGAGCAAAATGTCAATTGAACACCTTATTTCACTACCTCCCGAAAAAGAAAAGGAGTTTTTCGAGAAAGGCATTAGATTCGGAAAAGCGCTCCAAATGATCAATATTCTACGAGATATTCCTGAGGATTTACGCTTTGGCCGATGCTATATTCCCAATCATTCTCTGAGTAGGTACAACCTCAAGCCAGTGGACCTCATGAATGATGAAAACCTTGATGCTTTCAGACCGTTATACGATGAATATCTTGACATTACCAACGAACATCTTAACGCTGCAGTAGAATACATTCGTATGTTGCCAGAAAAACAATTTCGCCTCAAAGCTTCTTGCATGCTTCCGGTTCTAATCGGACAGAGAACTGTCACATTGCTAAGAACGGGCAATATTTTGAATTCCGAAGAGCGTATAAAAGTCACAAGAAATGAAATCAAATCCTACGCTCGGAAATTGCTTCTTGCGTTGATAATTCCAGGAGGCGTTGAGCGTCTTCTTAAGAAGAATAGTGATGAATGAAACGATTGGCACTCGATGGGTAATCTTGGATTTATCAGCAGCAGTAAGTTAAGTATATGTTCACTTACTTAAAATCAAATCAACCTATCTGTAAAGATTGATAATCAATATTTCAGAAATTAAGACCAGAAAAAAATTATTCCAATACTCAAGCAATTCACAATATTACCAAGTTAGATGAGCACAGAATCAAACAATTACAATCGCCCGTAGGGCGTATGGGCAAAATACCCTCACACTGATAAGTGAGGAAGAATCAAGTCTAATTGAGCGACATGCTGGAACGCCGTAAACCGCTGGAACTCCTTTTCCCTCTCAAGGGCGGAGCGTCTAATGAGGTAGGTGTTCGAAAAGAAGGAATGACAGCGTCACAAAGGTTACGTGCTGCTGTCAATCTAACCGCTGATGCTGTAAAAGCGGTTAGCCTCACTGCAATGGAAGCACTTAGAGAAGGTGCTGCATTCATTGGTATCGTTGGAGAACAAGATGAATTAATCGATCCTTTTCAGCACCTGGACGCACCGATTTGGGCACGTGACCCACCGGTTGAGTTGCTTCGCCTTGCTTATTCATACTGTGAAGAATTAACTATGAGAGAGGCTGGAAATTTCTACCACTCGTTCAAATATCTTCCAGAAGAGCAGAGACTAGCAATGTGTGCTGTTTACGCATTTTGTCGTCGTGCCGATGATATCGCAGATGGTGATTGGCAAGATAGGTTCCCTGGCTCTAAAGGAGAAATGGATCCTGAAGCAGTAGCGTATCGAATAGAACTTGAAGCCCTTCAAAACAAAGATACTATCTTGCAAGAGGATTTGTATCTCGAAAAAATCACACAACTGTTCTTTTTCAGAAAGAAACTTTCCACTTGTTACTCTGAATCGAGTAGTACAGACCCTGTATTCCTTGCCCTAAAGGATACTGTGGTGCGTTATAATATTCCAAAAACCGTGTTTGATGATTTGATTACAGGTATGGAAGATGACCTTTACAACAATCGATATCGCACCTTCGATGAATTGTACATCTATTGCTATCGTGTAGCATCTGTTGTCGGATTAATGTGCATAGAGATTTACGGTTATGATGACCCAAGAGCAAAGAAATTTGCAGAATCATGGGGGATATTCATGCAATTAACAAACGTTCTACGCGATGTTGGAGAAGATATCGAAAGAAATCGTGTTTATCTGCCACTTAACGAACTAGAGTCAAATGGCATAAATGAGTCTGAACTCAATGGAGATGTAGTCCTAAACACAACTTGGGAACCATATATCCACCATTATGCTAAGCGCGCTAGAACTTACCTAAACGAGGCTAAGCAATTACTTCCACTGCTACCAAGACGTACACGCTATTCACCTGCAGCAATGATTGCATTTTATGACAAAATATTGAAGCAAATCGAGCGTCAACAAGGAGATGTATTCACCAAGAGAGTGAAACTTAACAAATTCCAAAAACTAACTCTAGCAGCTGCTGTTTATCTTCGACACAGATTTATTCCAGGTTGGCTAAATCCAGTATGGACTGGATTCTCAAAAATAGGACTTCTACCAGATGTCTGAAGGTGTGAAATGGATGAATGTACCATCCAATCGTAGATTGGTAATTTTATTCGGTGCGGGGTTCTTGCTCGCCCTTCTTGAACCAATAATTCTACTAGCCATGGGGAATGACATCGCTGGGGCATTGTGGCCAATGGCTATTCGCTCACTCGAGTGGACATTTTTTCTTAGAGAGTGGAGGACTTTTGCATTTGGATTTTCCATTTTAACGACATCGGTTGTACTTACTAGATGTAACAATAGCGGATCTTGGGAGAAGGTTATTTCCGCATTAATATTGGGACTTACCACCGGATTATTGGTGATTTTCACATTGCTAGATATAGCCTATCTAAGAGGTGCATTCATTCTATTGCCAACTGTATATGGATTCATCATTCTTTTTGCAGTACTGATGGTGAGTGGACTTCCAAAAAATCCGTTTGACCAGAAGAATATTCGGTTAAAGCGTGTTCTTCATATCGGCCTAGTTCTCTTTTCAGTATGGCTTATTGGACCAGGGCTTTCAGCAATGGCTGGTCTATCACCTTCACCACCAGAACTGGAACTGGAAAAAGGTCAATACTCAGTAGAAACTACTGTTCACGAATATCCTATGCCTGAAGAGGTTGCAAGTATACAAGGTGACTACGAAGAGGATATTACGTTCTCCATCTACCTTTCATTACCTCAGAACCATGATGGTGAAATGCCGCTAGCGATTATCCTCCATGGATTTGCAAATCCATTTTTCAGTACATATGAGGATTGGATTAACGAACTTGCATCGCGAGGAATGGCTGTTATTTTTGTTCAATATCCCTCAGATGTGGAGCCGCCGGGGTATGATACCTATGATTTACATGAAGAGGATGGAATGTCCAATCATCCATTCCACAACCCCAGAGCAATCGCTATTTACGCTGCATTAGAATTTATGGTAACTATACTCCCATCCCAAGTTAACGAAAATCATCTGATGATAGGAGGGCACAGTTTGGGCGCAGGATATGCATTACTAGCATTGGACTGGTCACTGGAAAGAGGCTGGGGTAATGAATCATTATTCATCAACCTTGAAGCACCATATGCAAGACCAGTTCATGAGCATTTACAGATTAACACCACAGGTATTCCGGAAGAGTTCATGGCTCATGTAGTGATCAGTGAAGACGACATGAGTGTCAATGATTGTTTCGGAGTGCACCATCAAGCACTTCTAGGAGGCAACACACTATTCATTGAAGTTCCAAGTGATAGACATGGATATCCGAGATTGGTTGCAAGTCATTACGTACCCGCGGCAGAGACTCACGATTCACTCGCCGATTGGGGATTCTACCGTAGGGTAGCATCTCAAGCAGATTGGCTCGTTGCAAGAAATGCCGGTGATGAAGTTGCAGCATCCAGCGCACAGAGCAAATTAGTAGATTCACCAGAACTTCGCAATATGGGCGAATGGTCAGATGGCCAACCTGTTAACGAACTAAGAATTTGGGACGATGCGCTAAACAGCACTGCATATGAGCACTGTAAAACATGGACTGGCCCTGATTGATGTTATCGAGTGAACGCTTGGATACCAGTGATGTATCTTCCGATAATCAAATTGTGGATATCGTGAGTTCCTTCATATGTCTTAACTGACTCTAGATTTGCCATATGACGCATGACTGGATATTCGTTTAGAATTCCATTTGCACCGTGAATATCTCTAGCTACACGTGCGATTTCAAGGGCGATGTCTACATTATTCATCTTCGCAAGGCTGACCTGTTCATTGAACCATGTTCCATCATCTTTCTTCCTACCTAGATGGTATGATAGTAATTGGCCCTTAGTAATCTCACGAAGCATCCATGCTAACTTGTTTTGAACCAATTGAAATGATGCGATTGGCACACCAAATTGAATTCTTGATAGGGAATATGTCTTAGCAGAATGGAAACATGCCATTGCAGAACCAAGTGCACCCCATGAAATCCCGAATCGTGCATTGTTTAAACATGAAAATGGACCACGTAGCCCCTCCACATCAGGTAAGATCCGGTTCTTTGGAATCTTGCAATCCTGGAATACTAATTCGCTGGTCACACTAGCTTTCAGAGAATGCTTACCTTTCATCTCAGGGGCGCTAAATCCTTCGTCTCCTTTCTCAACAATGAATCCACGGATTACTCCATCGAGTTTAGCCCATACGATTGCTACATCTGCAATAGTACCGTTAGTAATCCACATTTTTGCACCATTTAACAAATAATGGTCACCCATATCTTCAGATTTAGTAATCATGTCACCAGGGTTTGAACCATAATCTGGCTCGGTTAATCCAAAACAACCAATCCATTCTCCGGAAGCCATCTTGGGTAGATAGTATTCCTTTTGCTCTTCACTACCGAAATCCCATATCGGATACATTGCTAAAGAACCTTGAACACTAGCAAATGAACGGAGACCAGAATCTCCTCTCTCCAATTCCTGACAGATTAGTCCGTAAGCAACATATGAAAGTCCCGGACAGCCATAGCCTTTCAGTGGAGCGCCTAATACGCCCATTTCTCCTAAAGCAACTCTCCATTCATCCGGAAA
>Ga0315324_10000193_pt1 | contig 22221 bp, 25 predicted proteins | sample M150021515metaG_FD_203919 | JGI IMG/M metagenome (GOLD analysis project Ga0315324, IMG submission 203919) | Ammonia-oxidizing marine archaeal communities from Monterey Bay, California, United States - M1 500m 21515 | ecosystem: Environmental > Aquatic > Marine > Intertidal zone | place: USA...
CATTCGATCAGTCCGGCGGCCTTTCGGACGCGGAGCTTTCGAGCCCGTGCAATCGGCGCAGCCGTCTCCTGAGTGCGTTCCATCGGGGAGGCGTATACAGCGGCGACGTTTTTCAGCGCGCCGATTCGCGCAGCTGCGGCCTCGGCCTGAGCCACTCCCTTCTCGGCGAGATGAAGGTTAGGAGCGCGGCCAGGAAGCGAGGCTCCGGTAGTCGGTGTCTGCCCGTGGCGGACGAACAGAACGAGGGTGGGCTTTGGAGCCTGCGGTGCGGAAGAACGTCGTGCCATCGACGTGTCAACGTAGCCTGCTGCTCGTGAATTCCAAGACTCGCGCCTCAGCGCTGTCGATTCTCGCTGACGATGTGGCGGACTGTCGCCAATGCCCGCGTCTTGTGGAATGGCGTGAACAGATCGGCGAGGAGAAACGAGCCGCCTATCGAGATGACACGTACTGGGCCCGGGGTGTGCCGGGGTTCGGTGATCCAAATGCGCATCTGCTGGTTGTCGGGCTTGCCCCCGCAGCTCACGGGGCGAACCGGACAGGCCGCATGTTCACCGGCGATCGATCCGGCGATTGGCTCTATCGGGCACTCTGGCGGGCCGGCTACGCATCCCAGCCCGAGTCGACGGCGATCGATGATGGATTGAAGATGAAGGATGCCTGGATCACTTCGCCGGTGAAGTGTGCTCCTCCGGCCAATAAGCCGACAACGGGGGAGCGCGACACCTGCCGCCCCTTCTTCACGCGCGAGATGGAAGTGCTCGATCGGGTAAAGGTCATTGTGGTGCTTGGCGGCTTTGGCTATCAGGTTGCGTGCCAAGAGTTGGGCGTGCGTCCACGACCGAAGTTCGCGCATGGTCTTGAGGTGCCGCTCGACGGTGGCCGCACGCTCTTGTGCAGCTTCCATGTAAGCCAGCAAAACACGTTCACGGGCCGTCTCACAGAGCCGATGCTCGACGCCGTATTCTCCCGCGCCCGCGAGTTGGGGGCCGAATAGTTCAGATTGTTCTGCAAATAACTAGGCCGAACGGTTCACAAAAACAGCAGTAAACGGGGCCGTTCGAACCGAATCGGCTCGGATGGTTCGATCGGTCCGTACGTCGGTGTGAAGTCTGGCCGAAAGGTGGGTATGGCATTGATTGATTTGGATCTGACGGATGAACATGGACAGCTCTGCGAGAGCTTCGCCGAGCGGAATGCCGAAGGGACCCGAGCATTGCTCGCCGCCCTCAATCTGAATATTCCTGGTTCTTGGCGAGACCATGACGGACACGAGGGTCTTTGAGACAACTGGTTGCCCAAACTGTGCATCGATCGTCAGTAAGGCGTTCCGTGTGCCGTTCCCCGTTGTTGGGGCGCTAACCTCAACTGGTCATGGAACGCAGAAATTGCTCTCGTATTGTCCTCGTCGTGATCTTGCTTGTGGTGGCCCTTGTCGGTACTGCATGCGGTTCGAATGATCCCACGAGCTGGGATGAAGCCGGTGACGACGGAAACCTCTACGAGAACTTTCAGAATGCCTGCAGCGCGGCCAACGTAGAGGGCGGCGACATCGAACTCACCGACGCGGAGCGCGCCGTCTATTGCGAGTGCGCCTTCGTTGAACTCCTCGAGTACTACGGTGGCGAGGTGATGGAGAATGGTCAGATCACCGACCTGATCGGTGCCATCGAGGGACGAAACTTCGAGGCATTCAAAGACCTTGAAAGCGACTTACGTTCTGACCCTGAAGACATCCCCTCCGACATTGAGGCGATGCTGACGGGCAAGGGCGGATGCCTGGAGCAGACAAGCTGAGCGAATCCCTGGAGGGATAGCAATGACCCACCAGCTAGATCTCGATTTCATTCGCTCTCAGTTTCCGTCGCTCACTCGTGCGCCGACGAGCGACTGGGCCCACCTGGAGAACGCCGGCGGCAGTTATGTGCCCAATCAGGTCATCGACCTGGTCACCGAGTTGTTCTCGCACGCTAAGTGCCAACCGGGCTGGGACTTCGGCCCGTCGGTGCTGGCCACCGATGCGATGGATCGTTCGCTGCGGGTGATGGCTGAGCTCTTCAACGCCGATCCAGCCGAGACCCACTTTGGCCCATCCACGAGCCAGAACACGTACGTGCTTGCTCATGCATTCCGAGCCGGTTGGGCCGAAGGTGATGAGATCATCGTCACCAACCAGGACCACGAAGCGAACTCCGGCGTATGGCGGCGTCTCGCCGACACCGGGATCGTGGTACGCGAGTGGCAGGCCGATCCGGTCACCGGTCGACTCGACATCGCCGACGCGGCGGCGCTCATCACCGACCGCACACGCTTGCTCGCTGTCACCCATGCGTCGAACGTTGCGGCCACCGTCAATCCGATTCGGGAGTTGGCTGACATGGTGCACGCCGTGGGTGGCCGCGTCGTCGTCGACGGCGTGTCATACGCCCCTCACGCGCTGGTCGATGTCAAGGCGCTCGACTGCGACGTCTATCTCTACAGCGCCTACAAAACCTTCGGCCCCCACATCGGCATGATGTTCACCAAGGCCGATCTTCTTGACGAGATTACCCACCAGGGCCATTACTTCAATGCTGGCATCTCCAGCACCACGCTTACCCCCGCTGGTCCTGATCACGCCATGATCGGCGCAGCGGCAGGAATCGGCGACTACTACGACGCGGTTTACACGCATCACTTCGGCGTCACTGATGCCGGGCGGTTCGCCCGAACCGCCGAACTGTTCGAACTGTTCGCCGCTCATGAAGAAAATCTGGTGTCGCCGCTTCTCTCGTTCTTGCGGGGCCGCGACGGCGTTCGTCTGGTGGGTGCGCCCGAGGCGGACCACACCGTTCGCGCCCCGACCATCGCATTCGCGTCCGAGCGGCGATCGTCAGCGGAGATCTATTCCGCGCTCATTGATGCCAAGGTGTCGTGTGGCCACGGCCACTTCTATGCCCACCGGCTTGTAACCGCTCTCGGGCTCGAACCCGGCGATGGCGTGGTTCGACTATCAGCCGTGCACTACAACACACCCGCTGAGATCGAACGAGCACTCGTAGTTCTCGACGCCGTTTGCTAGCTGGCGAAGACCTCGTCGGAACCGTCCGCCATCGACCATAAATATCTGGGCGTTTGACGCTCACGGGCGGTCGCCGAACTCCGGTCGTTCGGTACGAGTTCGCTTGAGCTCCCAGAATCCATCGATATTCATCATCGTTTGGAGCGAATCCCACAAGGCGACGGAATCCTCGGTGTTGGGAACTCGAGTGATGACTGGGCCGAAGTAGCCCTGCTTCACGCCGCTCCGATTGTCGAAGGCGATGATCGGAGTGCCAACGTCGTCGCCGCAGAGATCGAGACCGGCGTCCATTCGAGTGCGAATTTCTTTGTCCCACTCCTCGTCGTCGAAGGCCGCAGCATGCGAGACGTTGAGGCCGACGGCCTCGAGCGCTTCGGCGGCGGTGAACTCGCGGTCCTTGTCGTGGTGGATACGACGCCCGTACTCCCAATACAGCGAGAAGACGGCATCGTTGCCCTCGGCGTCTCGCACCGACTCCATCACCCTCATCAGGTTGTGTGTAAACGCAGCCGCCTCGTAGTAGGGCGAATCCTTCTCGGGCTGATTCTTGAGCAGCAGGCTGATGGGTTGCCAGATGATGTTGAGATCACGAGCAGGCTTCACTTCGTCGACGACCCAACGGGCCGTCACCCAGCACCACGGTCAAATGGGGTCAACCCAGAATTCGATATCCATTTTGTCCACTCGCTCCAGTGAGGAGGGCATCTGCAGATGCCCTCGCCGGCTTTCGGTCCGAAGTTCTAACTCTTTTTCTTCTCGGCTATTCCAACCCGAGCGGACCCCTGCGCCCACTGGGGCCAACGCTCGCGCGACTTCTGGGCGAGACGGTGCATCAAGGCGACTGCGGCTGGGTCGTCGTCGCCGGGACGAGTCTCGATCACGCCGTCCTTGACCATCGCCTCAATGATCGCTCGACCGAGTTCGGTGCGGACGATGGTGAGCGTCCAGTCGGTCTCATTGCCGATACCGCCCGTCGAGATGTCGGCGTGCTCGGCGGCAAAGTCGGGGCAGTAGATGCATCCCTCACGGGTCCAGGCGTGGCACTCCTTTAGATTGATCTCGTGGTAGCCGCCGTCCTTGGTCCAGATCTGGAAGACACCTTTGATGTTCATTTTGGCGATGTTCTCGCGCTTGAGGCCGTACTTGGCTTCGAAGAGTTCATCGAAGAGCGAATCGTCGAACGACTTGGAGCACAACAACCCGATGTTGAGCTTGATGGGCTTGGAGACCTTGCCGATCTTGCGATGCCACATCACCGGCGCCACTGACGTCTGGCAGCTCATGCCGACGAGGGCGAGGCGATCGAGGCCCTTGTCCTTGGCTTCGCCGAAGGCCATCGTGTTGGCCGAGTAGGTGTAGCGGCTGCCTGCACCGCGCAGTACTTCCTCGCGATTGGTGGCCACCATAGGGAAGGCCTTCCAACCCGGCTCGCCGTTCGGCAGGCTCTCGACGCCTGAGGTCAGCGCACCGTTGACAATGTCGTTCTCCAGGCACCAGATGAGAATCGCCGATACGAGGCCACCGTCCTGACCGATGTCGTAGACGAAGTCGTCGCTTGCCCGAGTGAGGAGGATGTCTTTGTAGATACCTGACATCTCGTCGGGCTCGCGTTCGCGGCCGTGGAGATGCATGTCGGCCTCGGGCTCCCACATGCGAAAACGAGGGCACGCCCGGGTGCATGACGTGCAGCCCTTCTGACCATGGACGCAGTCGTCGATACCGAGTTCTTCTTCAATATGGAACGGCATGTACGCGCCTGGTTCGTGCTCATAGCCGATCACGTCGTGCGGGCACGAGATCACACAGCCGGCGCACCCGGTGCACAGGCCACTGGTGATCACCTCGTCGTGGAGTTCTTTCCACTGGTATGTCCACCGTTCCTTCTTGGCAGGCGCGGTAGTTGTATCGGTCACAGCCATGGGTGGAAACATACTCCGTTGCGTCAGCCCCGAGCGGCCCGATACGTGTCGTAGTCAGAGATCGCCATCTCGTCGTTCTTCCAACCGGCGAATCCTGTTTCGATGTGTGAAACCCGGGGAAGGCCCATGTCCTGCAGTGTCTTGGCCGAGAGCGCAGAGCGACCGCCGCTCGCACAGCTCAGGATGAACTCCCGATCTTCGCCGAACTCTTCCTTGTAATACTGCGATTGGGGGTCGATCCAGAATTCGAGCATGCCGCGAGGGGCGTGCATGGACCCCACGATGGCACCGCCACGCTGAAGCTCGCGCACATCGCGGATGTCAACGATGACTGCGCCTTCGTCGTCGACGCGTCGTTGTGCTTCGGCGGGGGAGAGGTTCGTGATCTCGGACTTGGCCTCGTCGACCATTTGCCACACGGATTTGACTGACATCGGGCTCAATCCTTCATGTCGCGTTGTTTGTCGCGAGCGTCGCACTCGAACGTAGATTTTGCTAATCCGTGTCGTCCTTGCCATCGATGTCGCCGGTCCCGGACTGGGCGCGCCAGCCGTCGGCGATGCGGGTCGTGACGTTGCCGATCTTGCCGCTCACGTCATCGGCGAGCTTGCGAACCGTGGCTGCATAGCCGCCGGCGGCATCGCCGAGGTCGTCGCTGTACGGCGTCTCGGCGTCGTCGGTGTTGGTGCGATAGTCACCATCGAGAATCCGCTGGTAGTCGCCGCCATCGACCCATTCTCGCAGCTCGGCTACTCGGACGACAGCGAATGGGTGCGTGGCCCCGAGGGCGGCCAGCAGCTTGTAGACGCCACCGAGCACGTCGCTGTCGCCGCGGTATTCGTCGGACTGAGCGATGAACTCGTCGAGGTTGAGCGCCTCGCCGCGCGAGCCTCCAGCGATGCGCATCAACGCGCCCATCATGATCTCGGGATCCTGCACGGCCAGGAGGCCTGCTCGATCGCACGACAGTTCGGCCTTGCGGCTCCACTCCAATAGTCCATAGAGGATGGGCCGTACGGCTACACCCGCTAGCGGGTACCGGGTCAAGGCGAATTGCAGCAGGATGAACAACATCGTGCGATAGACGGCGTGGCCGCTCATGATGTGGCCGACCTCGTGGGCAATCACGGCCTCGACTTGATCTTGGTCAAGAATCTCAATGGTTGAGGAGTTGAGAACGATGAACGGTGCGTCGAGGCCGACGGCACCGGCGTTCACCAGCGGGGTCTGGCTGACGTAGAGCTCGGGTGGCTCGTCGAGATCGAAGGTGTCGCAGACCCTCAGGAGCCGCTCGTGGATCCATGGGTATTGCTTGTCGCTCACGCGAACGGCGTTGGCCTTGAACGTGAGGCGAATCGACTTCTCGCCGAACATGCCCACGAGCTTGCGTAGCACGATGTCGAAGCCCGGAATTTTTCGGAGCGTATTCAGCGCCGCTCGGTCGGCCGGGTGCTCCCACGCGGAACTACTGATATCGGGGAATCGAGCTCGTTCGCTGGACGCCATGCGACGAGCGTAGGTCAGGCGTCACCGCCGGCCATCGCGAGCAGTCGGTCGAGCACTCGCTCGCCGTCAGCTCGTAAGCCGTTGTGCTCGTATTCGTTCGTCACCCACACCCTTGCGCCCCGGATCGTGTCGGCGGTCTCGAGCGAGAACGAGCGGTCTACGTACATGTCGTTGACGTAGAGGGCTGCTGCGACCGGAACGTTGTTTTGCTCGAGTCGCCCGGGGTCGTAGAGCGTTGACCAATCCGTGTGTGCCGCGAGCAGATGAGCGGCGTCTCTGAGAGGGCTGAGCTGTTGGAAGTCTTCGAACATCCATGGATAAATCATCTCGCCGGTGAACAGCGCTGCGCCGTCGGTCCGTAGTGGATCGAACTCGGGGAACTCTCCGCGGATGCGTTCCGCGGACCAGTTCGAAGCGAATCCTTGGCAGTAAATCGGCTCGTGTAAGAGCGAGAACAGAGGGTTGGTCGAATAGTTCTGCGCATGTTCGACCCCAGCCAGGAAGTGAAAGCCGAGCTCGGGACCTTTCGGACCGGTAATGAACGCGTCCTCGACCAGATAGTGAATGCTCTCAAACCCGTCGCTCATCCCGAGCGCAAGTCCGAGCAACTGGAATCGGCGCGGCGTAAGTGGGTCACCTGACGGAAGCCGGATCTCGTTCTCAGCCAGGTGGTCAATAATTGACCGGACGGCATGTACGTCCTTGGGGTACCGCTCGTAGTAGGACGCGTTTTTTTCGCGACAACGAACATAGGTCTGACGATAGATGTCGTCCGGGTGGGCGGTGAGCGGGGGTAGCCCGCCCGTGATCAGCGCCGCCGAGAGTCCTTCGGGCGCCGCCGAGAGATAGTGCGTCGCGCAGAAGCCGCCGTAGCTCTGACCGAGCACCGTCCACGGCTCGTCGCCGCATAACTCGTTGCGGATCGCCTCGCAATCGCTCACAATTGCGTCCATGCGATGGAGTCCGAGTCGATGGGCCTGCTCCTGTGGCGCGTGAGCGGCGAGCGTGCGTGCCTGTAGCCGCGTGCTACGACCGGTCCCACGCTGATCGAGGAGGAGCACGCGATAGTCCCGCAAGGCCCGCGGTAGCCAGGATGCGCTCCCCGGCGGGCGCGGTGACTCGTTCCCTGGTCCACCTTGCAGGAAGACGAGGAACGGGAGCTGCTCGTTTTCGCGACCGGGAGCAACGACCTCACGTGCGAAGACCTCGGTGGTCTCGCCGTTGGACTCGGCGTGGTCAAGAGGCAACGAAAACGTGTGGTCTGCGACGACCATGCCCGGCATCTCCGCTCGGCTCATGGCGTGAGGGTAGCCCAGCCTTGTTGAGGTGGCCTGTGGGAGTGAGTCCGAGTTGGGTGACCGGCTGCTCTCGGGCAACGCGGCAGCGCTGCGCTAGTTCGTTTGAGCGCGCAGGTACTCGTCGATGGGGGCATCCCAGGTCGGGATGGTGTTGGTCTCAGGGTTGTAGGCGGCAAGCCAGAGCGGCATCCATGAGGGGTCGGCTTGCTGACTGGGGTGGTGAGATCTCAACGCTGTGATTGCGATGGTTGGTACCACCTCGAACGCGAAACCAAAGCCCCACTTCCAAAGACGGAACCACGCAACCGGGGACAGGATTCGCTTCCACGCGGTCAGTTGCACAATCACGCTCAAAAAGATGAACCACACGAGCATGAGGAAGCACACGGTCATCGCCGCGGCGTAGCGAAGTCGGCTGCCATCGACTGTGATCCAAACGTCATGGGCGACCGTCTTGTGCTCGACCTCCTCGGCGAGATGCCAAAGAATAAGGGTTGACGGTTCAGGGTCTGCCCCGTGGAAGAGTTCGTGACGGTTGCCGTCCATCCATCGGGCCGCCGCGAATGCAGTGGCCTCGAACCCGGCGGCGTAGGCGATGCCGAACTTTTTGCCCGCTCGCCGCTGGAGGAACCGATACGACCAGGCCAGCCATTTCTCGACACGCTTGAGTGCCGGGTGTTGGGCGGTGAGCAGGGTGTTGAAACGCTTGTGCTGGCGGGAGTGTTCGCGTTCCTGGTCGAGATAGGTCTCGATCTCGGCCACGAGCACGGGATCCTCGGTGTCGCTGAGAGCCGATCGCACTGAAGCCATCACGTACGGCTCGCCATAAGGCATGCCAAGGGAGAGACCGTTGCACGCCGCGGCAAATTCTGGCTTCAGCGGCTGCCACGCCGCTCGCACGTCATCAGGCCAGGTGAGCTGAATTGGCCTGTGCTGAATCGAGCTGTGGGGCACGGTTCCTTCCATGTCATCTCCATCGGCACATCGGCCGAAAGGCATAGTAGCTAGACGTCACCGCTCAGTACTGTGCTTGACTCGATCGTATGCAGTTCGGAATCAAGACCTCGCCGCAGTACACGACATGGCAAGACATGCTCGACGTCTGGACAGCGGCCGACGACATCGACGTCTTCACGTCGGCGTGGAACTTCGACCACTTCTATCCAATCAATGTTCCTGATACGACGGGGCCGTGCATGGAAGCGTGGGTGACGCTGACCGCGTTGGCGCAGGCCACGAGCCGGATCCGCGTCGGCACCATGGTGAACGGCATCATTTACCGCCATCCAGCGCTGCTGACGAAGATGGCCGTGTCCCTCGACATCGTCTCCAACGGTCGTCTCGAGCTGGGAATCGGGTCCGGCTGGAACGAGGAGGAATGCGACGCCTACGGCATCGAACTCGGCACGTGGACCGAACGCTTCGATCGCTTCGACGAGGCCTGTGAGGTGATCACCAGCATGTTTCACAACGAGACGACGACATTCGAGGGCAAGTACTTCCAGCTCAAGGACGCTCGGAACAATCCCGGCCCCGTTCAGACACCACACCCGCCGATCTGCATTGGTGGCCAGGGGCCCAAACGGACACTGCCCACGGTGGCGCGCTACGCCCAACACTGGAACTTCCCCGGTCGCGGCGGCGCTCCCCTGGCCGATAGCCGAGCAATCCTCGACGAGGAGTGCGCCAAGATCGGGCGGGACCCGTCAGAGATCATCACGTCGTGCGCGGTCCAGTACGACCCGCAGGCCGGTCCGGGCGCAACCGCAGACCTGGTGGCGCGAAAGGGCGAGCAGGGTGCTGACCTGGTTCTGGTCTACCTCCCGCCGCCTCACCGTGCCGACGTTCTCGAGCCGCTCGCCAACGAGCTACAACAGATCGGGTAGGCGAGGACCATGGAGTTGATAGAGATCCGATGAAAACGGCATCGGCCCCGACCACACGCTTGCGTTGGTCAGGGCCGAATGGATCTTGCGCCCTCGGGGCGACTCGAACGCCCGCACACGCCTCCGGAGGGCGATGCTCTATCCGCTGAGCTACGAGGGCTCATCCCAGTAGGGACGGATCGTCACACTAGCGCCCGCATGGTCGATCTCCCCGCGAGTTCGCGCCGGTAGGATCGTGTCTCAGCTGTCTCCCGAGACCAGCCACTGACAGCCAGCGATGAGGACCCGATGGACGTTCGCTATCACCTGCGCGCTGCGCTGCACGATGCGTTGAAGGCGGCGGGAATTGACCCGCTGCCTGAGGAGATCGCGCTCGAGCGTCCGGCGAACCGAGATCACGGTGATTGGTCGTCCAACGTGGCTCTGGCGACTGCCAAGAAGGCGGGTAGAAACCCACGCCAACTCGGCCAACAACTCTGCGACGCCCTGAACGCGAACCTGCCGACGCATGTCACCGCGGTTGAGATCGCTGGCCCCGGCTTCGTCAACTTCCGCCTCGCTGACACCTGGCTTCACGACGTCCTGGTCGACGTGTTGGAGCAGGGGACTGTGAGCTACGCCACGCATGGCTTTGGTGACGGAGCCCATGTCAATGTCGAGTTCGTGAGCGCCAACCCCAACAAACCCCTCCATGCCGGCCACGGTCGCGGCGCCTGCTACGGCGACTCGGTTGCTCGGCTGAAGGAGCGCTGCGGGTTCCGGGTCACACGCGAGACCTACATCAACGACCGCGGCGTGCAGATGACCAACTACGCGGAGTCGTTGGCCGCGGTGAAGCGTGGCGACCCCATCCCCGAGCATGGGTACCACGGTGACTACATCACGGAGTGGGCCCATGAAATGCCCGCCGACGCTGATGCGCTTGAGTGGGGACTTGAGCGTGGACTCGCCAGTCATCGGGCAACGCTCGAGGCGCTCAACATCCATCACGACGTCTGGTTCAGCGAGAGGTCGCTCGTGGCGAACGGGGAGATCGAGGAATCGCTCGACGAGCTACGCACCCATGGCGCAGTATTCATAGAAGACGGCGCCACCTGGCTCCGAAGCAGCGCTCAAGGCGACGACAAGGACCGTGTGCTGGTGAAGTCCGATGGTGACTTCACCTACCTCACCCCCGACATTGCCTACCACCGCGACAAGTTCTCCCGCTCCGACCTCTTGTTCAACGTGTGGGGAGCCGACCACCACGGCTACATCCGGCGCATGAAGGCTGCGATGCAGCTCCTGGGCCACAACCCCGATGAGCTAGAGGTCGTCATTACCCAAATGGTCGACCTCGTCCGCGACGGTGAGGCATTCCAGATGTCTGGTCGTTCAGGTGACCAGATCGACCTCGATGACATCATTGCTGAGGTCGGACCCGACGCGGCACGCTTCACCTATTTGATCCAGTCCGTCGACAGTCGTCAGACATTCGACGTGGATGAGGTTGCCCAGCAGGGCATGGACAACCCCGTCTTCTATGTCCAATATGCCCACGCTCGGATCTGCTCGATCCTCGCTAAGGCCGCTGCGGCAGGAGTCGGGCGCTCGCCGCTCGCCGATGTCGACAGATCGCTATTGGTGCACGAGCGCGAGCTTGATCTTCTGCGCAACCTCAACACCTTGCCCGACACCGTGCGGGTGGCATGTCAAGACAACGGTCCACACCGCGTCGCGGCATGGTCGCGCGAGCAAGCCGCAGCTCTGCACGGCTTCTACCACGACTGCTACGTCATGGGTGACGGCGTCTCGATTGAGCTCACACAAGCCCGTCTTGCCCTTGTAGCCGCCTCGCAGGTTGGCCTTCAGATCGCTCTTGATCTTCTCGGCGTTTCTGCGCCTGAGTCGATGTGATTGCCGGAACCGAACCGATCATGCTGCCGATTGCCCGCCGCCTACTCCCTGAGAACCATGATGTGATCGATGGGCGCTTGCAGATCGGTGGCTGCGATGCCATCGATCTGGCCGAGGAGTACGGCACGCCACTCTTTGTGTACGACGAGGCGCATTTGCGCGCTCGTTGCCGCGAGGCGGTCGAAGCGTTTGGTGGCGGAGTCGCCTTCGCCACCAAAGCGTTTCTCTGCTCAGCGATGGCGAAACTGGCGTACGAGGAAGGGATGCACCTTGACGTTGCCACCGGTGGCGAACTGCACGTGGCGCTCCATGCCGGCGTGCCCGCTCACAAACTTGTGCTGCATGGCAACAACAAATCACTGAGCGAACTCCGTATGGCAGTGGATGTCGGTGTCGCCCGCATTGTGGTCGATAGCTTCGACGAACTCGACCGTCTCGATTCGCTCTACGCAGAAACGGGCGTCGCGCCCAAGGTGCTCCTTCGACTCACTCCGGGCATCAAGGCCGAGACACACGACTTCATCGCCACAGGTCACGACGACACTAAATTTGGGTTCACCGTGTCCACGGGTGTCGCCGAGCAGGCCATCGCTCGAGCGTCGGCGGCCGAGTCGGTTCAATTGGTTGGTGTTCATGCCCACATCGGCAGTCAGGTCTTTGCCGTTGGGTCGTTCGGTAAGGCCGCCAAGATCATCGCCGACGCTGCTGCGGGATGGGATCTGCCGGAGATGTCGGTTGGAGGGGGCCTTGGTGTCCCCTACATCAATGACGAAGTCGCGCCGACGATCGGCGAATGGGGTCGGACCGTACGCGACGCGTGCGAGGCCGCTGGCGTTACCGCAGACGTATCAGCCGAACCTGGGCGCTCGATCGTGGCTGCCGCAGCGGTCACCCTCTACACCGTCGGAACGGTCAAAGAGCTACCCGATATCCGCACCTATGTGGCAGTCGACGGCGGCATGAGCGACAACCCTCGCCCCGTGCTTTACGGATCGGGTTACGAGACGTTCCTGGCACGCGACGTTGAAGCCGATCGGGTCAAACGTGTCACGGTGGTCGGCAAGCACTGCGAGTCGGGCGATGTGTTGGTCCGAGATGGCCAACTCCCGGACTCCCTCGTAGTCGGCGACATCATTGCTACGCCGGTCACCGGCGCGTATGGCCATTCGATGGGATCCAATTACAACAAGGTTCTTCGGCCCGCTGTCGTGTTTGTTTCGGATGGCGCGGCCCGACTAGTTGTTCGTCGCGAGACCTTCGACGACCTCACGAGGCTCGACGTCTAGGTGGCGGAGGCGTTCGTCCAGGCCGGTCTAGGCCGCGTCGCTGCTGTGCCGGGGCAGGGCCTGATCGGGCCGAGCTAACGCCATCGACGCGGTAGCAGCGCCCGCCTCGGGTCGAACCGCTCCGATTGCCTTGGCCAGCACAGGCGAGCAACCAACGTGAATCAGTAGTTCTGGTGTCCACTCAACTGATGCATCGATGTCGAGACCCGTTGCGCACTCGATGAGTGTGATGACGAGGGACGTGAGGTCATCGGCCGCCGAGCCTGCATGGTGTTCGACCGCCGGGTCGGTGAGCCAGAGCATGTTGTTCCCCGGGAGCAGCACCGAAGCTGGTTGAACGTCACCGTGCACATGCCCGGCCCGGTGCAAGACATCGAGGTACCGGGCGATCCCGACCCCGACGCCCGAAACGAGATGGTCGGGGAGTGGACCGTCCCTCTGGAGGACCTCAGCCAGTGTGGCGGTGTTCGTGTTTTCGGATGACGGTATAAATACGCGGGCCTCCCACCGTCGGCGAGCCGAATCCGTTGTGTGTGGCGAGCTCGTTGTCGACGGGTGGGCCGATGATCGCCTAATCAGAGAACTCATAGGATCAGGAAAGCATTAAAAAGCATGAAAAGCAATAAAACAATCTTGCGCTGGTCGTGCCTGGCCTTGGCTACGCTCAGCGGGTGCACGAACTCAAGATCGGACTACTCGGCTGCGGAAACGTGGGCGGTGCCTTGGCTGAATTGCTGACGGCGCGGCGAGACGCCATCTCCACCCGGACGGGCGTCGATCTTTCGCTCGGAGCGATCGCCGTTCGGTCAGTATCGAAACACCGTGATGTCGTGGTTGATACCAACCTCCTCACCACCGACACGCTCGGCGTGGTGCAAGACCCTGACATTGACCTGATTGTCGAAGTCATCGGCGGAATTGAGCCAGCCCGCGAATTCATCCTCCGGGCGCTGGAGCTCGGAAAGCCCGTGATCACCGGCAACAAGGAGCTGCTCGCCAATCACGGAGCCGAGCTCTACGCCGCCGCTGCGGCAGCAGGCGTCGATCTGTTGTTCGAAGCAGCAGTGGCCGGCGGTATCCCATTGATTCGTCCATTGCGCGAGTCGCTCATCGGCGAGGACGTCACCCGCGTCATGGGCATCATCAACGGCACCACCAACTACATCCTCACCCAGATGACCGAGCACGGCGCTGGCTACACCGACGCCCTTGCTGATGCGCAGGGCCTGGGCTATGCCGAATCCGACCCCACCGCCGATGTTGAGGGTTTCGACGCCGGCGCAAAGGCAGCCATCATCGCGTCCATCGTGTACGGGGCATCGGTTGTGGCTGGCGACGTCTACCACGAGGGCATCTCCAACATCACCGTCACCGACATCGAGATGGCCAAGCGCCTTGATCATGTGATCAAGGCTGTGGCCGTCATCGAGGGTGGCGAGAACGCCGATGGCGAGTCAGAAATCGCGGTGCGTGTGCATCCAGCGATGATCCCGGGCGATCACCCGCTCGCCAGCGTGAACGACAGCTTCAACGCCGTCTTCGTCGAAGGCGCTTCCGTGGGCGATCTGATGTTCTACGGCCGCGGTGCTGGTGGAGGACCCACCGCAAGTGCAGTGCTCGGCGACGTGATCGATGCCGCTGTCAACAAGGTGGCAGGCACCGCAGCCACGATCGGCAACCTTCAGCGAGCCAAGATTCGCTCGATCGACGCGCTCTCAAGCGCCTACTACATCAATCTGCAGGTGTCGGATCAGCCGGGTGTGCTCGCCCAGGTGGCATCGGTATTCGGCGACCACGGTGTGTCGATCCGGTCGATGGAGCAGCGTGGGCTTGACGACGAAGCCGAGATCATCTTCATCACCCATGTCTCGAACGAGGCGAGCGTGCAGACCACGCTCAACGCTCTGCGCGGGCTCGACGTGGTCAACGAGGTGTGCTCGGTGATCCGGGTTGTCGGCGACGAGGACTGATCATGATCCGCTATGCGAGCTCGCGTGGCTTAGCTGACGAGATCGACTTCAGCGATGCTCTCCTCGGCGGCTTGGCCACCGACGGTGGTCTTTACCTGCCGACCGAATGGCCCTCGCTCCCGTCAGCGGAGCCCGAGTCGTATCCCGAACTCGCGGCCGCGGTGATGCAGCCATTCGTTGATGGTGTGATCGGCACCGATGAGTTCGCCGCCATGGTTACCGATGCCTACGCCACGTTCTCGGCGCCTGACGTATGCCCGCTTGTCCAGCTCGATGAGAATCACCACCTCCTCGAACTCTTCCATGGCCCAACCCTTGCCTTCAAGGATGTGGCACTCCAGCTCGTCGGGCGACTGTTCGACCATGAGCTTCGCCGCCGCGACGATCGGGTCACCATCGTGGGCGCAACATCGGGTGATACGGGTTCGGCGGCGATGGAAGCGGTGCGGGGCAGTGACCGCGTCGACATCGTGATCTTGTTCCCGGCCGGCCGGACCAGCGAAGTGCAGCGTCGTCAGATGACCACGCTCACTGACCCGAACGTGCATGCGGTGGCCGTCGATGGCACCTTCGACGATTGCCAAGATCTGGTGAAGGCGATGTTCGCCGACGAACCGTTCCGGCAGCGGTGCCGCCTGTCAGCGGTCAACTCGATCAACTGGGCCCGTGTCATGGGCCAGATCGTCTACTACGTGTGGGCTGCCCAGAAGCTCGGACGGCGCAACACGCCCACGACCTACTGCGTCCCCACCGGCAACTTTGGCAATGTGTTTGCCGGGCATGTGGCCCATCGGATGGGATTGCCCGTCGATCGCTTCATCGTGGCGTCCAACACCAATGACATCCTCACTCGGCTTATCGACAGCGGCGAGATGGTCGCCGATGGTGTGGTACCGACGCTGTCGCCGTCGATGGACATTCAGATTTCATCGAACCTTGAACGCCTGTTGGTCGAGTTGCTCGATGGAAACGGCCCGGCCACCGCCGAGTTGCTGTCCGGCTTTCGCGAGCGGGGTCGAGCGGCGTTGACGCCGCAACAGCACGAGCGCTTGGTTGCCGAGTTCACCGGTGCTCGGTTGGACGATGCAGAGACGCTCGCGGTGATGAGTGCCATCTATGAGCGTCACGGCCTCCTGATCGATCCGCATACGGCGGTCGGCATCGGTGCAGCTGAACGTTTGCGTCGGCCCGACGAGATGATCGTCACCTTGTCCACCGCGCATCCTGCGAAGTTTCCAGACGCCGTGGAGCAGGCCACGGGTGTTCGGCCAGAGCTCCCGCCGCATCTGGCAGGGATCTTCGACCGTGAGGAGCGGGTGGAGTCGTTGCCAAACAATCTGGCTGTGATTGAGGATTACGTCGACGCCGCGCGGCGTTAGGCCGCTACCCTCTCCGTATCGTCATTGACGGTGCCGTCGGATCCGATCGGCACCGTTGCGGCCGTTCGCTATAGCCGCAGACGATAACCAAAACTCTCGAACTGAGGAGACGTGCCCGTGGAAACCACGGAGATGCGCCGGTCGACCTTGCAGCGCAAGGATCGCGATGAGCTGACCCAGATTGCAGAAACGCTTGGCAAGAAGCCACCGTCGCGTGCTCGCAAGGGTGAGATCATCGATCTCATCCTTGACCTCGCCGCCGGTGGCGATGGCTCAAGTGTTGGTGCTCCCACCGACAAGATCGATGATGGCCCCACGGCGACGGTGTCACCGCGGTCGGCACAGGAAGATACTTCTGAGTCATCGGGCACAACCGAGAACTCCTCTGAGTCTGAGGACAGCGCCCCAACAGGCTCATCTGGCGATGCTGACGAAGCCGACGAGTCCAACGCCGACGGCGACCGGCAGCAAAACCGCAAAAGCGGAGAGCGCAACGATCAGGGCCAGGACCGCGCCGAGTCGGGCAACCGCCGTCGCCGGCGTCGTGGTCGTGATCGTGAGAACACCCGTGAGGGTGCCGGCGATGACTGGGACGGTGAGCCGACCTCCATTGAGGGCTACCTCGATCTCCGCAGCGAGGGCTATGGATTCATCCGCGTGAACGGGATGCTTCCAAGTCGCGACGACGCGTATGTTCCAGTGCGGCTTGTGCGCCAGTTCAGTCTCCGCAAGGGCGACATGGTGGCGGGCCCGTGCCGCCCCGCCAACCGCAACGAGAAGAACCCGGCGATGCTTTCTGTCGAGCAGGTCAACGGTGGCAACCCGCAAGAGGCTGCCACCCGCCCGCAGTTCGATGACCTCACACCGCTGTTCCCCGACGAGCGTCTCACCATGGAGATGATGGGTGACCGGTCGAATATGACCGCTCGCATCATCGATCTTCTCGCTCCTATCGGAAAGGGCCAGCGTGGTTTGATCGTGTCGCCGCCCAAGGCGGGCAAGACATCGATCCTGAAGCAGATCATTCGCTCGATCGAAGCCAACAACCCTGAGGTGCACCTCATGGTGCTGCTGGTTGACGAACGGCCCGAAGAGGTCACCGACATGAAGCGGTGGTTACGTGACGGCGAGATCATCTCATCCACGTTCGACAAGCCAACCGAGGAGCACATCACGGTTGCAGAGATGGCGATCGAGCGTGCGAAGCGAATGGTTGAAGGTGGCCGCGATGTGTGCGTCATTCTCGACGGCATTACCCGCCTTGCCCGGGCCTACAACCTTGAAGCTCCGCAGTCCGGCCGAGTGATGTCCGGCGGGGTAGACGCCGCAGCCCTCTACCCGCCGAAGAAGTTCTTCGGTGCGGCGCGCAATGTCGAAGAAGGCGGATCGCTCACCATTCTTGCCACCGCCCTGGTTGATACCGGCTCGCGCATGGACGAGGTGATCTTCGAAGAGTTCAAGGGCACTGGCAACATGGAACTTCGGCTTGATCGCTCCGCCGCCGAAGGTCGTATCTATCCCGCGATCGACGTCAACGGTTCGTCCACTCGCCATGAAGAGTTGCTCTTTGAAAAGAAGCAGCTCAACAATGTGTGGAAGCTTCGCCGAGTCTTGAATGCAGTTTCCGCTGAAGGTAAGGCCTCGGCGGGTCTCGAGATGCTCATTGAGCGCCTTGGGGAGTTCAAGACCAACGAGGAGTTCCTTGCCGAGGTCGGGTCTTCGGCATCGGCCTCATAGACTGGAATAGCTATGAAGTCTGACATCCACCCCCAGTACCGCCCCGTCGTCTTCCACGACGTGTCCGCTGGTACCTCGTTCATCACCCGTTCCACCATTGCCACCAGCGAGACGGTGGAGTGGGAAGACGGCAACGAGTACCCCCTGTACAAGGTGGAAATCTCATCTGAGAGCCACCCCTTCTTTACGGGCACCATGAAGATCGTCGACACCGCTGGTCGTGTCGAGCGCTTCGAGAAGCGCTACGGCCGTCGCAAGTCGACGGACGCTCCCGCCGAAGACAGCTGATCTCCCCGTGAGTCTCGATCCCGCGCAGCGGGCGGGGCTTGAACGAGCTCGGGCTATAGCCCTTGCCCGTGAACAATTTGAACTTGACGCATCCGCCGACGGTGTTGAGGTGGACGCTGCACCCTTCGGGGTCACGGTGCACTCCTCGAGCCGGGCGGTCGTTGTCGTGTCAAGCGAGGATCTGGCCGTACTCGGCGGCGTCTTGGTGTGGCGCCAGCGCCATCCCGATGTCGATGTCGATGTCGTTGTCGAACACCATGCGGGGACTCACGCTCGTCGCGTCGATATGGTCGCTCCCGAGATGACAGTTTGGTCGTTGGGCTCGCAGGGCGCGCCCTCGGTTCTGGCTGTGAGCCCAGATGTGCTTCCTGAGCCCCATCCAACGACACCCGGCACGACATCGATCGTGGCGATGATCAAACGATGTGGGGCGAGCATCGTGGTCGAGGATGGAATTGTTCGAGCAGAAGTCATGGGCCTTGAGGTGGGGCGGGTGGTGGAGTCATCGAGTGGCCCCATTTTAGAAGTCGGCGTAGGCCGTTTCGATCGAGAGGCAGGCGTGCTGCTCCATGCGGGGCGCGACATCGAAGAGACACTTGCTGACGTGATCGCTCGGGTGGCAAAGCATCGCCAAGAAGGGGTGCCGGCGCATGCCATCAATCGGCTTGCTCGCGAACGTTGGCTTCGTGAGGTGATCTTGAGCGATCCTGGGCTTGCCGGCATTTCGGCGCCCTCTCTCGTTGAGCCGATTCCACCGCGATCGAATCTCATCGATGCCTGCCCAGCAGCGCTGTTCGGTAACGATGGGGAGGCGGGCGTTCTCGTCGTGTGCACGGTCGGGGCCGATCTCGGAGTGGTTCCGGCAGTCGCAGACCTGATTGTGCGGCACCGACCTGACCTGGTTCGGATTGTGTTGCCGCGGCGAGATGTTCTTCCCCATCTGCAGCAGTTGGTGACGCGTCTTGGGGTCCCCACGGAACTACTCGGTATCGATCCTCCGTGGCAGAATTGAGTCTTGGTGACGACGCTGATCATGGGGGGTCAGAGGGTTGTGATTTTCGGCTTGATTGACTAGCTTGTGAGTGAATTCACGAGCGGCTCCCAGTTTTTTCATGCCGGGATCATCGTTTGAAAGGCATGTGTGAGCGACCCGGAACGGCGAGAGATACGCGACGGCGCGGGAGAGGCATTCTCTTCTGCGTTCGAGATGATCGCCACGCCCTCGTTGTTTGGTCTCGTCGGCTGGTTCATTGATAGCCAGATGGGCCTCTTTCCGCTGTTCACGCTCCTGCTCGCAGGGCTCGTTCTCGTCTACGAGGTGTGGAAGCTCTATACGCAGTACAGCGCCTCGATGGATGCTGAACTCGAGGCCCGTCGGGCCACGTACTCGCGAGGTACTGCGTGATGATCGATCGTACGGCACCGTTCCCCGCCGAAGTCACCGCCATTGCGCCCGAGCGTCAGGTAGCTCGCGACCTTGCTGTGCGAACCGTGATGGTCACTCCGGCGATGCTCGCGGTCGGCGCCATCTTCTGGGGGTGGCACGGGTTCTGGAGCTTCGGAATCGCCCTTGCCATCGTGGCAATCAATTTTCTTTTGGGCGCCGCGGCCATTACCTGGGGCGCAAAAGTCTCACCAGCGGCCCTGTTTGGCGCGGTGATGTTTGGTTTCATCGTTCGTCTTGGCATCCTCACTGCGGCCGTGTTACCAATACGTCATAGTGAGTGGTTCGAAATTGTTCCGTTCGCCATCAGTCTTCTGGTTACACACCTTGGGCTCCTTGCCTGGGAAACTCGACACGTTGCGGCGTCGCTCGCGTTCCCCGGCTTGAAGCCCGGACATGAAATCCTTCCCACCAACGATCCTTCCGCGGAGCGCTCAGCATGAACGTCCTCGCCCTCGAGTTCCCACCGGTCAATCATCTGTTCGATTGGCCATCGATTCTTTTCGAGGACACACCATTTGCTCTGAACAAAGTAGGTCTCACCTATTTGTTCGCCATGGTGATGACCATCTTGATTTTCTGGCTTGCCGGAGCAAAAAAGAACATGGTGCCCCGTGGCATTCAGCACGTCGCTGAATCGGGCGTCAACTTTGTTGAGGAGTCTGTGGTCATGCAGACCATCGGCCCTGACGGCAAAAAGTTCATGCCGTTCCTCACCACGATGTTCTTCTTCATCTTCTTTTCGAACATCACCGAGGTCATCCCCTTCTGGCAGTTCCCCGCCAACTCGCGAATGGCGATGCCCATCACGCTCGCCCTTCTCGTCTGGGTGATCTACAACTTCCAGGGTGTGAAGCATCAGGGTGCCTTCGGTTACCTGAAGAACTCGCTCTTCCCGCCCGGCGTCCCCAAGGCGCTGTACATCATCGTCACGCCGATCGAGTTTGTGTCCACCTTCGTTGTGCGCCCCTTCTCCCTGGCGATTCGACTCTGGGCCAACATGGTGGCCGGTCACCTTCTACTCGTCACCTTCGCAATCCTTTCGGCCACGATGGCCGCGGCAGGCGGCATCGGCTGGCTCGGCGCGATTGCCCTGTCATTCCCGATGCTGATACTCATGACCGGCTTCGAGATTCTCGTCTCGGTCCTTCAGGCCTTCATCTTTACCATTCTTACCGCCGTGTACATCGGCGGCTCAATGCACCCCGAACACTGATCCCAGCGTTCACCAACCAGTCCACGATCTTCAGATCTCACGGCAACACAGGAGAAATTCAAGTGCTCAACGTTCTCGCAGAGACCGCCCCGGGCGAAATGCTCGAAGGCCTCAAGGCCATTGGCGCTGGTCTGGGCTACGGCCTGGCCGCCATTGGCCCAGGCATCGGCATCGGCACCGTGGTCGGCAACGCCATCTCATCGATGGCTCGCCAGCCAGAGTCCGCCGGCATGGTCCGCACCACGATGTTCCTGGGAATCGCCTTCACCGAGGCGCTCGCCCTGATCGGCTTCGTGGTCTTCATCCTCCTGCTCCCCTGAGCAGCGGAAGGAATCGACAATGACTCATACGATCCGGCGTACTGCCGGTGCTCTCGGTATTGCTGCCGCGGCGCTTGCTCTTCTGGCCTCCCCTGCGGGGGCCTCAGGTGAAACCATCGGCAGTTGCGCGATTGATGCAGCGATCGAAGCCGAGGAGCGCCTAGCCGAAGACGGTATTGCTTTCCACAACCTTCACGACGACGAACTCGTAACCGAGTTCGCCACGTTGGAGAAGGCGATGGAGGGTTGTCTCGAAGCTCCTAGCCCCATCATCCCGGAACTCGACGAGATCATCTGGGGTGGCGGCGCGTTCCTCGTGTTGTTCGTCTTCATGGTCTGGAAGGGCTTCCCGGCCGTTCAGGGAGCCATGGATGCTCGAGCGGACAAGATTGCCGCTGACCTCGACGCCGCTGACCAGGCCATGGCCGATGCAGCGAAGATCAAGTCCGACCATGCGGCCGAACTTGCCGGCGCAAAGGCCGAGGCATCAGCGCTGATTGACGAAGCCCGGGTCCAAGCCGACCAGCTTCGTGCTGATCTGCAAAGCCGGGCAGAGGCAGATGTCGCAGAAATGCGTACTCGTGCGCAGGCCGACATCGACTCCAGCCGGGCTCAGGCCATCACGGACCTTCGCTCTGAAGTGTCAGAGATTGCCGTTGGCGCTGCCGAAGTCGTGATCAAGGCCAACCTCGACCGCAATGCTCAGACCGCGCTGGTAGATGCCTATATCGACGAAGTGGCTGGGCGTGGCTGACGACCGGCTCGGCGGCTACGCCGATGCACTGCTTGCGGTTGCGGCCGCGGAGGGCGTATCCGATGTCGTTGAGGATGAGCTGTTCCGGTTCGCGGAGGCGCTTCGCGTCAGCGAGTCGCTACTAGCAACTGTCAGCGACCCTGGGCTTCCGATCGAACGTCGACAGGCGGTCGTGGAGGATCTCCTTGGGTCTCGCGCATCGTCCACCACCACGGCCCTCGTGTCGATGGTTGTCGGTACCGGTCGTGGCGCTGACCTTCC
>Ga0315324_10000195_pt1 | contig 22035 bp, 21 predicted proteins | sample M150021515metaG_FD_203919 | JGI IMG/M metagenome (GOLD analysis project Ga0315324, IMG submission 203919) | Ammonia-oxidizing marine archaeal communities from Monterey Bay, California, United States - M1 500m 21515 | ecosystem: Environmental > Aquatic > Marine > Intertidal zone | place: USA...
ATCAGAGCCTTGGTATCCAGTTGCAGATAATGACGTCTTTCCTGAAGAGTTCAGGTTCTTCATGTTCCCTGATAAAAACAAAAAGAAAATTTTCGACAAGAAATTCAACAAACTTTTGAATGATAAATATTGGTGTGATGTGCAAGAAAATATACAAGAAAACGGGGTGGGTGATTATTACCCATACCGAAATAAAAACAGAATGTGTGAAATTTACAAATAGGAAATTATATGCAAAGGACTACTGATATATCTGATTATATTCACCCACAAGTGCAATACTTAGAACCCATTTACCAGCATTATGGGGCTAAGGTAAATTTTTCTGGTGTTATATCAACTGTTAAATGTTTTGAAGACAATTCTCTAATAAGAGAGACTTTATCTGGAGACGGCAAAGGGAAAGTTCTGGTGGTTGACGGTGGTGGTTCAAAGAGCTGTGCAATGCTTGGAGATCAGATGGCCACAATAGCTATTAATAATGGCTGGGAAGGTGTTGTCATATATGGAATGATTAGAGACTCTGATATTATTGAAAGTATGCAAATCGGTATACGTGCCATAGGAACGCACCCTCTGAAAAGTGTAAAAAATGGTGTGGGTGATATAGATTTAGAGGTAAATTTTTCAGGTATACGCTTTACACCAGGCTGTTATTTGTATGCTGATATGGATGGAGTTATAGTTGTTGAGGAGAAAATATAATGCAACAAAGTGGTTTTATAAGCCTAAATAATTATAAAGTCGATAATAATTTTTATAAATTTATTGATGAAGAGGTTACCAATGAATTAGGCATCAAAACTGACGATTTTTTTAGTTCACTTTTTTCTATTGTTGAACAACTAAATACAGAGAACGAAAGACTACTTCAGGTGCGCGATAATTTACAGAAACAAATTGACCATTGGCATACTAATAACAGTTTTGTTTTTGAAGAATATAAAAAATTCCTAGAAGGTATTGGCTATCTGCTACCCGAGCCAGAGGATTTTTCTATTAACGTGGACACTGTTGCCGATGAAATTTCAACGATAGCCGGACCGCAGTTAGTAGTGCCAGTATCCAATGAGCGCTTTTTGTTGAATGCAGTTAATGCACGTTGGGGTAGCTTGTTCGATGCTTTTTACGGCACAAATGTAATACCTAATAGAGGGAATCTTGCAAAATCTTTTGCTCATAATTTACGTCGTGTTAACAAAACAGCAGAGCTAGCATGTGACTTCTTAGATGAAGCTGTGCCACTGAAGGGTGCCTCATATAAGCAAATAAATTGTATTGAAAAGCATCCAAAACAGTTAATATTTAAATTGAATAATGGTCAATATGCGTCTCTAATAGATAACAAACAATTTGTCGGAATTGGCGATGATGGTGGGGTGATACTTAAAAACAATAACCTTCATATAGAAATAGTATTAGATCAAGATAGTAGCTACCATCCAAGTGGCATATTTGATGTTATTTTGGAATCTGCAATTACGACCATTGTTGATTTCGAGGATTCGGCGTCCACTGTAAGCAATGATGAAAAAATACAGGCATATAGAAACTATTTAGGACTGCTTAAGGGTAACTTAAAATCAGAATTTATAAAAAATGGAGAACAGCACGTAAGACATTTGAATGCAGACAAAAAATACACCAGTTCAAGCTCAAAGAATTTGTCATTGAGTGGTACCAGTACGACACTGGTTCGTCATGTTGGTATTCATATGACTTCAGACCTAGTCAAAGGCAATGATGGCTCCCCTATATTTGAGGGGTTGCTTGATGCAATGGTGACAGCTCTCATTGCTACCCCAAAATTAAAGAAACCTGAAACAGCTTCAGATTCAGATATGTATATAGTAAAGCCAAAACTGCATGGACCTGAAGAGGTTGCATTTACCGTTAAGCTATTCTCTCTAGTTGAGAAGGAGCTTGGTCTTGAAGATAAGTCACTAAAGATTGGCATCATGGATGAAGAGCGACGTACAAGTGTAAATCTTAAGGCTTGTATAAAAGAGGCTAAAGATAGAGTTATTTTCATAAATACCGGATTTTTAGATAGAACTGGCGATGAAATCCATACATCAATGCATGCTGGCCCCATGCGCTGTAAAGATCTCATAAAGGCGGAGGCATGGTATTCTGCATATGAAGAGAGTAATGTCGCTATAGGCTTGCAGTGTGGGTTTTATAAAAAGGCTCAGATAGGCAAAGGTATGTGGGCACAGCCGGACCAAATGCGAGAAATGCTGGACAATAAGTTGCTACATTTGGAGGCAGGAGCAAACTGTGCTTGGGTCCCATCTCCAACCGCAGCGACACTGCACGCTACGCATTATCATTGTGTAGATGTATTTAAGCTACAGAAACAACTATTAAAAGATATAAACCCAGATAGAGACGCTATACTTCAAATTCCGTTTTTGAAAAAGCCATATGAGCTACCTGATGACAAGATTTTTTCTGAAATTGAGAATAATGCGCACAGTATTTTGGGCTACGTTGTTCGCTGGGTAGACCAGGGTATAGGGTGCTCTAAGGTACAAAATATTGACCACATTGGCCTGATGGAAGACCGAGCTACGTTGAGAATTTCATCTCAACATATGGCAAATTGGTTGCACCATAAGGTATGTACAGTTGAGCAAGTTCATGAAGTATTTGAGAAGATGGCTCTAGTTGTGGACCAACAGAATATGCATGATCCTAACTATAAAAATATGGCACCTGGGTATGATGGTTATGCCTATTTAGCGTCTCTAGCATTAGTGTTGGAGGGCATGGATCAACCCAACGGCTATACAATTGGTATTTTGAAAAAATTCCGCCAACAGGCACTTCAAAGTTAAATAAGCAATTACAATATGATTGATATATCTAAATGGCACGTTTACATGTTACGATGTGCTAACGATCATATGTACTGCGGTATCACGAACGACTTAGCTAGACGCATCAAGCAGCACAATGGTGAACTAAGGGGTGGAGCTAAATACACCAGAGCAAATAGCCCTTGTAGTTTGGTTTATGATGAAATTGTAGATAATAAAAGTGTTGCACTTAAGCGTGAAGCAGAGATAAAAAAACTTAAACGAAAAGAAAAAATAGAATTAATTGAGCTAAATCAGTTAAGAAAATAATATGTGTTCAGTAGGGTTCTTATAAATTAGGCAAAATAAAGTAAAGAGCGGTAGTAACACTAACAAGACTAAATAAGTTTCCAATGAGTACTATTGATGCTACTTTTTTAGGTTCTTGATTATATTTTTCAGCAACCATGAAGTTTAAAACTGCAGGTGGGAGTATAGCAAAAATTATTAATTGTGCAGTGTTAAGGTTATCTAAGTTTAGCCATGGCAATATTAGTAGTACTGAGGCTATACCAATAAGAGGTCTAAATATAGCGCCAATAATTCCTATCTTCCAATCACTAAAGTCAATGTCAACCAATCTTACACCTAAAGAAAACAGCATAAGCGGTATAGCAATCTCTCCGAGCATCTGAATAGGGGTTATGATTAAGTTAGGAATATCGAAAGATAACAGACTAATTAACACTCCAAAAACGCTAGCTACAACCATAGGAATGCGTAAAACTTTTGTTATTGAGCTTTGCCTGTCAATTATTTTTATACCAAGGGTGAAGTGTAGGGTGTTCTCAATAAAAAATAGAACCACTGCTGCAGGAATTGCTACCTTGCCAAACGCAAACAAAGCTAGAGGCAAACCCATATTGCCAGAATTTACAAACATTGCAGGAGGAACAAATGTTTTGACGTTATAACCAAGCATTTTAGAAAATAATACCGCCATTAGACCAGACATAATAATTACCAATAAACCGCCAATTGCTAATGACTGAAAGTCTAATAAGTTAAAGTCTTTGCTTGTGAATACTGAAAACAGTAGTGCTGGAAGGAATATGTTTAGGTTTAATCTATTTGCAACCTCCATGTCTGTTTGATATTTTTTTGCATACAGATATCCACCAGTGACAATTGCAAGTATGGGAAAAATGATTATAAAAATTTGTGTAATCATAGATAAAAAATATTAATTTTGGAATTATCTGAGAGAAAATTTGTTACTAATTTTTGCTGTTATTTCCTCAATAGATATTTGTGTTGTGTCTATAAATGGTATGTTGTTAGAGTGATATATATCTTCTGCACGTCTAACCTCGCTCTGGCATTGTTGCAGGGAAGAATATTCACTATTACTTCTTCTTTCAAGTCTAATCTTTCTTAGTCTAGTAGGGTTAATGGTTAGACCGAATAGTTTATCTTTGAATGGCTGTAGTATTTTTGGTAGCTTTGTTGTCCCTAGATCTTGCTCGATTAGAGGGTAGTTTGACGCTTTTATGCCATACTGTAGAGCCATAAATAAGCATGTCGGTGTCTTTCCTGACCTAGAAACTCCTATCAATATTATGTCAGCCCTGTCAAAACTTTTTATACTCATACCGTCATCACTTGCAAGAGAAAAGTTGACACTGTTTATTCTGCTATTATAGTTCTTGTTATTGTCTATACCGTGCAGTTTACCAGCAGTATGAATTGATTTTAATTCAAGTGATTTTTCCATTTTTGATATAAATGTTTCAAAAAAATCAAAAAAAACACCCTTACTTTTTGCCATCATTGATCTTAATTCAGTGTCTATTTGGGTGCTGAAAATTAGCGACTGGTTATTATCTGTATTGCATGCATCATTGATTTGCTCCACACATTTTTTTGCTTTTTGCTTGTTATCGATAAATGACAAATGAATTTTGTTGAAAGTTACGCCTTCAAATTGAGTAAGTAGGCTGTTACCTAGGGCTTCGGCAGTAATTCCAGTTCTATCAGAAATAAAAAAGACAGTCCTAACAGGTTTGGATTTAACTTTTTTGTTTTCGATGCTAGCCAAGTTGCATCCAAGTCTCAATGACTGTGTCTGGGTTAAGGGAGATACTAGTTATATTTTTATCTAGAAGCCATTCAGCTAAGTCCGGGTAATCAGAAGGTCCTTGACCACAGATTCCAACGTATTTATTTTTGTTATGGCAAGCATTAATGGCCATTTCTAATATTTTTTTGACAGCAGGATTTCTCTCGTCAAAACCCTCAGCAACTAGGCCTGAGTCACGGTCTATTCCCAGAGTTAATTGCGTCATATCGTTTGAACCGATTGAGAATCCATCAAAATAATCTAAAAACTCTTCAGCTAGCATTGCATTTGAAGGTAGTTCACACATCATAATAATCCTTAAACCATCTACACCACGCTGCAAACCATTTTCTTTTAATAAATCTATAACTTTAGATGCCTCATCTAAAGTTCTAACAAATGGAATCATTATCTCAACATTTGTAAAACCCATATTATTACGCACTCTCTTAATTGCTTGACATTCAAGCTCAAAACACTCTCTAAAATCCTTTGAAATATATCTAGCCGCACCCCTAAATCCGATCATAGGGTTCTCTTCTTTGGGCTCGTATAGTTCACCAGCAAAAAGGTTGGCATATTCATTTGATTTAAAATCAGACATTCTAATTATGACAGGACTATTTGCAAATGAAGCTGCAATGGTGGATATGCCTTCTGTCAGCTTCGATACATAAAAATCAATCGGGGAGCTATAACCTGAACAGCGTATATTTATTTCATCTTTTAATTTGGCTGGTAGACTGCCGAATTCAAGTAAAGCCTTAGGATGAATGCCTATTGTTGTGTTGATAATAAATTCTAGTCGAGCTAGGCCAACTCCAGAGTTTGGAATGTTAGAAAAATCAAAGGCACGACCTGGATTACCAACATTCATCATTATTTTTGTTTTTATATCAGGCAGATTATCAACAGCAAGACTTATTTGTTCAAAGGATAAAATACCATCATAGACATACCCAGTATCTCCCTCAGCACAAGATGCTGTAACTGAATCACCACTTGTTAATAATTGTGTAGCATTTAGTGTACCAACTATGGCTGGAACTCCTAATTCTCTAGCGATAATAGCTGCATGACATGTGCGCCCTCCGCGATTAGTGATAATAGCTGAAGCTCTCTTCATTACAGGTTCCCAGTCAGGGTCAGTCATATCAGTAACTAGAACATCGCCATATTCAACCTCATCCATTTGAGAAATATCGCTTATAACCCTTGCAGGTCCGTTACCTATCTTGTGACCAATGGCTCTACCTTCAACAATTAAATTGCCAGTATCAGTAAGTTTATAGTTATCTATGGCATTTGATGACTTCTCTCTACTCTTAACAGTTTCTGGTCTAGCCTGAACAATGTACAGGTGATTATCGTTGCCATCAAGTGCCCACTCAATATCCATAGGTCTGCCGTAGTGGTTTTCAATGATAATGGCATACTCTGCTAGAGTTTGTATTTGTTGATTATCAAGACTAAAGGTTCTCTGTAAATCTATTGAAACTGACTCTATAGATACTTTTTCTTTGGAGTCTTTCTTGGCATAAGTCATCCTTATCTCTTTGGATCCCAGGTTCTTGCTTAGTATGGAATCTTTGCCGGCAATTAGTGTAGGCTTATGTACGTAAAATTCATCAGGATTTACAGAGCCCTGGACAACAGTTTCTCCTAAGCCGTAGGCCGATGTAATGAATACAACATCTCTAAACCCTGACTCAGTGTCCAGAGTAAACATAACTCCACTAGAACCAATATCACTACGAATCATTTGCTGTACACCAGCTGATAAAGAAACCATTTCATGCTCAAAGCCCTGATGTACTCGATAAGATATGGCGCGATCGTTGTATAGAGAGGCGAAAACCATCTTGATCGATTCAATAATATTATCAAAACCTGAAACATTTAAATAAGTCTCTTGCTGTCCAGCAAAAGAGGCCTCAGGTAAATCTTCCGCTGTAGCAGAGGAGCGAACAGCGAAGGTTGAATTTGGCCCTAATTTTGTTACTAATTGGGAATAATAATCTTTAACGTCAGAAAGTAAATTGTCTGGGAATTCAGCTTCGAGAATCCAACCACGAATACTAGAACCAGTTTGCGTAAGTTGGTTTATATTTTCTGGATCGAGCTCAGCCAGTACAGAGTTAATTTTAGATTTTAAATTGTTATATTCTAAAAACTGATTAAATGCAAGAGCGGTAGTTGCAAATCCCCCTGGTACACTAACACCTTTAGAAGACAATGAACTAATCATCTCTCCTAGTGATGCATTTTTTCCTCCAACTGTTTCAACATCTTTTATGCCAACATCATGCAGCCATACAACACAATCACTCATTAAATTTCTCCATTAATTGGCGATAAAGTACATTTAATTAATACTTAATTTTAAGTGTTTTTAGGCTTATCAATTAAGTGTTTTTAACAAATATAATTAATATATTCTTATAGTGAAAATATGTAATTTAAACAATATCAAGTATCATATGATTAACGACTTGCATTTATATATTTCCAACTAAATATTAATTGATAAATTCACGAAAATCATCAACAATAATAATTTCTACAGACTCATTTAAGGGTAGTCTGAGTGCGCACCAGGCTTGCACAATTATTAGCAAAGCATTCAGCGATAGTCTGAAGGATGAATATAACATTAATGTTAACCCTGTACCGCTGTCTGACGGAGGAGAAGGTCTTATTGATGTTATTAAAGATCATATCGATGGCGAGATTAACTCAGCAATTGTGAGTGACGCTTTGGGAAATAAAATTGAGGTAGATTACTTAATATATTGCTCAGATAACACCAAAACAGCAATCCTAGAAATGGCCTCAGTTGTAGGTTTATATATGCTCGATGAGTCTGAAAAAAATCCCATGAACACTTCTACATTTGGTTTTGGTGAATTAATCCTTGACGCGCTAGATAAAGAGGTTTCAAACTTTGTTATTGGAATCGGAGGCACCTCGACCAATGATGGAGGATTTGGAATGTTAAAAGCACTTGGGGTACGCTTTTTAGAGGATGGTGTGGTTCTAGAAGGTAACTCACCCAGTTCTATGTTTGGATTAACTGGTATAGATGTTAGTAGTATTGATAGTAGACTTTGTGATTCTAGCTTTGTTGTAGCGTGCGATGTTAATAATCCATTTTGTGGCGATCTTGGGGCAAGTAGAGTTTTCGCAGAGCAAAAAGGAGCCGACTTAAATTGTGTAGAAGATCTTGACAGTATTCTAAGTAATTTCGCCTTGGTGATAAAAAAGTTTTTAGGGAGAGACATTATTAATGAGCCAGGAAGTGGGGCTGGTGGTGGTGTTGGTGGTACATTATTAGCTTTTTTGGATGCAGAATTGAAGTCAGGTATTAAGGCAATAATGGATATTACAGGCTTTTCAGAGCTAGTAGAGAGTGCAGATATAGTTATAACTGGGGAGGGGAAAACAGACGCGCAAACTCTGAATGGAAAGGTAGTTCTGGGAGTTACAGATCTAGCTACACTTCACAACAAAAGGGTCATAATTTTGTCTGGATCTTTGGGCGATGGTTACGAATATTTGGAGAATTTAGGATTGGTTGAAGTTTTTGCTGCAGATTCATATGGAGATGCTGGCGATAATTTCGAAAGGGCAGACAAAGTGTTATACGATGCAGCGTTTATAATTGCAAAATTAGTCTACCCTTAATTAATGACGACGACTAGTACTTCGTCGTAAGTAAAATGACTTCAGAAACTGTATATTTTATGGGTACATGTTTAGCAGACATCTACTATCCAGAAGTTGGTTTGACAGTTTCTTGTTTTATACGGAGCCTTTTAATTGGTCTCTCATCAATAAAAATATGAATAACTGCAGTGACAGCTGCAATTATTGCTGCTGCCCACCAAATTTGATCGTATGACCCGGTTTTATCAAAATAATAACCGCCCAGCCATACACCAAAAAATGAACCAATTTGGTGGTTTAAAAATACAAAGCCATAAAGAGTTGCCATATATTTTAAGCCAAACATTTGAGCAACTAAGCCAGACGTTGGTGGAACTGTTGCAAGCCACAAGAAGCCAGTAATTATTGAAAAACTATAGATAGTGAAAGTTGTTAAAGGGAAAATTAAAAATACAATAATGGCTATGGCGCGGGCAAGGTAAATATATCCAAGCAACCACTTTTTTGAATAAATGCCAGAAAGTTGACCTGCCAGTAATGATCCAAAAATATTGAACAAGCCAATCAATGCTAGACTTGTAGCAGCAACAGTGCCGTCAAACCCATTATCAGCAAGGTAAGAAGGCATATGTACTGTGATAAAAGCTAACTGAAAGCCACACACAAAGAAACCTGCAATTAGTAACCAGTAATGAGTATGACTAAAAGCCTCTTTTAGGGCGCTACTTAGTTTTTGGTTTGGGTCCTCAATACCCTGAGATTCACTACTATTATCTACATTTATTGGTTTTGCGAAGAGAACCATGGATAATGATCCAACTGCCATTATTAGCAAAGCTGTTTGCCAACCGTAAGTAACAAGAAAACTTTGTGCTACTGGGATTAATAAGAATTGACCAGCAGAACCGGCTGCAGTTCCAAGACCTAATGCGAAGGCACGTTTTTCAGGACTAACCATGCGAGCCATTACTGGAAGAATCACACCAAGACCGGTACCTGCAATACCCATACCTATGAGTATTCCGGCACCCATATGAAGACCAAGCACACTATCTGCATTTGCAGTTATAAATAAGCCCAGCGCATAAAGAATAGATCCAAAAAGTACAGTTTTTTGTATACCAAATTTATCAGAAAATGCACCAGCAATGGGTTGAAACAAGCCCCAACTCAGATTTTGCAGAGCTAAAGAGAATGCAAAAATTTCTCTGCCGTAACCAAATGTTTCAGATATTGGCTTGAGAAAAAAACCCAAAGACGATCTAACGCCAAAGTTAATTATTAACAATAAACATGCTGATATAACAGCAAAACTGATAATTTTTTTGTATTGCGGCATGTCTTATCGGTTATATAAAATAAACGAAAGTATAACCTCGATTATGCCGCATTGTAACTAGTAATTAATACTAGCTATTTACAATAATTTAGTGATAGCTTCCCCAACCCCAAGAATTATTATTAGGCCAATGTCGACCATAATGCTGTTGTTGGTTGTTCATGCCTCTCATTCCATAATAATTATTCATAAAGCCTCTGTGTTGCATTCTGTCTCCATGACCCATATTGGAAGACTTATTCCATTGCATTCTAGACTTCTTGCCTTTACACTTTTTCCTTGACTTGAGGGTTCGGTTGTCTTTCCAAAGACCGTGTCCGTCATTCATTTGTCTTGCCTCAGACATCTTGTAGTGCCCTTTAGAAGGACCGTTTTTATTTTTACATTTGCATCGGTCCTTATTATTTTTAGCCTGGTCTTTGTTTTTTTTATTTTTGCATTTATTTTTTTTATAGCTTTGCTGTGGTTGACTATTTTTCTTCTTACCCTTGTTTTTTTTCATGCCTAGAACAGAACTCATAGCTTTTTTAAAGTCGCGAAGCTCGTCTTTTGAGAGTCCATTTATTTGTGCCAACAAATCATCAATAGTGGCATTTGGTGTAGAACCATCTACACCAGTATTGCTCTCAGCTATAGCAGGTTGAGCAACTATAAATAGCAAAGCAGTGATTACTGATATTAATATGTTGTGGATATTTTTCATTTTTTCATTTCCTGTTGATGTCTAAGGGTTACACTTTAGACTATATTTTTCAAATTGTCAAAATAGTTAAACTAGCGATCAACACTAATTTAGGTATACCTATATGAGTGCTAGAGACTAAATCTTTGCCAATCTCATAAAATTATAATTAATGTGATGTCATCATTAAATAACATATTTTTCAACATTGGGCACTCTATCCAATTTGTAGTTACTCACATCAAAAGTTAGGGGCTTATTGAGTATCATTTCTTTCAATGTTAATCCAACAGCCGGGCTATGCATAAGACCTCTGCCTGTGAATCCAGTTGCAAAGTAAACATTATCAATATTGTCAATGATAGCATTATTGTCAATCATGCTAGAATCGTAGTATCCAGCCCAAGCTCCAACCATCTTTGCCTCATCAAATATGCTTGGAAAACGTCGGTACAGGTGTAACCACACTTCATCCCAGCTACTATAGTCTGGGTCTAAATTATTGCTCTCCCAGTCAGCATTGCCATCATATCCGACGATATATCCTTCACCCTCTGGACGAACATAAACTCCTGTAGTTAGGTCTGACACTAGTGGCATATTCTTTATAACAGGTTTACTTGTTTTTACGTTGAATACGGTATGTTTATGGCCACGAACTGGGATATTAATCCCGAAATGTTTACCTACTTCGTTGCTCCAGCATCCACTAGTTATAACAATCGCATCGGCTTCTTTGTGGTCAAAATCTATAGCATCTCCTGTAACAAACTTTACTCCATTTGTTTGGCATAGCTGTTTATACCATGTGTGCAGTGACACAGGATCCAGCCAGCCCTCACTGCCATCTAAAGTTACGCATCCGCAATCTATATCTGTTAGGTCTAAATACTTAAATTTGTCAATAATTCCGGTTTTATCAAGCTTGGTGGTTGTAGCACCGATCTCTCTTTGTAGCGAATAACTGTACTCATAATCTTTCTGCTGGTTCTTACCAAAAAGCATTAAATATCCGTTAGCAGTGAATTCAACGTTGGTATGTTTTTTGATAAAGTTGATGCTATATAAGCTCATAGCGATATTTGTAGGGGTGAAGTATTGAGATCGAAATCCGCCACAGCTCCTGGCAAAACTACTCTCCGTGTAAGTGGGGTCACGCTCGTAAACTATTACCTCGGTATCACTACTCAAGTGCCATGCAGTGCTCATTCCAATAATGCCACCACCAAGTATATGAATTTTTAATTTTTTAGTTCTCATGTCGCAATAAAATAATACTACCAACTATAAGATTTGACAACTGCAATTACAGCGTAATAGGGCATACAAGTTTCTATTGTTTCTTTTGAAAGCAAAAGTAATTAAAACTTTGGGTTCCACCGTTAGGGTGGGGATGAGTCTCGCTAGTTGAATTTATTAAGATAAAGTTATCAGAAAGCATCCTAGATATTGTTTCTTCGTCATACTGAATAATTTTTAAATCTGAACATTCACTGGGTCCAGTTTTTGAAAAAGTTGCAAGAATAAAGTACCCTCTTGGGGATATATATTTATTAAGTTTGTCAATATATATTTGTTGCTCATTTGTGTCAGTAAGGAAATGGAAAACAGCTCTATCATGCCAAAGTGTATACATCTTATCTGGACTGAAATCTAATACATTTTTGTTATAAAAGGTAACATTTTTTGCCTTATTGCCGAGCCTATCTTTAGTAACCTTGATAGCAGTCGGGGAAATTTCGAGTAGCGACAAGTACTGATATCCATTATCAATCAAGTTATCTGCAAGGATTGAAATGCCGGAACCGATATCGATGATATGGTCAGTTTTGTTAGCATAATCTGTAATCCAACTAAGTGAGATTGTAGACTCGTCCTGATGCCAACTTAACTGGGAGTGAACTTTATTGTTGTATACCTTATCCCAATGTTTGAGTGAATCAGTCATATTTATATTTATATTTATAATGAGTGTAAATAATTATAAGGCATATATATGAGAATATTACATACAATGATAAGGGTTGGAAATTTAGAACGCTCAATCAAGTTTTATACCGAGGTACTAGGAATGGATCTATTAAGTCAAAAGGATTACCCTAGTGGTGAGTTCACTTTAGCCTTTTTAGGTTACGGCTCTGAGTCAAAAAATGCTGTATTAGAGCTAACCTATAACTGGGGGAAAGATCGCTATGACATCGGGAATGGCTTTGGGCATATTGCTATTAATGTTGAGGATGTATATGTCGCTGCTGATAAGGCGAAAGATAATAATGCTGAGATTATCCGAGAAGCTGGCCCTATGAATGCTGGCACAACCATTGTGGCATTCTTGAAGGATCCTGATGGTTATGAAATAGAGTTACTATCGAAGAAATATTAATCGTATTTTTTCCGCCCAGACAGTGCATGTGCTATGGTATTAATGTCTGCATATTCTAGTTCGCCGCCTATGGGTATGCCGTGCGCAATGCGGGTTATTCTAATGTTGAATTGTTGGGCCATGTTACTTATATAGTGAGCAGTTACCTCTCCCTCTATTGTTGCATTTGTTGCTAGGATAACTTCATTTATTGTATTACCTTTAAGTTTGGCCGCCAGATCATCTAAACCCAGCTCAGATGCACCAATTCCATCTATCGGGGAAAGGTACCCGCTAAGGACAAAGTATTTACCTTTATAAACGCCACTATTTTCAATCGCATGTATGTCTGTTGGCGTCTCTACAATGCATAGTTGAGATGAATCACGTACATTATTAGCGCAAATATTACAAATGGTTTTTTCACTCAGAGTTCTACAATAACTGCAATGTTTTACATTTTCCATTGCATCTACAAGGGCCTTAGCAAGTAACATTCCACCTTCCCGATTTCTCTCTAAAAGGTAGTACACAAAACGTTGAGCTGTCTTAGAGCCAACCCCTGGGAGGGCACAAAAAGCTTTATTTAATGATTCAATCATGCCTAATTATAGAATTAACTTAAACATCAAAAGGGCAAATTCATTCCAGGCGGCAAGTTCAAACCACCAGCAACACTATTCATTTTATCTGTAGAGGCCTTAGAAATTTGCTCAACAGCGTCGTTAATTGCTGTTAATAAGAGATCCTCTAACATCTCTTTATCATCCATAACTGTATCATTAATACTAACTTTAGTGGCACGATGATTGCCATCAATAGTTATATTAATGGCACCAGCACCAGCATCCCCAGTGGCAGTTAATTTTTTAATTTCTTCTTGTGCTTTTTGCATATCTTGTTGCATTTGTTGTGCTTTTTGCATCATGCTAGCCATTCCACCTTTAAACATAATATAGCCCCTGTATTGGTTGAATTAAATTTCTTTAATTGACTTCATATCTATCTTTGAATTAAATATCTGTTCAATTTTCTTGACCGTAGTGTCGTTTATAAATCGTTCCTGTAATTTTGCATTTTTTGTATTATTTGCGTGCTGTTCTTTCTGTGCAATTGTCTTGAATTTAGGTTTATTTAGGACAATTTTCAGAGTCACATTGCCCAAACATATTTTTAATGCTTTTTCAATCTCTGATTGAATGCGTTGTGTTAGTAAACCACTAAATTCTTTATCCAGAGTTAATGTTAGTAGATTAGATGAGTGACTTTCAATAATAGTATTTTTCACTATTATTATTGCCGCACTACTTAACTTTAGTGTTGGGGTCAGCTGTTCCCAGCTATCATTATTAAGAATTCCTAGTTTTGAATTTGTATCAGAGCTGGAGAAGTTTTTTGCATCTGTTATATTATCAGTTTGAATTTTTGTTACCGATTTAGGCTTGATTTTTACTGTTTTTTTTTCAGTATAATTCGTTATGTCAGTATGAAAAGATAGCATCCTTAAAAGGGTCATCTCCATGCCTATCTGTTCGCTTGGAGCAAGTGGCATGTCCTTAACTCCATTTATGGATATTTGATAAAAAACTTGTAAGTCTTGTGCTGAAATTTTGCTAGATAATAAACTTATCTCATCTTCTATTGAAGTGCTGGACACTGTTTTAGCAATTGAAATTCTATGAAAAAGTGAGCTTAAGTCGTTCAATGCATTAGTTAAATTGTCACCTCTGTGTGATATATCCCTAATAAATTCAATTACCTCATTTGCATTCTGATTAAATAGATGAGTTGCAAGTTTAATTATGTCATCGTGAGAAACTAGGCCTAGCATTGCCTTGATATCTTTCACCAATACTGTGCCATTACCATACGATATCGATTGATCTAAAAGGCTCAGAGCATCTCGCATGGATCCTTGTCCAAATCTTGCTATTTGGTTAAGAGCATCCTCTTCAAAATCGAGAGACTCATTTTGCATAATATATTTAAGTTGGCCTGATATCTCTGAGTCAGTTAATTTTTGAAGATTAAACTGTAAGCATCGAGATAGAACTGTAACAGGGAGCTTCTGTGGATCTGTTGTTGCGAGTAAAAATTTTATATGTTCTGGAGGCTCTTCCAGTGTTTTTAATAGAGCATTAAAGCTACTTTTAGAGAGCATATGTACTTCGTCGATAAGGTATATCTTATATCGATTTTTAGTGGGCATGTATTGTGCGTTTTCTAATATTTCGCGCATATTGTCAACGCCAGTATGAGAGGCCGCATCAAGCTCAATCAAATCAACTGATTGACCCTTATCGATTTCGATACAGGTGGAGCATTTACCGCATGGTGTAGAGCTAACACCGTTTTCACAGTTTATAGACTTTGCAAAAATTCTAGCGATCGTAGTTTTGCCAACACCTCTAGTGCCCGTGAACAGAAAACCATGGTGTAAATTATTAGCATCTAAGGCATTAATTAGCGTCTGGACTGTGTGCATCTGTCCAACCAACTCTTTAAATGAATGTGGTCGATATTTTCGTGCTAATACTTGGTAATGTTTGCTCATTATTATTTAAATGTCTAGAAGTGGTAGCACTAAGAACAACAACAAACACATAAAAAAATTATTACCGTTGCTTCCTTCCGGATCTGGCGGGGTTCATAATCATTCATTGTCTGAGCACCCTCAGTACTACCGGAATTTATTTTACTCGAATTAACTAAGAATAATTTTGATTTATAAATACGTAGAAAGGGTAAATATTAATTAAGTTTTGCAGAATTACGTTGAAGTAGTTAGTCTATGGTAATGATCATAGACATCTCCCCATAAAGATCCAGCTCTGCCCTTGTTGATTTGCTCGTTGTCAATTTCAATTATAGGAATAACTTCCCGTGTTGAACTTGAAATCCAAACCTCATCAGAGTTGAATAAGTCATCAGGACTGAAGTGCTTCTCTTCTATATTAATTTTGCAAGATTTAGCGCTCTCGAGTACCAAGTCCCTGGTTATACCTGACAGGATATTGCTTCCAGTAGGGTGGGTGAAAAGAGTGTTATTCTTAACCAAAAAAACGTTGGATGTTGCCCCCTCTGTAACTATATTGTTTCTGTGAAGTATAGCCTCCTCAGTGTTAGATTTTTTTGCCTCCTGAGAATACATAATATTGGCTAGCAGGGAGATAGACTTAATGTCACATCTATTCCAACGAATATCTTCCATAGTTATGGCCTTAAAACCATCAGATATTTCATCTTTCGATCTACGCACTAGTGCATTAGACTCAATATAAATAGTTGGCCTTATATTATCGAATGTGTGGGACCTTTCGTTGCCAGTGCCTCTAGTGATTTGCAGATAAATAGATTGATTATTTTTGTTTGAGTTTGATACAACTTTATTAATTATTTCATGCCACTGATTTTTGCTATAAGGGTTCTTGATTTGAGTTGAATCTAAGCTTTTTTTTAATCGATCTAGGTGCTCATTCACTCTGAAAAGTTTGCCGTTATATACAGGTATTACCTCATATACACCATCACCGAACAAAAATCCTCTGTCCATTACAGAGACAAAAGCCTCGTCCTTGGGAATATAATTGCCATTTAAAAAGACCATCGTATCAGCAATTCATGTGTCTAGTGAACGGTGCATGGCTAAAATAGCATTTTTATTGTGTCAATTATGCGTGAGAAAAATCCAGCCTCTTCAGCGTCTTCGAGTGCAATTAGTGGTAACTCTGCAATGCTTTCACCCTCGAACGTGATTAATAGCTTGCCAACAATATCACCTTCATTTATTGGAGCTACAAGTTTATTATTTAGTTGTATTGCCTGGCTAGTAAGCTTAAATTGTCCACGAGCTAAAGTTAAAAAAGTGGAACCATCTATACCAATATTCAATGTTTTCTTCGTGGATTTTAATATTGGCATTTTTTTACTTATGCCACTGATCGATTGAGTTTCAAAAAAACGAAAACCGTAATCAAGTATTTTCTGTGTTTGTGCGGTACGATCATTGACGCTTGGTGAGCCGAGTATAACTGAAATGAGGCGCATGCCTACTCGATTGGCACTTGTCACTAAGCAATAACCAGCCCTCTCTGTGTAGCCAGTTTTTAGGCCGTCTACAGTATTGTCGCTCCACAATAGCTTGTTTCGATTGCGTTGTTTAATGTCGTTATATGTGAACTCTTTTTCACTATACCATCTGTAAAAATCTGGAAAATCTCTGATCGTTGCTTGAGCCATGATAGCCATATCGTGTGCAGTTGTGTATTGTTCATCGTGCGGTAGTCCTGAAGCATTTTCAAATCTGGAGTTTGTCATTCCAAGTTCTACCGCATACTCATTCATGTATGCTGCAAATGTGCCCTCAGTTCCAGCTATATGTTCTGCAAGAGCAACGGCGGCGTCATTGCCTGACTGAATTATCATTGCTTTTAATAGAACTTCAAGTTTAATGGTGTTGCCAACTTCAATAAAGCTTTTTGAGCCGCCGGTTCTCCATGCATTCTCACTTATAGTTACATCATCTTCTAAATTAGCCCTACCATCTTTAATTAGTTGAAACACAACGTAAGCAGTCATAAGCTTAGTTAAGCTAGCTGGTGCCCGCCTATCAAGGGAATTGTTAGCGGCGATAATTTTATTTGAATTGTGATCAATTACAATATAAGAGTTAGCATTAATATCTGGTGCTTTTGGCGATATAAAGATGGCCGCACTTACATCAAATGCTATAAAAAATGCTATAAAAACTGTTATAGAGTTTTTGTATCGGTTGAATAATTTAAGTTTCATAGTGATATTATTTTTGTGAGTTGAATTCTTGTTCTATTTTATTAGCTAGCTGGTACACAGACATTGCATATCTATTATCATGATTATAACGAGTAAGTACATAAAAATTCCAAAAAGTTATCCAAGTTTCGTTATCGGATTCGCTTTCCTGCTCAAGTAAAATGAATGCAGCTTTAACATGATTTGCAATATTGTTATCTATTTTAATGCCATTATCTCTCCAAAATTTAGTAGTTTTTGTTGGCTTATTTGTTGTGTTTTTTGCCAACAATGCGTACTCATGTTGCAGATTAATTTTGGAAGCAATATCAGTGTCTTTCTGCCAATAGTGTTCTGAAAGATAATTAGCAATTGAGCCGATTGAGTCTACAGGGTCAGAGAACAAGTCTATCTTCCCATCAAGATCAAAGTCAACAGCAAAATTTCGGTATGAGCTGGATATAAATTGAGGGTAACCCATAGCACCAGCGTAAGAGCCTTTTACTGCCAGTGGTGGTAAAACATTTTCACGTGCCATTAATAAAAATTCTTCAAGTTCATTCTTGTAGAATTGCTTTCTTCGGTAGTTTCCGAAGGCTCGTGTGGTGAGAGCTTTGAATGTTGGGTGTTTACCCTTTGTTTGCCCATAATTTGTTTCTATGCCTAATATAGCTACAATAATTTCACTAGGTATTGAGTACTTGTTCTCAGCCTCTTCAATTTGTTCATGGTATTTTTTCCAAAACTTAACGCCATCTTTGATCCTATTGTTATTAATAAATAGGTCTCTGTATTTATCCCACGTCATTGGTTTCTTTTTTGTGACAGTTTTGGGTTTTTTTTGTGGCTTACTTGCAGCAATTTTCTTTTTTGGAACTTGCAAATGTATTTGTGAAAAGATGGTGATTAATTCTTTTCTACTGAAGTAGTGCTCATTAACCATCTGACTGATAAATTTTTGTACAGATTTAAAATTAGTTGAAGGGAGTGTCTCGGCGCTTACATTAAATGAAAATATAATAACAAGTAGTAAGAATTTTGTGTGCATATTTATATTATCAATTTCGTTTGGTATTTCCGAAAATGTTATCGAAGTCGTGTTTCTCCAAATCAGAATGGTATTGGCGGCGTTTGTGTTTTCTTATGGACATTATGATTCCAAAACTAGCCATTATAGTTATCAAAGAAGAGCCACCATAACTAATAAACGGTAAAGGTATTCCTACTACAGGAAGTAATCCAGACACCATGCCAATATTGACGAAGACATAAGTAAAAAATATTAAAGTTAAACTAGCACCTAAAAGTTTAGAGAAAACATCCTCAGCATTAAATGAGATAAAGAACGAGCGATATATAATGAGACCATATATTGATAGTAAAAATATTACACCAATAAGTCCTAGCTCTTCAGCAATAACTGCAAAAATGAAATCTGTTGTGTGCTCTGGCAAGAAGTTTAGTTGTGACTGGGTGCCTTCTCCAAACCCTTTACCAAAAACCCCTCCAGATCCAATTGCAATTTTTGATTGTAAAATATGGTAGCCAGATCCTAGAGGGTCGGAGCTAGGATTTATTAGTGTTAATATTCTGTTTTTTTGATAAGATATTAATAAATAATTCCAAGCTATGTAAGATCCAGCAGTTACAATTGAAATAATAAACCCCAAGTTTAACCAATTATTTTTAAAAATCTGTACACGTATGCCAGACAAGAAAAGAACATAGAATCCAGAAGTCCCAATCAACAAAGAGGTTCCTAGGTCTGGCTGCTTGGCAATCAGAGCCGTAATCGCCAAAATAGATAAAATTGAAATAAATATAGGCCCTGCAGAAGGTGGTAAAGCGTTAATATTCTGTTGTTTTGAAAACCTATTACTTTCGCTCAAAATAGAAGAGATTGCTATTGGAACAATAACTTTCATTAACTCAGAAGGCTGAAATTGAAAAATTCCAAGATCTAACCAGCGTTTTGCTCCACCACCGCTGGAGCCAAACAATAGTACTAGCACGAGTAAAAATATACCAAAAATCATTAAATATGGCGAATACCGTCTAAGAATATATGGCGGTATCTGTGCAATTACAAGCATAGATGAGATTGCTAGAGTGAAATGAATAAACTGTTTGTAGACAGTTTGGACTGTATTTCCGGATGCGGTATAAAGAATCACAAGTCCAAAAACACTAGCAAACATTATTAAAATGAATAAAGGCGTATCCATTTTAAAGTAATGCCAAAAATGGCGCACTTTTGAAAATATAGTGCGCCTCATAAAATCAGTAGCCCAACTAATCTTGCGTCAGATAGCAATAAATTAAAACAATGGCAAGCAGAATCGTTATTCATACACTCTATACCGATACCCATTTGTTGAATTTCAACTTGAAGTTTTGGGTGTAAAAACTTACTAGAATTGCCAGTACCAACTATCAAAATATCAATATCATCATGTTGGCTTAGTTTGAATATTAAGGGCTTGTTTAATTGCTCTAAATCAGTGATTTCAACTTCAGAATGATACTTTGGAGAAATGAAGCATGGTTTTTTTAGTGATACATTAGCTAGATTAACATTTAATGATTCAATAGAAATTATGCTGTTCTGGTTAGCTTCTTGTTGATTAAATTCCATGACATTACAGCTACTATTTGACTATTTAAATTACATTATAACAGTGTAAAATTAATTACTTATTTCATTTAGAGAGTACCTATGTCAAATTCCAGCGAAACAGACTTGTATGATGCTGACCTATCAAGTGGTATTGCTGCTTTTGATTCTAAAAATTTCTCTATGGCTTATCAATTATTAGCTCCACTCGCAGATGCAGGTAATTCTGAATCACAATGGAGAATAGGAATGATGCAAATGAACGGTTTGGGTATGGTCGAAAATCAACCTCTTGGCTTTGAAAATTTCCAAAAATCCGCATATCAAGGGCACCCATACGCTCACCACATGATAGCTGTTGCTTATATGACTGGTGAAGGAATTGAGAAAGATATAACTAAGGCTATTGCTTGGTTTGAAAAAGCTGCTGAATTCAATATAGAAGGGCCTATGTATGCCCTAGGAATGTTATTTGAGGATGGAAAAGAAGTTGCTAAGGACCTTGATAAAGCTAAATCTTGGTATGACAAAGCTCAAAATATTAACTCTTAGAATCGGAAATATATATACATGAAATCGAGATTTGCTCCATCTCCTACTGGGTATCTACATATAGGTGGAGCCAGAACAGCACTTTTTGCCTGGCTATGGGCGAAAAAATTTAATGGTGAATTTGTTTTACGTATTGAGGACACTGACCAGGAAAGGTCTACTCAAAAATCCATTGATGCAATCATTGATGGAATGCGTTGGCTAGGATTAAATTGTGATGAAGGCCCTTTTTACCAAACCGATAGATTTGATCGCTATAAGGAAGTGATTAGTATATTGCTGGATGAAGATATGGCGTACTATTGCGAATGCTCTCAAGAACACCTCCATGTACTCAGAGAGAAATTAATACAGAAAGGAGAAAAGCCCAAGTATGATGGACGCTGTGCTGATAAACATTTAACAAAAGGGGTGGTTAGGTTTCGAAACCCTAAAGTCGGAAGTGTTGTTTTTTCTGACTTAGTTAAAGGTAGAATTTCAATTAATAATGAAGAATTAGATGACCTTATAATTGCTCGATCAGATAGCACCCCAACTTATAACTTGACCGTGGTAGTTGATGATCACGATATGAATATTGATTATGTAATTCGTGGGGATGATCATATAAACAACACACCCAAGCAAATTAACTTATACAGAGCATTGGGATGGGATTTGCCTCATTTTGCTCATCTTCCAATGATTTTAGGTGATGATGGTTCACGTCTATCCAAGAGGCATGGGGCTGTTGGAGTTATGCAGTATAGGGACGATGGCTTCTTACCCGAAGCATTGCTCAACTATTTAGTGCGATTAGGTTGGTCACATGGCGATCAAGAGATTTTTTCAATCGAAGAGATGATTGAAATGTTTGAATTATCAAACATTAACAAAGCACCAGCTAGCTTTAACCGGGATAAACTTCTCTGGCTCAATCAAGAGTATATTAAATCCTCAAGTACAAATAAACTCTTAAACCAGCTTGAATGGCACTTGGTTAACCAATCAATCGACACAAGCTATGGTCCTGAATTAGCTAGAGTTGTCGAGTCATTGAGAGAACGCAGTAAGACGTTAACAGATATGACCAATAGTTTAAAGATGTTCTATCAAGATTTTGAAGTGTTCGATAAAGATCAAGCTGATAA
>Ga0315324_10000204_pt1 | contig 21536 bp, 14 predicted proteins | sample M150021515metaG_FD_203919 | JGI IMG/M metagenome (GOLD analysis project Ga0315324, IMG submission 203919) | Ammonia-oxidizing marine archaeal communities from Monterey Bay, California, United States - M1 500m 21515 | ecosystem: Environmental > Aquatic > Marine > Intertidal zone | place: USA...
GACATCCTTAATCGGATTTCTTTTTAGGCAATGTGATGAATATGAATTAGATGACGGGGAACCTCCAATCCACATGGATGATTTTGATAAATTTATGACTGAATATAATAAAGCTATCGGTAATGCGTTAGAATCAAGAAATTGGTTAGAAGAGGTTTCCATCGATGAAAATGATATGGCTGAGAAAGCTAAAAGGTTGGAACATACAAGAACTGTTGAGAGGGGTGAGGGTTTTAAACGCAGACTCATTGTTAGACAATTTTTAGACGGATTGTTTCAATTCAATCCTGATAAACATGTTCGTTCAGCATATTCTGATAATCCTCTAGACCCCGAGAGAGTCGAACCTAAACAAATTAAACGTAAAAATATTAAAAAAATTATTGGGAAATCGGGTAATGTTATTGAAGTTGAAAATAAAAATACTACCGATACCGAATCTAAATTGTCTGACAAAGATAAAGAACGAAGTGAATCGGAATTTGTAAAACATATCCCACCTGCAGACGTGTTTCATAGATGGAAGTATTATTTAGACTCCAACTATGAAGAATGTCGCCAAGCTGTTAATGACTTATATGCAGATAAACCAGACCTGGAATTTGCTATCAATGTTTACGACCAGTTTGATCATATTGACAAGACTAAAAAATTTGTTCAAAAACATAAGAATGAAGTTATTGCTGATATATTTACTTTAACAAATTCTTCGTGGAATTTACTGGGTAGTTTTAAAGATAACCGCGACCGTGTTAATTTTTATAATGAAAAGACTGCTGTTATTGAAGAGATATTCAAACAACATGAACAGGATAAAAAATTAGGTGCAGACCTTATGCGCAAGCGTGTTAAACGTAAGAAACAAAAGAACATAGAGGAGTCTGGTCCAGACCCAGAAGAATTTAAACAATATAAGAAAGATAACCCTTCAGGATTTTCATCCATGGGTGCTGAAGAAGTTCTAACTGAAAATAATAAATCCACGACCGATGAAAAGGTGTCATTTAAGAATCATGAGGATTGCCCATATGATGCAGTACAGGTGGATGTGTTCGATTTCCGCAAGGGTGGTCAAACTGTTAAAAAGTCAGAATTCTTTACTCAAGCCGAAGCCCCTGACCAAACACATCCTGAAGAAAAATCCTAATAATATACTTGTAGTACCTTTTTATCATATATAGTATTTTTTTTGTATAAGACAATATTTACTTTTTTCAATCAGTATATATACTCAACAAATTTCAAATAATTATGAGCAATATACGCGATATATATGGGATAGGTGATAAAAAGGCAAACGAACTTAAAAAACATTATAACATACGGACCGTGTCTAGTTTGAGAAATTATGTTCGTAAAATACCAAATATAATTACAGATTCTCAACGCAAAGGATTAAAATATCATAGCAGAATAAAACACAAGGTCCCGTATAAAACCGTTGAAAAACATGCAAATTATATACTGAAGCAATTACCTGGTTCCGTTATTGCTGGAAGTTTTAGACGTAAAGAACGTAAAATAGGAGATATAGATGTATTAATAACATCTGATTTAGATAAAGCTGTAGAAAAGTTAATACATAAAAAATATATTGTGGCATCCTTATCCAAAGGCGATGAAAAATTTAGTGGCGTTGTTAAACTTCCTAACGTTGAAAGTTATAGAAAAATTGATATAGTCAAAACTACTAAAGAAGAAAAACCATTTGCATTATTATACTTCACTGGTGATTTTGTACAAAATATTTCAATGAGACAAAAAGCAAAGAAAAAAGGGTTTACATTATCTCAGCATGGTTTAAGAAATAATTCAAATAATAGGTTAGTTAAAAACATAAAGTCTGAACGTGATATATTTAATTTTCTTAATATAGAGTATCTAATCCCTGAGAATAGAATTCATTAGTTATATTAATTTATTTTTATGTATTGTATGATATAAAATGGATGAAGGACTAAAGAGAGATCTTTTCCTAGTTGGGTTTATAATCTTTATTATATTGGTATCTCTATATCTTTATTATACGAAAACATATATTGAAGAAGATATACATGAAACCCGTATAAACACTGTTTCAGTTATTACTGAAAGTTCTGAAATGAGTAATATTTTAAGTGAAAATAATAAAGACTTAGATGGTTTATATTTAATAATAGAAGATTTACAACTAAAGTCTGAAAATGATAGTAATTTTCAACAAGTTGTAGATATTCTCACTGCAGAGCATAATTTATTAATTATGAAAAATGATCAAATAAAAGAACTTTTTCTAGAAAATGAAGATCTTGCATATGATTCAGGTATAAATGTAGAACCATTTTTCGTTAGTGGTATGACAATGGGTGTCAATATGAGAGATCAAGTAAATCTAAAATCTCGAAGTGAACATATATTATCATCTATCAATGATAAATTGAAAAGCGATAATGTCACAGGTTTGGAAAAAGGTGTTGTGAAATCTATTACAGAATACAATGAAAAATCTATACAAAAAGCAAAAACTGTTACTAATAATATACAAAATTCTGGTCGAGTTGTTAAGAGTAAAAAACTTACAATAGAAGAAATTAATGCTAAACGTGTATCAAAAGGTAAACCTGTTATTAATAGAGAAAAATTGTTGGAACGAAAGAATAAAATTAATGTACGTAAGCAGGAAAAAAATATAAAACGTGAAGAATTAAGAACTGCTAGATTAAAGTTTAAGAACGAAGAGGATCCCATTAAACGTAGGGTAGCTAAATCCGAATTTCTCATGTTTTTACAAAAATATAAAAACAGAGAAAAGAAAGACAGTATGGAAGAGAAAACACTCGGTGTCGATGAATCAATACTAAGTTTGGGGGAAGATGTTAGGGAAACAAAACCTGTTGTTGATATTGTTGATGCTGTTAAAGCTAATTCAGATGTTGCCAAAAATATTGACTCTGAAATCATGATCAAGGAAAAAATTATTGTAGATACTGTTGCTGATATCGAAGAAGGTAAATCATCCGGAGAAGTAATTGAAAAATTAATGTCTCAGTTATCTGAAGACACTGAGTTATCATTGGAAGAAGAATCCTTGATTGCAAGTGTTGACATTTAAATGTCTATTTTAAAGGCTTCCATCAATGGGTCGCTAGAGAAATCGCAGACATTATGTGTACCTTCAACCTTGTTACACAGTTCCCATAATTTCTTACACCCGAATTTAAAATTCTCATATGTATCTGCAATGGTAAACCTAAAAGGGTTAGGATCATCTCGTAAGTATACAAATTTTCTATATGTTTTTATCGGTTCTTCTGCATATATATAAGAAATGATCCTTGACGCAACAATCTTATCTTTTTTAGTAAAACTAGAACTCTTTTTTTCAAAATAAGCCATAGCACATTGTGCAGTTGTAAATATATTTACGAAGGCGTTCTTTTTTACCCCTGAGTCTAACCCTGTATCGTCTTGTAAAGTTAAAATACTATTAATATAACTATGACGCCCTTGATACATAATCTGTTTGTATACAACCTCTTTCTGAAACCTTTTTAATTCTGCCCCGCAATCATCAAATACAACAACGCAGTTAGGGTTGAAATAGAGATATATGATAATATACTTTTCTGAATCCGTTAAATCTAATCGTTTCAACCTTTTTTTATTACTGTGGATAACCGATTTATATACCGATATTAAATAAATATCTCGGATAGATTTTATCTCTTTAACCGCAATTTTTTTTTCACTAACTGACAATGATAGATCTAATTCTTTTCGTTTTATAATTTTGTTAGCATTTATATATGCTAATTTTACGCATTCAATATCGTTATGGGTGGCAATTTTAGAAAATAATTCTCTCAATGAATCTATGTTATTAACTGTGTTATAAATCTTAGTTGCAGCCTTTTGTCTCATATAAATAGCTTCAAGTTGTTTCAAATCGACAGTCTTGAAGATAAGACAATTAGGAACGATACCTTCAAACGCATTATTATCTTCAGCTGTGGGTGAAAACACAAATATAATGGGGACATACGGGCTTAATAAATATAATATTTCTATTAATATTGTTGATTTACCAGAACCAGATGCCCCAAATAAAATCGCACTTTTATTCAAAAAATGTTTATGCGTTTTTTCTAAAGATTTAATCTTTAAGTCTGATCCCACATTTAACTGATAATTATTCATATATATACATATTATAGGTTTTTTTAAAAAGAATGATGATATAAAAAAATAATCCCTATAATATTTATTACATATTTAAATATCCCAATCTTTCAGCCCCACCATTAATTGTTGTTGGTCCTTCGTCTATAGTAAAACATATATTTTCAGAGTCTTTATTACATAGAGCCTTTCTATGTTCAATTAATAGCAATTTATTGTGAATAAATACTATGAACAATGTCATCAGAAATATATACACACCTGTTTTAATAACATGTTTGTCGTCATACATAGTTAAAATAATAAGTAATATGGTGGTTGTTATTAGTACAGATACATATATAGGATTTGTAAACATGTTGTTAAACACCCCTTCACTGAGTGAATCACACATAGATTTAGCATATGATTCAGTATCCATAGTTATATAACACTGAATAATTTAATTTATTTTTGTAATCAGTCTATGTTTATATTATTAAAAAATGAATTAGATGTGGGCCCCACTGAATTGAATGTTCCTTCTTTATCACTCTCTTCTTTATCACTCTCTTCTTTATTTTCATCACCAACTACATTATTTTCAGTATAAATAACGTCTTCATCTTCAGGTTTTAACGATATATTTCCAGTCAATGTTGAGGATGGGATTGTCAATAAATTTTCTCTGGTCACATTAGGGTGATATGAATTATCTAATTTAACATTGGTATACCCTTGATCTGGAGGTATAATTAATTCATTATCGTTTGTTTCCTTTATCTCTTGTTCTTTTTTAAAATTATTGAAGTTATGTATGGGATGATGATCTATAGGTGGTTCAGGGGTAGGCGATGTTGGTTCGGTCACAGTTTCTGAAACAATAATGCTAGTAGGTTCATGTTGTGGTTTGTAATTTATTTGTTCATGTACCACTTCTACTTCATCACTGATCTGTTCTTCAAGATCTTTAATTTGTTTACGCTGTTCTTTTACAATTTCTAGAAGTTTAAGAGCTTTCTGTTGAATTTTTTTATATTTGGAAGTCAGTATATGATTTTCTTTAACCAATTTAGTCATTTCTTTTTTCATTTTCATTACTATTGTAAAGTCTCCGCTGTCTTTGGGTTTATGTGAAACATTAAATATTTTCTGAAACATTTTTTCCCTTTCAAACATTAATGCTTGAACCATTTTATCCTGCATTCTTCTAACCAATGTAATATCCTTATGATTGTCTATTATATTATCCAACATATTACTACACAACACATCGCTACTAAACTGTTTAACAGCATTCATTAAATTTTGTCTTAAAATACCATCACGTTGTTGGTTTGTGGTTGAATCAAAGAAATCTTCAGGTATAAAATGTTTAACTATTTCATTAACACATTCCGAGAAACTAATTGTAGAAAATCTAGTAGTTGTATAATAATACTTATGAATTCCTACAATTGTTTTTCTATATGAGTCTGGGTTCTGAAATGAATGTAAGTACGATTTTACAGCATGTTTATACCCATCCGTCACACTATCAACACGACCATCTATTCTAAGTTTTTTAGCTTCTTGATAAAAATGGTTGTAAAATAAGTCAACAATGAATGATCCTATAATCTCAAATGTGGATACCGCCCGCTGACTATAATTTTCACGTTTAAACATTGTTATATATATCCTCTGTATTTTATTTAACACATAATAACAGAAATTTAAATTATAAACGGAAATGATATAATATATATTATAATAAAGGTAAATATGACTACAACCAAAGAGATAAAAGTATTTAAACTGGATGGTGTCAAAAAGACTTTAACCTCATTAGAAAGACGTTTGTTTTTCGATCAACTAAGTTACGGTTCTGGTATAAATAAATATCATATTGAAGCTTTTAATGAACTTGAAGAATTGGATATTCAAGAACAACCTGTAGATTCTCAGATACCTTCGGTGTTACTTATATATTTACAAAAATATATTACATTGATAACAAAGAAGAAATCATCCAAAGATTTTTCTATTTCCACACAATTTAATTATAGAATGTCGACAAAAAACCAAGATTTATCTAAGGGAAGGATTGTACCTATTAACACTCACATAACAGTTACAGGTATACAATTTAATTTCAATCGTATGGACCCAGAAATAATAATGATTCCTATTTATGACAAAATACCGTTAGAACATGCTTTATTTATGGGTTTATCAGGGATATCTCGCAACAATATATACACGCAATCAACATCACATTTAAGTTTAAAAAACCATGAATTGACTGTAAAATTTAAAAACGAGGACCATACAGTAAGATCTCTATCGATAATAATACAATATGTTATGTACGTTAAAGAATTTTATAAAAAAAACTTGACGTACATGAATTCATTGATATATAAAAACATCAACCCAGTATATGCTAAACCTCGTATTGTACCTAAAAATATTGATTACAATACTTTCGTAGGCAAATTAAACGATGTGTATGTAAATACATTATCATCTGGGGGAAGTCGAATATCATTATTATTAGACATTAAATATGGTGGTTTATGGGAGATATATAAATTTTCTAAAATTAAAGGTATTAATAGTAATTATGTTAATACCCTGATTGAACAATACACCCATAATGTACAAATAAAAAAAGACAGACATAAGTATAAATATATACATGAAAATGAAATACTAAATGAGACCAAGAAAAACCAAGTATCTATTAAAATATTTAACAAAGCATATTCTGAAACTAATGAAAGGGAACGAGAGATAATAAATTCATCATTTCAAAAGCAGATAGATATAGAAAACCAGAACATCAAAAATAAATGTAAACACATTAAAGTACTTATCGAAACTATGAAAGGTGCCAAACCTGGAAAACAATTTAATTCATTAGCGTGGTCAGAATTGAAAAAAATGATACCAGACAATGATCAAAACGTATCTCTTATTAAATGTAATATATGTAATTATCAAGTTTTATGTCCTCATCATTATGATTTGTTTGAATACTACCAAAATAATAAGAGTATACAAAAATCCAATAATATTAATGTTGATAGCAATTTTAGAAAACACTTAATGATTAATTATGCGGATAAAACACCTATAGAAAATAATATTTATTGTAAAATATGCGGTGAGCGTATAATTAAAAAATACGAAGAAAAACATTCCGATTTTATTAAAGGTCAAAAGGTTCATGTCACACTTGAACAGGATGAGGATCAGTCACTTGTATGGAAAGAAACACGTAATATTATTAGAAATTATGTTAGTTTTAATATCATGACGGATGTAAATATGCTTACATCCAATATAACAAATGATATTGTCTCTTTTATTAAAAATATAAAATTGCGATTAGAGAAAAATAAGATAAATACACACGAAATTATTCAAAATAATTTGTATATATACACAAACTTATATGTTTATGCTTCTTTAGTAAAAATAATGGCTGAATCTCCTAAAGATATTTTCTTTAAACCGTCAAATAAAAAAGGTAAAACAGGTGGAAAAACTGAAAATTTAAAAACTTTACAGTTTTTATTAAAACGTGCTTTAGAAATAATAATAACATCAAAAAAAACATTAATAGACAAGTTGGGTAATGTAAATTCTAATACTATTAAACCCATGTTCATAATAGCGTTTAAACAATTATCTAAACTGAATATAACATATAGTGATTCTTTAGTAATAAATACACCAGAACATATTATCACTAGTCCTGTATATAATTATATTATGTATGCAAAGAAAAAAAAAGATAGAACTATACAAATATGGGATATAGAAAAAATATTAAATACTACGTTGGATGAAATATCATCTCTCGACTATATGGTAGATAAACTTAAAATACCTGATAAATGGGTTTCCCCTGTATTTAATTATATAGTAGAAAATACTCAAGCAGAATCCTATAATAAGTATATTAACGAATCATTCTTCCATTTCCTCCAGTATGTTCAACGTAAAATTTATAAATCATCCCCAGGAGATAGTGAATATGATATACATGAGAATGAATATAAAAAATTAGTTGATTATGAAAAAATACTATTTTCAAAACTAAAAACTAATGCCCGTAGACCAGAATTAGTCAACAAATTCGGAAAATATGGGAAGTACATATACACAAAATTACCATTATCTTCTATATTTTGCATTGATGGTCAGAAACATAATTTTAATATTTTTATATATAAAAATGGGTCAGACCTGATAGAGTTGGCGAAAAAAAATATTGATCAGTATATGTTTGACGAGAAATTAAATAAGAACCTTCAAGATATGACATTATTAGACATAAAATGTTCTAATTGTTCAATACTAAAGTCTAAATCACATACTATAGACTCTGATAAAATAGTTAAAGCATTAGATGAAATAGATTCAATAAATGGGTTTTATAACTTATATATGTTTAAATGCCCAATAAGTAACATACATATATTTGAAAATAATAAATGTACGCAGTGCAACGTAACAAAATCCACATTATCAAAAAGGGATAAATCTTATTATGATAAATACAAGAATGAATTTCATAAATATATCAATTCACAAAAATCTAGTAATATAAAAACATCAGAAACATCAGAAATAATAAAACCCAATACCATTGAACAATGGGACATAACAACTAATGCAATTTCCAATATGGCTGCTTTATTGTCATTAAATGAGAATACTATATTGTCTTTAGGACTTGCTGAGGGCAAACCGTATAAAGATTTTATTAAAGGTAAAATACAATATGAAAACACTGAAGAATTAAATCATCAATTATTACAAGTGGAATCATATTTGAACAATATGTTTATAGATTATAAATCTCTACAGAATGATAAAATTATTGATTATAAATTAGAATTATTTGCAGAAAAATGGAGCGATGTAGATTTTTCTACATTCCCTGACATAATTCTTGATTATCATGATTTAGTGAAAAAATATAAATATGGTAATAAAAAATCGTATATAAACTTTATGTTAGATAAATTATCTAAATCTATTATTATCATATACTCACATAATAATAATTCGGACTCTTCAGTATCACAAGATCTGGCTAAACATTTATTAGACTCTATTATAAAATCTGAACATATAATGAGTGACCCTGGTATGATAAGAGGGAAAGCTCTTAATATAGATATAGATCTTGAGCAAAAAGATGCGACTGAATCAGATATTGATATTACTGTAGATGAAACGTTTGATCCATTTAGTTTAGAAAGTACTGGTTTGGATGTATCTGAACTAGAAAGTAATACTAATACGATCGATGATTAAAAAACTATTATATGCCCTATTTTTATTTTTTATAGTATATTAATAGTTTTTTTATAATATACGTGTGAGAAAATGTTAAGTAATAGACTTAGTGCGACCAGAGGTAATATTGGAAGACTGGAGGTGAATAATATCAAAATTATCCGTGATAAAACTAAGTTGAAATGGTCTGGACGTCTTAAAAATAGAGACATTAAATTGGTGGGAAATGGTTCAACTGCTAAGCTTAGTTTATTTAAAAGTGGTGAAAAGGCCGTATTGGGATCTAAAGGTGTTGTTATAGGGACTGATAATTTATCGTGGTCTCTTACAATCAATAAAGGATCTACTATACAATGTGGTATGGCTTTGAGTACTAGAAATTTAAATAATACAGATGTTGGAAGTGATCTTATATCAACTGAACTGTCGGTTGAAGTATATGACCGAATTGTTCTTGTTCTTAATTCTGAATCAAATACGCTTGTTATTACTAATGGTAATACCAGTATAACATTAAACACAACACCATTCTCAGGACAAACTATGTATCCTTGGGTGTCTGATGTTATTGGGACTACAGGCTTCATTATTAAAATTAATGAGTATCAGGTCGTAAATATGACAATAGATACTGCAGGGACCGCTCGTATTAATACTATCACTGAAACAAATTCTGTTAACACCAATTCAACTGCTCCCTTAATTATTGATGCGGGGGACAAAGGGATTGATTTAGGTGCTGTTAATGTATCTGAGACAAATATTAAATCACAACCCGGTGAAGACTTTTCAGTTACTGCTGGTACTTCGGGTCAAGGTTTAACTGTACAAGATCCAGACGGTGATATTAAAATAGATACAAAAATACAAGTAGATAATATTGAACCAAAATCTGGGTCTACAAGTTTAACTATAAAAGGTGGTGGTGTAAATGGTGTTACAATTGATAATGTGGGGGACGTAACAATAAACTCAGGTTCTGTAATAACATCGTCTGTCAAAGCCCTCCCAGGTTCCGCTACCAGTATTACAAACGATTCGGGTGTAGGTGTTCATGTATCGGACGCAGGTATTGTTACATTTGATATTACACCGAAATTTGATGAAATAAAATCAAATACCGGAAACGATTTAACATTGTTAGAAGGTACATCCGGATTAGGAATTGAAATTGAAGATACTACGGGTAATGTTAATATTACAGGCACATCTATGAAATGTAATATTCTAGACACAACATTATCTACTACTATGACCATAGGAGCAACTACAGCATCTAAAATAGAAATATCCCAATCTGGTATTGATACAGAAATAAAAGGTAATTTAGATGCTGCAGAAGGTGTTGATGTGACTGGTAATATTTCAGTTACAGGGACAGTTGATGGTGTGGATATTGTATCAAGCACTATTGGTCTAGTTTCAGTACATTCAGATATTAATATTAATACACCAGTAGATAATGATATTTTACAATACGATAATAGTTCAAGTGAGTGGGTAAATCGTAATTTAACAACCGCAGGTGTTGCTCCTATATCTCACACACATTCTTCAACAAATATAACAGATTTTAATTCCGCTGCGGATGCTCGTATTACTCTACAAAAAGGAAACGTGAATGGTTTGGCTTCATTGGATGGATCTGGAAAAGTACCATTAAACCAATTGTCTTTAAATTCCGTAGAATATAAAGGAACATGGGATGCAGATACTAATACACCCACACTTAGTTCTGGTTCAGGATCTCAAGGAAATTATTATGTTGTAACAGTTACAGGTGCTACCAATCTTGATGGTATTTCGGAATGGGTTGTAGGGGATTGGTCTATTTATAATGGGACCGCATGGGAGAAGGTGGATAATACAGATTCAGTTACTTCTGTTGCAGGTAAACAAGGTGCTGTTTCATTACAAGCCACGGATTTAACGGATGTTACTGATGTGGGATCCGGTGCCATTATTACAGGGGTGGAACGTACTCAAATTGGAACAAATAATACAAATGCAACAGGTTCTGTTCTCATCCATTCAGATGTTACTGACGCTGGGTCAGGTTATATTATTACAGATGCGGAACGTACTTTAATTGGAACTAATAATACAAATGCGACTGGTCCTGTTACAGTTCATTCGGATGTTACTGATGCTGGGTCAGGTGCAATCATTACATCTGGAGAACGAACAATACTTTCTAATTTAGGAACTACATATTTAGCTTTATCTGGTGGTACTATGGGTGGAGCAATTAATATGAATTCTAATGATATTACAAATGCTAATGATGTAGGGGTTAATAATGATGTTACTGTAGGAAATACTTTAACGGTTACAGGGGTATCCACATTTCAGGATGATTGTAAGATAGAGGGTGATCTTATACTAGGTACCGGTACAAACGCTGTCACATTGTCTTCTGGGTTATCAAGTGCCCCCCGTGCTTATAGTATTCAAGACAAAGGTTCTACTGGTACACTCGCAGTTATTAAAAAAACAGAAGACATCGCTGTTGCATCGTATACATCTGATCAAACACTGGTTATACCCGCTGGAGTAACACAGATACAGGTTAAATTATGGGGTGCCGGAGGTACATCAGGTGTGGGTGGTAGCAATAGGATGGGTGGTAGTGGTGGTGGTGGTGGTTATTCAACAGACACTATATCTGTTGTACCTGGAGATACTTACCAACTTACTATAGGCAATTCTAACGGCGGTGGGTCTGGCGGGGTAGCGGATGCAGTGAGGGTTGACCATGGTGGAAATGGTGGTGGTATGACAATGTTACATCATTTTACAGGAGGAATGTATAATGTTATCGCGGTTGCCGCGGGTGGTGGTGGTGGTGTTGGTTCATCAGGGTTAGATCCCATATATAATGGAGGTCCATCTGGTCAAAATGGGGGTGGTAGCCACGGAGGAGGAGCTCCTGTATCACCTCCATTAGGGGGTGTAATTGCAGTGGGTGCACTCGTTAATGGTGGAAATGGATTTAATTTCAATGACCCAGTCGCTTCTATTGGTTCTGTTGGTGGTAATGGTGGGTTTGGTGCCGGGGGGTCTACTTATAACAGGGAGGGTTCTGGTGGCGGGGGTTCCGGGTATGGAGGTGGTGCTGGTGGTAGTTTAAGCGCAGCTCCATTTGGGTACCCATCGGGGGGTGGTGGTGGTGCCAATTTTGGTTCAACAACAGTTAATGGATCCGGTACCACCCCTGGTAATAATTCTGATACAGACAAACAAAATGTTATATACGGCATTCAAACATCTGGTACTGGAGGCCCTGGGATAATAAATTCCCAATCTATAGGGGTATCAGGTGCTGCATTAATATATTTCCCACTATCCACTACTTATAGTATTAGCCTTAAAGATGATGATATAGCCGATTCAACACCTGCTACAGATTTGATTATTCACGGTACTGATAAAATAGCTGGGACCGGTAATGGTGGTAATTTAACTTTACAGGGAGGAACATCTGTAGGTGGTGTGAATGGTTTTGTTGAAATCGATGGAAAGGTAAAATTCACACCACAAACAGAACCATTGGGTGTAGCTGGTGATGTATATTATGATTCAGGTACAAATAAATTACGAATACATAATGGTACATCGTGGGGTGATTTACATTAAATTTTGTATATTGTTTTTATATATAAAATTCTAAGTATTATTATATAAAATGTCTGAAAAGGTAGTGTCTGGATCTGATGTTACATTACAAGAAATAGAATCAAATGATATTCGTATAATTCAGGATAACTCTCTTCTTACATGGGATAATAAAAAAAAACATTCTGATATACGAATACGAAATAGAGGGGCATCCGTCTTCTTACCATCTAATCTAACTGGGTATAAAGCTGTGTTATCTAAAACCAGTGTTGTTATAGGAACTAATATTTTTGGGTGGTCTATTAATGTGAATAGAACAGGTACTATACGTTTAGGGTTAGCTTTACCTACACGCGATCTATCAAATAGCGATCTTAATGAGGATTTAATTTTTAAACAATTTAATGTCACTAAAGGTGAACGTATAATATTCCTATTGAGTTTAAACAAACTTGTCATTGAACGCAACAACAACAAGGAAATAACTTTAAATACATCATTATTCACAGGTCAGAGAATGCATGTGTGGGTCTCTGCCGTCCCAGGTTCTAGTATGAATGTAACAATTAAAAATTACAAAGTAGTCAATATGATTATAGATTCTTCGGGGACCGCTCGTATTAATACTACAACGGAAATAGAATCTTCAACAACAAATTTAGTCATTGACGCCGGAGACGGTGGGGTTGAACTAGGGGCTGTTAATATATCCGAAACTAGTATAGTAACAACACCCGGTGAAGATTTTTCAGCAACAGTTGGGGTATCAAATCAAGGGTTTGTAGTACAAGATCCTAATGGTGATGTTAAAATAGATACAAAAATTAAAACCAATTTAATCGAATCGACGAGTTCTTCACAATTGGTTATTAAAGGCGGGGGTGTTAATTCTATGAATGTTGATAATGATGGTAATTTAATTATTACACCTGGAAATATTTCATGTTTAGGCGTTAAAGCATTATTAAGTGGGTCGACACAACTTACAAGTAATACTAACGAGGGGGTGAATGTTAGCTCTACCGGGAATGTTACATTCAATAATAATCCTATGATTAACTCTATACAATCCAACCCAGGTAATGATTTATCCTTATTAGAAGGGACATCTAGTCAAGGGATCGTAATTACGAATACTACTGGTGTTGTTAGTACAAACACTGTTACTGCAAATAATATTGACTCCAGAACGGTATCCATTCACCAATATGGTCCATCCATAGCTTCTAAAATAGAAATATCACAATCAGGTATTGATACCGAGATAAAGGGAAACCTGGATGTGGCAAATTTAAACGTGACTGGTAATATTTCAGTTACAGGAACAGTTGATGGTGTGGATATTGTAGAAAGCACTGTTGGTCTAGTTTCAGTACATTCAGATATTAATATTAATACACCGACAGATAATGATATTTTACAATACGATAATAGTTCAAGTGAGTGGGTAAATCGTAATTTGGCGTCTACTGGTATTGCACCTACATCACATACACATTCTTCTGTAGATATAACAGATTTTAATTCTGCTGCGGATGCTCGTATTACTTTACAAAAAGGAAATGTGAACGGGTTGGCCTCATTAGATGGTTCCGGTAAAATACCTTTAAGTCAGGTTTCTGTTGTGTCACTGGAGTATAAAGGGGTATGGGATTCTGATACAAATACACCCGCCCTAAGTTCTGGGTCGGGAGTTCAAGGGGATTACTATGTTGTATCAGTACCGGGCTCTACTAATCTTGACAGTATAACTGATTGGAAACTTAGTGACTGGGCTGTTTTTAATGGGACTATATGGGAGAAGACAGATAACACTAACACCGTTACAAGTGTTTCAGGCAAACAAGGTATTGTTCAATTACAAGCTACAGATATAACTGATATTACTGATGTGGGTTCTGGTTCTATTATTACAGGCGTTGAACGCACACAAATTAATACTAATAACTCAAATATAATAGGGTCTGTTACTGCTCATTCAGATGTTACTGACGCTGGGTCGGGTTATATTATTACAGATGCGGAACGTACTCTAATTGGAACTAATAATACAAATACGACTGGCCCTGTTACAGTTCATTCGGATGTTACTGATGCTGGGTCAGGTGCAATCATTACATCTGGAGAACGATCTAGTATATATAGTATTTCAACAACATATCTAGCACTTCTTGGTAATACTGTTACTAATGATATTAATATGGGTTCTAATAATATTACAAATGTTAATGACATGAGTGTTGGCAATGATTTAACTGTAAACTCTACTATAAATGCAACCATATTAGGAGTTCTTGAAAATACTAGTAATACAGAATCCGATATAGTTCTTGGTACTGGTACAAATACAGTAACATTATCTTCTGGATCATCTAGTGTAACACGTTCTTATGCTATTCAGGATCAAGGTATAAGCGGGTCTATTATAGTTATCCCAACAAACAGTATTAGTTTAGAAGATGATAATTTCTCGGACTCAAATGATGCATCGAGTTTAATCGTAAATGGTACAAATAAGAATATGGGGACTGGAAATGGTGGTAATTTATTATTAAGAGGAGGAGGGTCGTCCGGTGGTACTATAGGGCATATTGAAATTATTAGTAAGACACGATTCATACCACAAACAGAACCATCAGGTTCTGCTGGAGATGTGTATTATAATTCAGGTACTAATAAATTACGAGTACATAATGGTTCAACATGGATAGATTTACATTAATTACAGTTTATTTTTTTAACGTTAAAAAAAAAGAATTTTATTATCAACTTGATTATATAATCATTGCCATGTCAGCCATTGAAAGTCAGACAGCTAATATAAAAACAATTGACACGAATCGTCTTATTATCAACCAAGATGTTTCATCCGTTAAATGGAATTCTTCTAAAAAACATGAAAACATTATACTGTTGAATGCAGGGCAAACATCCAAACTTAAATCTAGTTTATTTGGATCTAAAGCAATTCTAGGCAATACCTCATATACAATCGGGGTGAATACAGATACCATTAAATTTGATATTCATCAGGGATCAGTTTTATATTTTGGTATAGCTACAGAGGATAAAGATTTAACATCATTAGATTTTGACACAAAGGCTATTGGTAAAGTTTTCAATGTTTATCCTAACACTGTGTTATCTATGAGTTTATCACGTACACTTGTATCTACTGGGCCTGATGTGTATTCTTCCAAATTAACATATTCGTATGAAGGTAAAACCACTGAAGTTAACACTACATCATATAACTCCAAGGTTATGTTTCCATGGTTAGCAGATGCTGTTAACGGTACGGGGTTTTCTGTGGATATTAGTCGCAGTACTGCATTACAAACATTCGTTGAGTCTAATGGAGATGTTATTTTTACAACTAATGATGGTTCAGGGACTTCCCGACCTATACGATTTTTAACTGGAGATAATCAAGTTATATTTGATAATTTGGGATTCTCAAGTATACCATCTATTACATATGATATTGTTGAATCTTCCACCTCTGCTCAAAATGGTGTATCTAATTTCAATATGGAACTGCGCGTAAAACATCCGTCAGCCCCAGGTGTTTCTAACCCTGGCGTACTTATTAGTGAGGAAGCGAAGATTACAGCAAGCGGTGGTGTTAATACTGCATTTGTGGAAAATTCAAGTGGTCCATTAATATTACGCGAAGAGGGTGGTATTGATGTTACTATAGATTCAACAGGTGCTATAACAACCTCTGGTATTGCAACAGTATTATCTTTAACGTCTAATACTGTTCGATCTGTGTCTAGTAATAATTTATCTTTAACGGAAAACAGTGGCAAAGGTATAACTGTAGCTGATTCTTCGGGTGATGTAACATTATCTAGTCGATTATCTGTTGGTGATGGAGGTGATTTATCTTCAGCATCTGTTTTAGCATCATTTAATACTACTGCAATGAACCAAGGTCTAGTTATTCCTACTGTATCCGATGTTACTATAGGTACTATACCAGTTATTCAACAAGTTACAGGGATGATTGTATTTTCAATTGCTGATAATAAATTTATGGGTTTTAGATCTGGTGGATGGGTAGATCTCAGTATATAGGTTAATAATTAACCAAGTAATGTCTTTATTTTAGTATTACATTTATTTTATTTTATTTTTTTTTATATAACGTTATATAACAATATACACAATATGGCAAATATTACAGGAAACACAGCCGATATTGGTCTGATTGACACTGATACCTTACATATCAATCAATCCGTTACGTCATTGCGTTGGGATGCTAATTTTAAACACCCAGATGCAGTTTTGTTAAATTCTGGTACAACTATTAAATTACTGTCTAAAGACTCTGGGGAAAAGGCTGTTCTAGCGAATTCAGGGTATATTATTGGAACTGACGTTAAATCGTTTTTGTATAAAATTAATCAAGGTAACGTAATCCATGTAGGATTATCAGAAAATACTAGAAACTTAGCGTCGTTAATATCAGGGGATGATTTAATATCACATAAGTTAACTGTGACTAAAAGTACCGTAGTGGAATTAGATCTGTCTCTTACAGAGTTGAAAATTACTTACAATAATAGAACGACCACTATTGATATTACTAGTTATAACGGTAAAACTATGTATCCATGGGTTTCTGATGACAATTCAGTTGGAGGATTTTCCGTTTCTATTTTTAAGAGGGCACGTTTAAGTATATACGTTAATAATGAAAACACCGTAGTTTTTGAGACATATTCTAGTGATGGTGTTGATATGCCTATTAAATTTGATACAGGTTCGGCGTCTCTTGAATTTACGGGGGGTCAGCTTATCACTGATACCATTCATAACCTTATAGAATCAAACCCTGGAACACCTATGGTATTACGTGTATCAGGGGGGTCTGATGTTACAATTGATTCTACTGGGGGTGTTACAACTCCTGGGGGCATAGTAAGTGCAACAATGACATCACAGTCATTAACAGCTCCTGCATCCACCCCTTTAGTTTTAACAAGTAATGGAGCTGATTCGTCTTTACTGGCAGTTGGTGGTAATGCAATGGTTAAAGCGGATGGAGCTGGATTAACTATAACTAGTACTACAGGTGCTGTCGTATTTGATTCTACTGCAACATCTACATCTTTTATTTCCGATTCCATTCGATCAACTCTTGGTAATAATTTAACATTGTACGAACAGACTGGTGGTGGCGGTCTTATTATAGCAAATTCTACTGCCAATGCTCAATTCAGTTCGGATCTGGCGGTTCTTGGCGGGCTTGAAGTTAATACTATGTCTTCTCAGACATCCAATAATCTTAATTTAACTGAAAATGGGGGGCTTGGGTTACATATCACAGATGCCACGGGTGTGGTTACAAGTGATGCTTTAATTACGGCACCCAAATTACGTTCAGCCGATACAGTTGATTTACAATTACATAACTGGGCAGGGGTTGGTCTTGATATTAAAGATTCTACAGGTGATGCAGTGTTTGGATCTACCCTTAAAATCAATTCAACACTTTATGGTAATTCTAATCTTGTGTTACATAACAACTCGACCGATGAGAAGGGTATTACCATTGACGCTGTTACTGGGGACGTGAATTGTGATTCCGATTTAATTGTTAGTTCTGATGCCACAATCTCAGGGACTGCATCTATAGGACCTACACCTATTGATGGAGGTATTTGTTTTGCTGTGTCCGACGGTACTGGGTCAAAGGCAATGTTAATGCCTAAAACGGCTAGTCATACTGCTATCAGTCCCGTCCAATCTGGTATGATTGTATTTAACACATCTGACCAGACTGTAAAAATATACAACGGAGCCGTATGGCAGACACTTGCTACTGTGTAAATAATCAAAAAAAATAATAAAGTCCTTCATAGGGTATAACTTAAATGGCCAAAATTATATCAATTATTATAAATACCCTTTCAAGGCATACCACTCATAATTTCTAACCACTGTTTGTAAGTTGTAATATCATTCATATACCATTTTGAAATATAACTTAAGTTTTCCAGATTAATATTTTCCATTTTTATTTTTATTGTTATATTTATGATATTAGTTACAATGTATCTTTATATTCTTTTTCTATATCCCCCACCTGATACACATATGGTACATTATATACACACACGAGGTATAATTTTTTTTATATTTAAATTCATAAACATGTATAAGTATACAAGAATGATATCATTTACTATTTATGCTCGTAGTTATAGATATATGAATAGAAGACAACTTATTCAAACTATACATCTATTTAAAAAACCAATCATCCTAAGTAAATTTCCCAATAAAAAACGAATACCGATACCCAAATATAATAATACGAACAAAATTATAAATTATAAAGAATTGCGTGAAATACATGATATAGATTTATTTTTAATTTAAGTATATCTTTTAACTTTTTTTTATATTTACTGTAATGCATCTTATAGTGGATGACCATGAAAAACATGTTATACCTGTATTAAGAGCCCTTCATGAAATTAAAGTACAAAGAATAACTGTAGGTGATTATGTTTATGTCCATGGTGATAAAATTATATGTATAGTTGAACGTAAATCTATCACAGATCTTACCGCATCTATTAAGGACGGACGTATGAATAATCATAATAAATTATTAGAGGCAAAAGAAAAATGTGCATGTATTATTTTATATATAATTGAAGGCCCTGCGTACCCTAATCTAAATAGATCATTTGCAAGGATGAAATTCAAATGTTTACAAGAAGAACTAGACTCTATTATGTTTAGCGATGATATTAAAATAATTTGGACTAAGAATATTATACATACAGCCGAACGACTTGCTGGACTTTGTAAAACATTTGAAAAATTTGTAGATAAGGGGATATTTTCTAATATAATTGAACAGAAGGGATGTGAAAATGGTATAATTGTTGAAGAAAATCCTCCTTTAAATATGGAAAAGGTTAATTCTATCGTAAACATTAAACATGAAGTAAACTTAGATATGTTACATGTTAATATGTTACGTCAAGTAAAAGGTGTTTCATATAAAGCATCGGTAGTCGCTTTACAACATTTTAACATTAAACAATTATTGTTATGCAAAGATGTAACATCTCAAAACTGGTATAATTTTAAAAATCTAGACTCTATGTATAGATTGGGTAATAGAGGGATGAAAATGTTTAATTCATGTAAAAAGGTAAATGAATGCCCTGAGACTCAGATAAAGATTTTATCACAAATAAACGGGATTACTAAGACAATAGCTGGCTTAATTTTGCAGAATTTAGATCTTACAGTGTTACTCGATGGGAAATTTGAAAAAAATATTATAGCAGATATAAAAAAGAAAAATAATAGACGTATCGGGAAAGCTATAGAGGGCAAGATCTCAATGGCGTTTGTTTAGTATTTTTAATTGTTTTGCTTACCATAAATTTATGTTTTAATGCCGAATCTAATAAATGGTGTTCATTTACTTTAGCCTCTGTGTGCTCACATCCATTATAATTAATTATACGTTCTGCTAAGTCTTTCGGTAATTTTAGGAATTTATCCTTATCTTCACTGTACATAGAATTAACAATCTTAACGCCTTTCTGAATTATAATATTTTGTAATTCTGTGACCAACATATAACGATCCCTTTCTGAAGTTAATGTGTGCCATTGCTCTGATTTGTTTAAATCAGAGCTCTTATAAACAAGTAATGTTTTATCTTTTTTATTCATTAAATAAATAGAATGGTTCTCGGGGCGTTCTGGGTTAAAATATATTTTATCAATTAATGCATATGCTATTTTTACATGAGAATCTATATCTTTTGAGGATAAAACTAGACCATCTGTGTTAGGGTCTTTGTACGAATTGATAACTATATTATTTTGTATATTTGTTGTATTATTCGAGTTAACAATATTGTTAACAATATTATTTGATAATTTTTCAATAGTCTGAGCCTGATCTTTCATTATCTTTTCCAAATTTTCCATCTTTTCAATCATCATATTTATTTTATTTTTTTGCTCAATGTCTTCTTCTCTTTTAACTTTAATGGCAAGTATATCCATACCACCGTTTTTAATAGCACATTTCTGATAATGACGACTTAAATTGGAAGCATGTTTATACGGTCTATTGCAGAATTTACATCTGTTTTCAACAATATCATTATCTGGCACATCCTGTATTAAACAAGGTGTTTTTCTATTTTTGTGTCTTTCATACTCAGACGGCCTTTTAAATGTTTTTCCACATGAGAAACAATGCCTATCTTCCTTAATATCATTCATGTGCAAAAATGATAATGGTGTAAAAAAGGTAATATGTCTGTGTTCAATGATAATTCACTTGTGCAAAAATGATAATTCTTATATACTTAACATATATAAGACATATTTTTTAAATAATAATCTAAAATCATGGTGTTAAAATGATAAGTCTAACATTCATAATAGGTATTATAATATAATATATACTCTTAATATGTAAAGGGTGTAATTTGG
>Ga0315324_10000207_pt1 | contig 21390 bp, 18 predicted proteins | sample M150021515metaG_FD_203919 | JGI IMG/M metagenome (GOLD analysis project Ga0315324, IMG submission 203919) | Ammonia-oxidizing marine archaeal communities from Monterey Bay, California, United States - M1 500m 21515 | ecosystem: Environmental > Aquatic > Marine > Intertidal zone | place: USA...
TTGCAAGGCACGCTCGAAGCACGCGGCAAAGTGTTGGTAAAAATGAACGTGTCGACTGAGGACCTCAAGCGGATTATGGAAATCATCCCGTCGATGAAGGCGCCCACGGTAAACGAGTTGTATCAAGACTCGGGGTTCGCCGTAGAAACCGTGGTAGCAAAAAACGTGATTAATGTGCTGATCCCTGAACTCCGTGACGGGGGAGCCACCGATATTTTAGAAATTCCTCTTTCTAAAATAGTGCACTAAGCGTCAGGGTTTTCTTCACCGTCTGCTGGGGCTGCGGCCTCTTCTTGGCTTTGTCGTTCAAGGCCCACATAGGCCAAACGAATCTGTTGCAAGCTGTCTCGCAGGGTTTCTTCGTCTTCGCCTAGGCGGCCCGCAAGCTTGTCTACCACTGCCCCCAAAGCATCAATGGCTAAAGCGGCTTCCGGCAAGTTGGGCGGTTGGTTAGAAAGATGGATGGCCGCCAACTCGAAAAACCCCATGAGGTGGTTGTTGACGACCATGGAGGCCGGCACTTGAGCGATCTGTTGGCGAGCCGCAGCCATATCCTCAGCCATGGCTTGCGCTCGTTCTTGATCCTCGGGCGAAAGCTCCGTGTCTTGAGTGGTCGGAGAAGTTTCTGGCTCTACTTGGTGTTCACCGTCTGGGGTCCACAGGGTGCTCATGATGCTCTTTTCGTTAAAAGGAAGTGGTTTGTCTGCTCAACGGTATGTGCTGATACTCTTATTAATACAACAGAATTGAAAAGCGGGGGTAACCCCACCGAGCCACCCAAGGTGCGTCTCGGTCGTTTCTTAAACCAACTACCTTTGGTGGTTCGGTGCGGGCGTCGGCTTTTTGACGCCCGCCTTTTTCGTTACCGAACAAGCGGACGTCATACCCAACCACACCAGGAGAAACACCTGCGTGACACACAGGAGTGATGAGCAATAGCAACACCACAAGAACCTCGAATAAATGACCGCATCCGCTCCCGAGAGGTGCGTTTGGTCGGCCAAAACGGTGAACAAATAGGAATCCGTTCATTGGCCCAAGCTCTCGACATGGCTCAAGACAGCGGTCTTGACCTCGTTGAGGTGGCCGATAAAGCAAGCCCACCGGTTTGCCGAATCATGGACTACGGAAAGTTCAAATACGAACAATCCCAAAAAGCCAAGGAAGCTCGTAAAAAAGCAACCACCGTTTCGGTCAAAGAGATGAAGTACCGGCCCAAAATTGGGGTCGGCGACTTCAACACCAAAACCAGCAAAGTTGAAAAATTTCTCGGCGAAGGAAGCAAAGTAAAGGTCACCATCATGTTCCGGGGCCGCGAACAGCAGCACCCTGAGCTGGGACGACGCATCTTGGACGATGTGGCTGATGCCGTAGCACATGTTGGACGCATAGAAATTTACCCAAAATTAGATGGCCGCAACATGGTGATGGTGCTGGTTCCCGGACAAGGAACCCGTCGCCAACGTGAAGAAGCGGTAGCGATAGAAACCGAACGAGCCGCAGAAGTAGCAGCAGAAGAAACAGCAATCGAAACCGACGAGGCTGTCGAAACAGAAGAAACGACAGCCGAAGAGGCAGTCGAAACAGAAGAAACGACAGCCGAAGAAACCACAACCGAAGAAACTGCGTAACCACGCAGAGGAGAATGACATGCCGAAAATGAAAACCCACCGAGGGCTCGCAAAACGAGTCAAGGTGACGAGCAAAGGCCGTTTACGGAAACGCAGTAAAAACCGTAGCCACCTTTTAGAAAAGAAATCCGCCCGTCGCAAGCGTCGCCTTTCTGGCGAAAGCGACGTTTCAAAAGCAGACGACCGTTCAGTGCGGAGCCGTCTAAACAACTGATCGTAACCGATCACCAAACCGGCAATATTTGCCACTTAATTCTTAATCAACCCCGCAAACAAAGGAGCCCCTGATGGCCAGGGTCAAACGAGCAGTACATAGTAAGAAAAAACATCGCGCAATACTTAAAGAGGCGAAAGGCTACTACGGCAACAAGAGCCGTTCGTTCCGCGCCGCAAACGAACAGGTCATGCACTCTGGCAACTATGCCTTCCGTGACCGCCGGGCCCGCAAAGGCCAGTTTCGTCGTTTGTGGATTCAACGCATCAACGCAGCCTGCCGTCAACACGACACCACCTACAGCCGTTTCATCAACGGTCTTAAAAATGCGGGTATTTCCGTAGACCGTAAAATGTTGGCCGACCTTGCGGTCACCGACCAAGCAGCCTTCGCCTCATTGGTGGCTTTGGCTGCCGCAGCGCCTGCATCCGAGGCTTCTTCTGAAGTTGCCCCTGTTGCGGAAGTTGCCCCGGTGGCTGAAACTGCACCCGAGGCTTCGGTTGTTGAAGAAGCAGCAGGTGACGATGACTTGTCGTCTAAAACCGTAGTTGAGCTCAAAAAGGTAGCTGCTGAGTTGAACTTGTCGGTTACTGGTCTTCGTAAGGCCGAGTTGATCGACGCCATTAACGCTGCTCGGTGATCAACCGGGCCGGCGATAAAAGCACGCTCGTTCAGCGGGTCCGACGTCTGGTTCGCCAGCGCTCGGCCCGCCGGGACGAGGAGGTTTACATTGTCGAAGGGCCAAAGTTGGTCCGAGAAGCACTTGAAGCAGGCCGCAGCGTAGAGGTGGTGTTGGTTCCCGAATCGGCAACCGACGACCAATTTGTTGATGAACTCGACCAAAAAGGTATTTCGTGGTTTGAGGTAAGCGAACAAATTTTTTCTTCGCTCTCCAGTACCCGCACCCCTCAACCCGCCTTGGCTGTGTTGGATGAACACCTGGTTTCTCTGGCCGACCTGACAGCTACCGGCGGGCTTTTGCTGGTGCTGGCTGAGGTGGCCGACCCCGGCAACGCCGGAACACTTATTCGTTCGGCGGAGTCTTTTGGCGCCGCGGGCGTGGTTTTTGCTGGAGGAGTTGATCCTTTTAACCCCAAAGTGGTGCGAGCGAGTGCCGGGTCTTCGTTTCGTCTTCCCATAGTTTGCTTGCCGGACCCTCTCGAAACGGTGCAGGCGTTAACGGAAAACGGCTACGCCTGTTGGGCAGCGGTACCCGAAGAAGGAATCGCCCCTGAAGAGGTGCCGACCGACCAACCGGTAGCGGTTGTTGTGGGCAACGAACCGCGTGGTTTGGCCGCTGAAGTGCAAGCGGCTTGCGGCGGCCAACTGCAAATCCCCACCTCGGGTCAAGCCGAATCGCTGAACGTCGCAGTGGCGGGTTCGGTCGCTCTTTACGCCTTGTCACGCCGATAACCAAAATGGTCGCCACTAGCGGTCAACCGTGGCCTAGAATCTTTTCGGAACTATGACTGAACTTGATCTTGACGCCCACCTCGCCCAAGCGGCCACCGATATTACGGCGGCTAAAGATTTGGCGGCCTTAAAAGACCTCGACGGGGCCTTGCTGGGAAAAAAATCTGCCATCACGGCGGCCAAACGAACGCTGGGCGGCCTAGAGCCCGACCAGCGAAGAGCATTGGGTTTAAGGCTAAATGAGGTTCGTGATGAGTTGACCGGTTTGCTTGAAGAACGCCGCCGCCACCTTGAAGTTGGGGAGCGGGCCACCCAGTTGGAAAACGAACGACTGGATCTCACTGAGTTGGACCGTGGACGACGTTTGGGGCACCGGCACGTTATTACCCAAACATGGGAACGCCTCGAAGACCTCTTTGTGGGCATGGGCTACATGGTGTCCGAAGGCCCAGAAATCGAAGATGAGTGGCACAACTTTGGTGCCTTGAACTTTCCTCCCGACCACCCGGCTCGAGATATGTACGACACGCTGTACGTCAACTACGGCGACCCGCAAAGCACACTGTTGCGCACCCACACCTCGCCGGTACAGGTGCGGGTCATGGAAGATCAAGAACCGCCGATTTATTCAATAATGCCCGGCCGAGTATTTCGTTCAGATACTGCCGACGCCACCCACATGCCGGTATTCCACCAAATTGAAGCTCTAGTAATTGACCGAGGCATTACTTTTGGCGACCTCGCCGGCACCTTGGAGGCCTTCACCACGGCGTACTTTGGTGAAGGGTTTACTTCACGTTTGCGGCCCTCGTATTTTCCTTTCACCGAGCCTTCGGCCGAGTTTGATATTCGCCGCCCCGATGGCTCCTGGTTAGAACTCGGGGGTTGCGGCATGGTGCACCCCAACGTGTTGACGGCCGCCGGGTTAGACCCCGAAGAATGGTCAGGGTTTGCTTTTGGCTTTGGCTTGGATCGCTTGGCTTTGATGCGTCACGGTATTGACGACCTGCGTGAATTGTTTCGTAATGACCACCGATTCTTGAGCCAGTTCTGATGCTAAAACTTCTTGGAGATCTGTCATGAAGGTGCTGTTGTCGTGGCTACGCGAGTTCGCTCCATTGGAAGGCGCCCCCGAAGACATCGCCGACCAACTGAGTGCCTTGGGTTTAGCGGTAGAAGAAATGACCGCAGTAGGCGAAGGGTTCGACGGTCTGGTAGTGGCCCGTGTTTTAGACTTGCGTCCTCACCCCGATGCTGACCGGATTCAACTGGTAGATGTGGATGCCGGCGACGGCCAGGCCTTGCAAATTTGTTGTGGAGCGTTCAACATGAGCGTGGGTGACTTAGTGCCGTTAGCCACCCTGGGTACGGTGATGCCTAATGGGATGGAAATCGCTCGCCGCAAAATGCGGGGGGAGTGGTCCAACGGCATGCTTTGCGCCTCTGAAGAAATAGGTTTGGGCGACGATAGCGAAGGGATCATGTTGCTTGATGCAGCGCTGGAACCCGGCACCCCGTTGAGTGAAGCGTTAGAGATTGTCTCTGATGTGCTTTACGACCTGGAGGTTAACCCCAATCGTCCAGACGCCATGTCGGTGGCCGGGGTAGCACGTGACCTCGCCGCAGTGCAGCAAGTGCCCTTTTCGCTTTGTCGGCCCACGGTGCAAGAATCTGGCGACCTCGCCCCGGGTCGGGTTTCGGTAGAAATTATTGACCACGACCTGTGTGGCCGCTTTGCGCTACGAGTGCTCGATGGCATCACCGTAGAACCGTCACCTCGCTGGTTGGCTAACCGCTTAACGGCCTTAGGTATGCGACCCATCAACAATGTGGTTGATGCCTCAAACTACGTCATGTTGGAGTTAGGTCAGCCCAGCCATACCTACGATTTGGCCCGCCTTGATGGGGCCGGCTTTACCGTGCGCCGGGCCGTTGACGGCGAAGCAATAACTACTCTCGATGGGGTAGAACGCACGCTTGAATCAAGCGACGGCGTGGTTACTGATGCCCAAAACGTGGTCATCGGCATTGCCGGAGTGATGGGTGGCGCTTCGACCGAGATTGATGAAACAACGACCACCGTGGCTTTAGAAATGGCCTGGTGGGACCCTATTTCTATTTCAGCCACCGCCCGGCGTTTGGGTCTACGAAGCGAGGCTTCGGCACGTTTTGAACGAGGCGCCGACCCAGAAGTAGCAGAACTGGCTATGCAACGCTTCGTTGAGTTGTTGGCCCCCAGTGGGGTGACTATGGCCCCCGGTCTTATAGATGAACGCGGCAACTTGCCGGCGGTCGACCCGGTAACCGTGCGGGTGGCTCGGGTAAATGCATTGTTGGGTACCGAAATTTCGCAAGAGGCAATGAGCGCTTTGCTTACCTCGTTGGAGTTTGCCAATACCGTCGATGGAGACGATCTCCAGGTAATTGTTCCGAGTTTTCGCCCCGACACCACCACCGAAACTGATATCGCCGAAGAAGTGGCCCGTTTGTATGGCTACGCCAACATTGTCAAAACAGTGCCGCTGTCTACGTTGACCGGCGGGTTGACCAACCGGCAAAAAGATCGCCGTTCGGTGCGCAACACCATGTTGGGGCTAGGCATAGATGAAGCCATGCCGGTGCCTTTTTTGGCGCCAGGAGATTTAGAAGCAGCCGGTTTGTCGGCAGCCGGGGTAACGGTGGCTAACCCGTTGGTGGCCGAAGAATCGGTGATGCGAGCTTCTTTGCGGCCCGGTTTGTTAAAAACGTTGGCTTACAATGCTTCGCACCGCTTGACCGGTTTGCAAATTTTCGAGGTGGGCCATGTTTACGATCAGCCGGCCCAGCCGCAGCCTTTGCCCGACGAGAACGAACACTTGGGTGTGGCTTTAGCGGGGGCAGATGCCGGTGAAGCGGTAGCCGTGTGGTCGGCGTTGGCCGATGCTTTGGCGCTGGGTCAATACGAGTTGGTTGCGGACCAACCGGCGGGTTTGCACGCCACGCGAACGGCCCGTATTGAAGTTTCTGGCACTCCCGTAGGTTTTGTGGGGGAGATCGACCCAACGGTTTTGGCGGCTTACGAAGTGCCGCAACGGGTGGGGTGGCTTGAAGTGAATCTTGACGTGTTGCTGGCTTTGCCTCATGGGGTGAAGATGTTTGCTGCGTTTAGTCGATACCCGACCTCTGACGTGGATTTGGCTTTCGAGGTTGATGAGTCGGTGCCGGCCGCCGCAGTGGCCGCTGCCTTGCGTGAGGCTGCCGGAAGTTTGCTGGTGGATTTGGCGTTGTTTGATGTGTTTCGCAGCGAGGCCATGGGGGAGGGGAAGCGCAGTTTGGCTTACACCTTGCGTTTTCAGGCCGATGACCGCACGTTGACTGATGGTGAAATTGCCGAAACGCGCCAACGCTGCATTGACGCGGTTCAAGGGGCCTTGCCCGCTGTCCTGCGCTCTTAGCTGCATAAGTTTTCAACTCAATGCATGAATTGTTGCATTATCATGCATTCAAATGTATGATTCGTTTATGAAGAACGTAGGCATAATCGGCGCTTCGGGATTTACCGGAGCAGAACTCATGCGGCTCTGTGCCGGCCACCCCGACCTCACGGTCACCGTGGCGGCCGCCGACTCCATGGCCGGCACCTCGGTAGCCGACCTGTACCCCAGCCTGGCCGCCCACTACGGCGCCATGACCTACGCACCCACCGACCTCGCACTCTTCGCCGACTGCGACGTGGTGTTTCTCGGCCTACCCCACGGGGCCAGCCAGGCCCTAGTGCCACAACTTCGTTCACTAAAAGCCCCCCTCATAGACCTCGGCGCCGACTACCGACTCACCGACCCTGCCCTTTACCCCCTGTGGTACGGCGAAGCCCACGCCAACTCCGAACTACTGGACCAAGCGGTCTACGGACTACCAGAACTCTTCAGAGAATCTCTTCATGGCGCCGACCTCATCGCCGTCCCCGGGTGTTTCCCCACCTCCGCCAGTTTGGCCCTAGCCCCTTTCGTCAAAGCAGGGCTCATCGAAACCACCGGAATAATTGTTGATGCAGCCACCGGAGTGTCCGGCGCTGGCCGAGCCGCCAAAGACAACACCACCTTCTGCGCCGTGGACGAAGACTTCACCGCCTACGCACTTGAAGGCCACCGGCACACCCCAGAGATGGAACAAGTCCTAGCCACCGGCACCGACCAAGAAGTAAGCGTGCTCTTCACCCCGCACCTTGCCCCCATGAACCGAGGTATTCTGGCCACCTGCTACGCCCGGCCCACCAAAGACCTGGATACCGCAACCGCCCTGGCCATTTTAACCAACCATTACGCCAACGAACCCTTCATGGTGGTTAGCGAACGGTCGCCCTCCACCAAAAACACTCTGGGCTCCAACGCCGCCCACCTCACCGCTCGGGTCGACCCCCGCACCGGACTACTGGTCAGTATTTGCGCCATAGATAACCTCGGCAAAGGCGCTTCAGGCGCCGCCTTGCAATGCGCCAACCTAGCTCTGGGCTTCGAAGAAACCCTCGGACTAACCAGCATCGGACTCACCCCATGAGCGTCACCGCCGTCCCCGGTTTCACCGCCGGCCACGCCACCTGCGGCATAAAAACCTCTGGAGCCACCGACCTAGCTTTAGTAGCCCACGCCGACCACACCCCAGTAACCGCCATGGGAGTATTTACCTCTAACAAAATGACCGCCGCCCCCGTGCTGCTCTGCAAGGAATCCCTTGCTGCTACCGGCGGTCAGGCCGCCGCGGTAATCCTCAACAGCGGAAACGCCAACGCCGCCACCGGCCAACAAGGCCTCAACGATGCCCGCACCATGGCCGCCCTCACCGCCCAAGAACTGGGTTGCCAACCCCAAGAGGTACTGGTTTGTTCCACCGGGTGGATTGGCTTCACCCTGCCCATGGACAAAATAAGCACCGGCATACCCCAAGCAGCCGCCAACCTCACCACCGACGGCGGCCCAGCAGCCGCTGAAGCCATCATGACCACCGACACCGTGCCCAAAACGGTCACCATCAACGGCCAAGGATTCACCATCGGCGGCATCGCCAAAGGGGCCGCCATGCTCGAACCCAACATGGCCACCATGCTGGCGGTACTCACCACCGATGCCCAAATAGATGCCGCCACCGGCACGAAACTGCTCCAACAAGCCGTGGGTACCTCATTTAACTGCCTCACCGTAGACGGAGCGGAATCCACCAACGACACCGTGTTATTGCTGGCCTCCGGCACCGCCGGCCCCACCGACCCCCAAGAATTCGGGGACGCCCTCACCGAAGCCTGCGCCTCGCTGGCCACCCAAATGGCCGACGACGCCGAAGGCTCCACCAAAACAGTATTTCTGACCGTGACCGGCGCCGCCAACGACACCGAAGCCGCCAAAGGAGCCCGTGACACCGCCAACTGCCAATTAGTAAAATGCTCTTGGTATGGGCAAGACCCCTACTGGGGAAGAATCGCCGCCGAAATGGGGGCCGCCGGTATCGCCTTCGACTCAGAAACCATCACCATCTCTTACGGCGGCCAAGTGGTGTACGCCGACGGGCAAGCTCAGCCAGTAGACGAAACCGCCCTGACCGCCCACATGGCCGGCCGGCGTCTCAACCTCGAAGTAGACCTCGGCCAAGGAAACGGCACCGCACGCATTGTCACCACCGACCTCAGCCACGCCTACATTGACGAAAACATGCGGACCTCCTAGGAGCGACATGACCACCCCAGAAGACTTTTCACCCGAACGGCGGGCCTCGGTGCTTATCGAAACCCTGCCCTATATTCAACGATTCGCCGGCGCCACCATCGTGGTTAAGTTCGGCGGCAACGCCATGGTCAACCAAGAACTGGCTCAACAGTTCGCCAAAGACATCGTGCTTATGCAATCGGTAGGTATCCGGCCCGTGGTCGTCCACGGCGGGGCCCCACAAATAACCGACATGCTCAACCGGTTGGGCATGGAGCCCCAGTTTGTGAAAGGCCTTCGGGTAACCGACGCCGACACCCTTGACGTGGCCCGCATGGTCCTGGTCGGCAAAGTAAACCGAGACATCGTGTCCAGCATCAACGTGCACGGGCCGCTAGCTGTCGGGCTCTCCGGAGAAGACGCCGGGCTGATAACCGCCACGGCCCGCAACCAAGACCTCGGGTTCGTGGGCGACGTCGCCCAAGTAAACCCCGCCATTGTCAACGGGCTCCTCAGCGAAGGGCTCATCCCCGTTATTTCCAGCATCGGAGCCGACAAAAACGGGCAGGCCTACAACATAAACGCCGACACCGTAGCGGCCGCCCTGGCCGGGGCCCTCGGAGCGGAGCGGATTCTCTACCTGACCGACATCGAAGGCTTACGGGCCGACGTCGACGACCCAGCGAGTCACATTTCACGGCTCGACGTAGACGCCCTACAAAGCCTCGTGGACGACGGGACCATAAGCGGCGGAATGATCCCCAAAGCCGAAGCCTGCCTCAACGCCGTAAACGCCGGGGTGGGATCCGCCCACATGGTGGACGGACGACTGCCCCACGTGCTGCTCTTAGAACTCTTCACCGACTCCGGTATCGGAACCATGGTGTTCCCAGTAGGGGGCGGCCCCGACGCCGCGAAAAACTAATGAACGCCACCCGACCGCTCATGAACAACTACGGCACCCCACCAGTAAAACTGGTACGGGGTCAAGGCACCATGGTCTTTGACGACCAAGGAAAACGGTACTTAGATTTTCTTTGCGGTCTCGCCGTAACCAGCTTGGGCCACAGCCACCCACGGGTAGCCGCCGCCTTAGCCCAACAAGCGCAAACCCTGGTTCATGTCTCCAACCTGTTTGAAACCGAACCCCACCTCGAAGTAGCAATCCGGTTGGATCAACTAATCCGTACCGACACCGACCTGACCACCCCAGGGAAAATCCTCTTCCAAAACTCCGGGGCCGAAGCCAACGAAGCCGCCATGAAACTGGCGCGCAAATTTCAAGGCCGAGGCCGCCACGTTGTATTAGCGGCCTTTCGGTCTTTTCACGGACGCACCATGGCCACTTTGGCAGCCACCGGCCAACCAGAAAAACACGAACCCTTCCAACCCCTCCCCGAAGGGTTTCGTCACGCTGCATGGAACGACCTCGAAGCCTTCACCGCCGCCATTGACCCCACCGTGGGAGCCATTTTGCTGGAACCCCTGCAAGGCGAAGGCGGTGTAAACCCCGCCCACCACAGCTTTTTACAAGGCATAAGAAAACTCTGCGACGAACAAGGCATCTTGTTGATCATGGACGAAGTGCAAACCGGTTTAGGTCGCACCGGCCGCTGGTTCGGTTTTCAACACGCCGGCATAACCCCCGACATTGTGACCACCGCCAAAGCCCTCGGCAACGGCGTGCCCATCGGGGCGGTGTGGGCCACCCAAGAAGTAGCAGACGCTTTCAAACCCGGCGACCACGGTTCAACCTTTGGTGGGCAACCCCTTGCTGCAGCAGCCGCTCGCGAAGTGCTACGCATCATGACCGAAATAAACGCTCCAGAAATGGCTCGCACTAAAGGCCAGGCGCTCACCAAACAACTTTTAGCCCTCCCCGGTGTAGAAAGCGTGCGAGGTTGGGGCCTCCTCCTAGGCGTAGAAATAAACCACGACGGTCTGGCCGGACGCACCGGGCCAGAAATTGCTGCCGCCTGCCTCAAAGCAGGACTCATCGTCAACGGCATTACCCCCACCGCTCTGCGGTTGGCTCCGCCTATCACCATCACCGACCAAGAAATAACCCAAGGCGTGGCTCTCCTCGCCGACGTCTTAAACAACCCAGAAATAGCGGCATGAAACACTTATTAGAAATCGACGACCTAACCCTCGAAGAGTTGCATCGGGTTCTGGCCTTAGCGCAAGACCCCAATCCGCCACAGGTATTAGCCGGCCAAGGCATGGCTCTGGTATTCGAAAAACCATCCACCCGTACCAGAAACTCCATGGAAATGGCCGTCGTGCAATTAGGCGGCCACCCCATGTACATCCAAGCCGACGAGGTAGGCATGGATGTACGAGAAACCGTAGAAGACGTGACCAGCACCCTGGCCTGCTTTCATGCGGCAATCGGCGCACGGGTGTTCGATCACTCCACAGTGGAGCGCATGGCCAACAAAAATTTGGTGCCCATCGTCAACATGTTGAGCGACGAAAGCCACCCTCTGCAAGCCCTAGCCGACGTACTTACCCTCCAACAAGAATTCGGTGACCTCGCCGGCCGTTCTGTGGCCTACATCGGTGACGGCAACAACGTTTTTCGCTCGCTGGCGTTAGCCGCCGGCATGTTAGGAATGGAAATCCGGTTTTCGGGCCCTCCCGGTTATCGGTTGCCTGAAGCAGACCGCGACCGGTTAGCCATGGCCGGGGTCACTTTTAGCGAACACCACCACGCCGAACAAGCCGTAGAAGGCGTAGACGCGGTCTACACCGACGTATGGACCTCCATGGGGCAAGAAGCCGAATCCGCACAACGACTCAAAGACTTCGAAGGCTTTCAAATAAACGAAAAACTCATGGTAGTCGCCGGCCCCCAAGCAGTCTTTCTGCACTGTCTGCCTGCCCACCGCGGAGAAGAAGTGAGCGATGGGGTGGTCGACAGCGCAGCCAGCCGAGTCTGGCCCCAAGCCGCCAACCGCATGCACGCCGCCCGAGGCCTGCTGGCCTGGCTCTTAGGAGAGGCCAACGCATGAGCAAAGCACAACGCCAACACCAAATCACCCAACTGCTGGCCGACACCGCAGTAGGGAGCCAAACCCGACTCGTGGAGATGCTCGAAGAACGCAACATTACGGCCACCCAAGCCACCGTGTCACGTGACCTCGAAGAACTCGGGGCCGTAAAAGTACGGCTCCCGGGTGGCGAAAGCGTGTACGCCATACCCGAACACCCCGCCGACCGGATGGTCCCCGAAGACCATTTACGTCGGGTCATGGGAGAATGGGTGGTCGAAGTAGTGGCTTCTGGCAACATGGTGGTCATGCGCACCCCACCCGGATCAGCCCACGTGGTGGCTTCGGCCCTTGACCGATCCAGCATGCCGGAAATAGCAGGCACGGTGGCCGGCGACGACACCCTGCTAATTGTGGCCCAAGCCGACACCACCGGCCAAGCAGTAGCCGAACACTTACGTCAGCTCGCTGGCCTCTAAGCAACTAATCAACCAACCTAAAGAAAAACTATGAACAACAAAGAAAACATCAACAAAGTAGTGCTGGCTTACTCCGGAGGCCTCGACACCTCCATCATCTTGAAATGGCTCGAAGAGACCTACCAATGCGAGGTAGTGACCTTTACCGCAGACCTCGGCCAAGGCGAAGAACTTGAACCAGCACGGGCCAAAGCCGTCGCCATGGGCGTCAAAGAAATTTACATCGAGGACCTTCGAGAAGAATTCGTCGCCGACTACGTGTTCCCCATGTTCAGAGCCAACGCTCTCTACGAAGGCGAATACTTGCTGGGCACCTCAATAGCCCGGCCACTGATTGCCAAAAGACTGGTGGAGATTGCCGCCGAAACCGGCGCCGACGCCGTCAGCCACGGAGCCACCGGTAAAGGAAACGACCAAGTACGTTTTGAACTGGGCGCTTACGCTCTGAACCCCGATATCGCCATCATTGCCCCCTGGAGAGAATGGGACCTCGGCTCACGGCAAAGCCTGCTGGACTACGCCGAAAAACACGGCATCCCCGTAGAAATGAAACGAGGCACCAAGTCGCCGTACTCCATGGACGCCAACTTGTTGCATATTTCTTTCGAAGGCGGGCCCCTAGAAGACCCATGGAACGAGCCCGCCTCAGAAATGTGGCGTTGGACGGTCAGCCCCGAACAAGCCCCCAACGAAGCCACCTACCTCGATCTCACCTACCAAAAAGGCGATATTGTCGCTATTGACGGCAAAGCTATGAGCCCGGCCACCGTGCTCACCGAACTCAACCGTATTGGCGGCGCCAACGGGGTAGGGCGCACCGACATCGTAGAAAACCGGTACGTAGGAATGAAATCGCGGGGCGCTTACGAAACCCCCGGCGGCACCATCATGCTCAAAGCCCACCGGGCCATTGAATCCATCACCCTGGACGGCGGCACGGCACACCTTAAAGACGAGCTCATGCCTCGCTACGCCGAAATAGTTTACAACGGATTTTGGTTCAGCCCCGAACGAGAAATGCTGCAAGTAGCCATTGACCACAGCCAAACCAACGTAAACGGACGAGTCCGGGTACGGCTTTACAAAGGCAACGTAGAAATCGTGGGCCGGGAATCTGACGACACCTTGTTCGACGAAGCCATCGCCACCTTCGAAGAAGACGACGGCGCCTACAACCAAGCCGACGCCGAAGGGTTCATCAAACTCAACGCCCTACGGTTGCGGACCATTGCTCGGCGCAACGCACGAAGCGAGGAAAGCACATGAGCACCCTTTGGCACGGCCGGTTCGCCGGCGGCCCCGCAGAAGCACTGCAGGCCCTCAACGACTCGTTGCCTTTTGATCAGCGCATGTTTAGTCAAGACATTGCTGGCTCACGGGCCCACGTCCGCATGCTGGGCCATGTGGGGCTGCTCACCGACACCGACACCGCAGCGGTATTGGCCGCCCTAGACACCACCGAAACTGAAATAGCTGAAGGAACCTTCGTTTTTGCCGTCAACGACGAAGACATTCACACCGCCGTAGAACGTCGGGTTACCGAGTTGGCCGGAGCAGCCGGGGCACGCCTACACACTGGACGGAGCCGCAACGACCAGGTAGCTACCGACCTACGGCTTTGGGCCAAACGAGAAATGACCGACCTGGCTGGGGTAGTAGCCGACCTGCAAGCGGTGCTGGCCCAACAAGCCGAAACCGCCGGCCCGGCCTACCTGCCCGGCTACACCCACCTACAACAAGCGCAACCCGTGCTGTTGGCGCACCATTTGTTGGCGCACGGATGGGCCCTGGCCCGTGACGTAGACCGGCTCTTAGCGGCCGGTCAAAGCGCCGATGTGTCGCCCCTCGGAGCCGGAGCCCTCGCCGGGTCTTCGCTGCCCCTCGACCCCGACATGGTGGCCCAAGAACTCGGCTTCGCCGCACGATTCGAAAACTCACTTGACGCAGTATCTGACCGCGACTTCGTGGCCGAAGCACTCTTTGCCCTCTCCTTGCTGGGCGTGCACCTTTCACGCATCGGCGAAGAAATGATTCTGTGGGCCTCCAGCGAATTCGGATTCGTCTCTTTAGACGACGCTTTCTCTACCGGTTCATCCATGCTGCCGCAAAAGAAAAACCCCGACATCGCCGAGCTGGCACGAGGTAAAGCAGGCCGGCTCATCGGGCACCTCACCGGTTTATTAACCACCCTCAAAGGCCTGCCCCTGACCTACAACAAAGACCTCCAAGAAGACAAAGAACCGCTCTTTGACGCTTGCGACACAGTACGGCTCACCATGTTGGCCCTCAACGGCATGCTGGCTACCTTGACCTTCAACACCGAACGAATGGCTGAATCAGCCGACAGCCCGTACGCCGCCGCCGTTGATTTAGCCGAATATTTAGTGGCCCAAGGTATGCCATTTCGAGAAGCCCACGCCGTGGTTGGCGGCCACGTACAAAATGCTTTAGCAGGCCACGGGAGCCTCAAAGACCTGGTAACCGCCGACCCTTGCTTGGGTGCCGAAGCTGCAGAACTCTTGGCTCCGGGAGTAGCAGTTACTCGCCGCACCACCCCCGGTGGTGCCGGGCCGGCCGCCGTAGCGGTACAAGCTGAACGGTTTGCACAAAAACTCGCCGAGCAACAAACCCGTTTGACGCAGTGAATATTTGGGCGGTTGACGACCTCGCTCACCGCACCGGCGTAGCCCCGAAGGAGACGGTGCGCCTCGGCCCCTCCGGCCCAGAACAAACGGCCATGTTGCAGCTTTTGTCAACGCACCCCGATGCCCTAGTGCGTACCTGTCGGCCGGGGCATTTCACCGGGTCAGCGCTGGTGGTTGACCCAGAAAATCAAAAAATCCTTATGCTTTTTCATACCAAATTGCAGCGTTGGCTTCAGCCCGGCGGCCACGCAGACGGTGACGGCGACCTAGCTCGGGTGGCTTTACGAGAAGCTACCGAAGAAACCGGTATTGAAGGCCTGCGGGTAGTGGAGCCAGCTATTGACCTTGACGTGCACACGGTGAACCCACCGAGCGAAGACCAACATCAACACCATGATGTGCGCTTTTTGGTGTTGGCGCCTCCCGGCGCGGTGCCTCAAGGAAACCACGAATCCCAAGCCTTGCGGTGGGTTAATCAAACCGAAATGAGTGACCTGGGTGTAGACCCCGGAACCATGCGTATGGCCCAACGAGGCTTAACGCTTCTTAAAGAACTTTAAAAGTCTCCAGCATCAAGACAAGAATCCATGTCGTTGACTCGGGCAAACCCATTTTGTCGGCTCAGATAAGAGCTGCCCTCTTCGGTAGTGGTCAGCAGGGGAGCGACATCGCCTTCGCTGCGCATCCGTTCGCTAAAACCGGAGCGGTCATCAAGGTGTATTTGCCAGTCGCTCAGCCATAAAGCAATCATCTCTTGATCCTCAACCGTGCCGCCTGGCAAAGAGCCAAGGTCGCTAAGCATTTCGCTTAGTAGCAAAGAAACCACGTCAATCTGATCCGCCCGTTGGGCGGGGGTGGTGGCCTCAGTAGCCGCCGGCAACGCAGCCAACTCAACGCGAAAAGCCGCGCAACGAGCTTCTGCGCTGCTTGCCCAAGTGCGATCCTCTAGACGATCAGGGTTGCCGGAAGGGGCCAAGAGGAGGGCCCAAAACCAGAAAACAACCAGAGAAAGTACGAGCAGCAAGAGGGCAAAACGAACAATAGGGTTGGCAGCATCTTCGTTTAACGGTTGAGTCATTCTTCTGGTTCTGGTTCTGGTTCTGGTTCTGGTTCTGGTTCTGGTTCTGGCTCTGGGGTTACTTGAACAGTGACCGAGGAACCAACCTCAACTTCGACCCCGATGGCAGGGTCTTGACCCCACACCATGCCGGCCGGAGCATCAGGTTCAAAAGGATTGGCCGCAACGACCACCACGAAAACCAGCCCCTCGTTTTCTATTAAAGAACGTGCCGCTGCTTCAGCGATCCCCGCTAAATCTGGTACCGCTACCAAAGGAAGCGGCACCGCGACCTCGAGTACCATAGACCCGCCCTCGGCCATAGTGGAACCCACCACGGGGGACTGGCTCAACACGGTGCCCGGTTCAACGTCCCCGGTCTCAATTTCGAAAGAAGCCAAAATGGTGATACCGGTTCCTGAATCGTTAAGCAATTGGGTGGCGGCCTCCAGGCTTAAGCCAACCAGCTGAGGGGTGGGCACAATCACGTCAGGCGCCTCGGTAGTGGTGGGAGCACGAGAGGGAGGCGGTTCGGTGAAATCTGTTTGAGGAAGATCCGCATGAGCGACCTCCATTACGTCATGCCAAATAAGCGCCGGGAAAGTACCGCCAAAGACTTTGCGGTCCAAAAGGGGAGGCACCATAGGGATTTGACCTTCGGGGTACCCCACCCAAACCGAGGTAGTGATTTGTGGGGTGTAACCAACAAACACCGCATCAGCATAGTTTTGTGTCGTACCGGTCTTTCCGGCAGCCGGGCGGCCAAAATCAGCACGATGGCCGGTGCCATGGCCAATTACCCCTTCGAGAATCCAAGTAATTTGGTCAGCGATGGAGGCGCTCAAAACCCGTGTTTGTTCACGTTCCCACTCCCACAAAGTGGTGCCATCGGAGCGAGTAATACGGGTAACAAAGGCCGGGGGAAGCGAAACGCCCCGGTTGGCAAAAGTAGAATACGCCGAAGCCATGTCCAACATGGTGGTGTCAGAGGTGCCCAAAATGTTGGCGTAAACCTCTTCCACTGGGCTTTGGATGCCCATACGCTTTGCCATCGATACCAAGCGCTGTGGGCCCATTTCCATACTTAACTGGGCATACACCGTGTTGTATGAACCCCAAGTGGCTTGCACCAAAGTGACCATTTCTGGATCGGGTATTTCACCGTCCGGCCCCGGGTCAGGCAGTCGGTACCCGGTAGCGCCACCGGAAACCCGCCACTGGGCGGCATCGCCTACGCCGCCGGGAATATCAAATTCAATTTCGTTGGGCGCCGGGTACACCGAGGTAGCGCCCCAACCCGCTTCGAGGGCCGCCGCTAAACCAATGGGCTTCATAGAAGACCCCACCTGGCGGCCGTTACCCATAGCAAGGTTTACTTTGGCATCTTCTTCTTCGGCAAAGAAATCACGTCCACCCACCATGGCCAGCACAAACCCCGTTTGAGGGTCCATGACCACCACCGAAGCATCAGGCAAACCGTAACCATCAGGGAGGTGCGCCTCTACAGCAGCTTCGGCGGCCGCTTGGAGTTCTAAATCAATGGTCGTTTCAATACGCAACCCGCCTTCAAAAAGCAAGGCCTCGCGCTGCCTGAGAGTGTCAGCGATATCGGTATTAGCCAAGAACCAGCGACGAACCTCTTCAACGAAATGGCCAGCCGGATAGACCGTGTCAAGCCGAGCGGAGTATTCCTCTAGCACCGGCGGCACATCAAGCGCTTCTTGATACTCCTCTTCGGTGATGAACTCGTTGGCCACCATGCGACCTAACACCATGTGGCTCCGGCGCAAACTGGCGCTGTAGTTACGCAAAGGGTCGTAGTAGGTGGGGCGCTGCACAATGCCGGCGATCATGGCGGCCTCAGCTACCGTAAGGTCACCCACCCCTTTGTTGAAATAAGTATGAGAAGCCGCCTCAATGCCGTAAGCACCATGACCAAAGTAAACGGTGTTTAGGTACTGCAACAAAATAAAATCTTTAGAGTATTGCTCTTCGAGGCGCATAGAGAACCAGATCTCTTCAAGCTTGCGGCTCGCCGTGCGTTCCGAGTTTTCAATAATGGCCAACTTGACGTACTGCTGGGTGATGGTAGAAGCACCTTGGCTAATGCCACCTGCTTCAAGGTTGGTGCGCGCCGCACGGATGATGCCCCGCAGGTCAACCCCGTCGTGGGCATAGAAGCGTTCGTCTTCAATAGCGATAACCGCATTGCGGACCATCTCAGGAATGACCTCAATATCGCGAATAACTGAACGGTTTTCGGGAGCCACCATGGCGGTAAGAAAAGTGCCGTCGGCGGCAAAAATAGTAGAGGTTTCCGATTGCTCAGGAATGGTGATTTCGAACTCCCGAGACTCATAGCTATAACAAGCGGTGGCCAGCAAAGCGCAAACTACGGTTACCGCGCCAAGGCGCCCGGAAAAAAACTGTTTAGCCACCCCTCTATTGTGGCCTGTAAAACACCCGAAAAGACGGCACCAAGCAAAGGTAACCAAGAGATCTTTGCTAAATGGTTGGGCTAAGGGTCTCCGAGCGGTCATTATGGGAGGGTGAGCAACAACGATTTTCTAAACGACCTCGCTCAGCGGGGACTTATCCACGACCAAACTGACGCTGAGGCGTTGGCGGAAAGACTCAATCAAGGGCCCATTACCTTGTATTGCGGTTTTGATCCGACCTCGGACAGTTTGCATATCGGGCACTTAGTCCCGTTGCTTTTGCTGCGCCGCTTTCAAGACGCCGGCCATCGATCAATTGCTTTAGCCGGTGGAGCAACTGGCATGGTGGGCGACCCCAGTGGCCGATCCGAAGAGCGCAACCTTTTAGACGAACCCACCTTGGCCCACAACGTGGCTGCAGTGGCGAGCCAGTTGCAAGCCTTCTTACGTTTCGAAGACAACCTGACTCCCGGTGACCAGGCCGCAGTAATGGCCAACAATCTTGAATGGACCGCCGACGTGGGCGTGCTGGACTTTTTGCGTGAAGTAGGTAAGCACATCACCGTTGGCACCATGCTGGCCAAAGAGTCGGTGCGGAGCCGTCTGGACGGCGAACAAGGGTTGTCCTTCACCGAATTCAGCTACATGTTGTTGCAAGCCAACGACTTCTACGAACTCAACCAGCGTTACGGCTGCGAACTCCAAGTAGGAGGCTCAGACCAATGGGGCAACATTACCGCCGGCATCGATTTGATTCGCCGACGCTCAGCAGTTTCGGCCCACGGATTGACCGTGCCGTTGGTGACACGTTCTGATGGGGCCAAGTTTGGCAAGACCGCCGATGGAGCAGTTTGGCTTGACCCAAAACGCACCTTGCCTTACGAATTGCACCAGTACTTTCTTAACGTCGACGACCGAGACGCCGAACGCTTCTTGTTGCAGTTGACCTTGGTGCCGGTTAAAGAAGTAGCGGCTTTGATGACCGAACATGAAGAGCAGCCCGCAGACCGTCTGGCCCAAAGACGCCTCGCTGACGAGATCTGCACGCTGGTTCACGGTGCCGAAGAAACCGCTCGTGCCGCCTTAGCGGCTCGCGGCTTGTTCGGCCAAGAACCGCCGACCGCTGAAGTGCTCGAAGCGCTACGGGGGATTGTGCCCGAGACCACGGTGCAGCAAAAAGATCTCGCTGGCGCAGAGTCGCTTATTGACGCTTTGGTGCAAAGCGGACTGTGTAGTTCACGAGGAGATGCCCGACGCACGGTAGCCGGCGGCGGGGTATCGGTGAACGGGCAACGGCAAGAAAAAGACGCTCTGGCGTTGTCTGCTGACCACTTGGTAGGCGGCCGATTTGTGCTGTTGCAAAAGGGTCGCCGATCGCGCCATTTGTTGCTGGTTGATTGACGAAAAGAAATCTAAGAAATTTGAAAGAAATGTGTGTTTCGCGCGTTGAAGTCGGGGGAGGTACCGCTAGCGTTGCGGGGCGCACGGATGACGAAAGCCAATCGGCTTAGTCAACCGAGCGTAGTGCGTTGCCCACCGGCGGATCCCATGAGGATCGAATCGGTTCGGCAAACACGGCACCACCAAAGCTCATTGAGTTTTGTGTGCCTGATGACTTTCGGTCATCGTGTGCTCTTTGAAAACGGAACAGAGGACGAAATATAGCCAGTGCGGGCTGTCCATCGACGATGCGAGTTGTCGCTGGACAGACCCTAAATTCAATTCAAGCACTGACGGACAGCAGTAATTAACTTCGGTTAACTGCTCTTGTCCTGAAGCCTAGTCAATGAGAATTGGTGTTTTCATTGACTGAAAAACTCGTGTAATAAACCGCCGAAAGGCGGTTACACCATGATTCGATGGTGGTTGTCACTTCGGTGATAGCCATTTGAGATTTTGATGGAGAGTTTGATCCTGGCTCAGGACGAACGCTGGCGGCGGGCCTAACACATGCAAGTCGAACGCACTCGACCTTCGGGTCATATGAGTGAGTGGCGAACGGGTGAGTAACACGTGAGAAACCTGCCCCGAAGACTGGAATAACCCGAGGAAACTCGGGCTAATACCGGATGCCCCCAACTGATCGCATGATCAGTTGAGGAAATGCTCCGGCGCTTCGGGAGGGTCTCGCGGCCTATCAGCTAGTTGGTGAGGTAACGGCTCACCAAGGCAACGACGGGTAGCTGGTCTGAGAGGACGATCAGCCACACTGGGACTGAGACACGGCCCAGACTCCTACGGGAGGCAGCAGTGGGGAATCTTGCGCAATGGACGAAAGTCTGACGCAGCCACGCCGCGTGAGGGATGAAGGCTTTCGGGTCGTAAACCTCTTTCAGCAGGGAAGAAAATGACGGTACCTGCAGAAGAAGCTCCGGCCAACTACGTGCCAGCAGCCGCGGTAACACGTAGGGAGCAAGCGTTGTCCGGATTTATTGGGCGTAAAGAGCTCGTAGGCTGTTCAGTAAGTCAGGTGTGAAAACTCGAGGCTCAACCTCGAGACGCCACTTGATACTGCTGTGACTAGAGTCCGGTAGAGGAGTGTGGAATTCCTGGTGTAGCGGTGAAATGCGCAGATATCAGGAGGAACACCAGCAGCGAAGGCGGCACTCTGGGCCGGTACTGACGCTGAGGAGCGAAAGCATGGGGAGCGAACAGGATTAGATACCCTGGTAGTCCATGCCGTAAACGTTGGGCACTAGATGTGGGATCTCGCTAACAGATTCCGTGTCGCAGCTAACGCATTAAGTGCCCCGCCTGGGGAGTACGGCCGCAAGGCTAAAACTCAAAGGAATTGACGGGGGCCCGCACAAGCGGCGGAGCATGTTGCTTAATTCGAGGCAACGCG
>Ga0315324_10000209_pt1 | contig 21361 bp, 6 predicted proteins | sample M150021515metaG_FD_203919 | JGI IMG/M metagenome (GOLD analysis project Ga0315324, IMG submission 203919) | Ammonia-oxidizing marine archaeal communities from Monterey Bay, California, United States - M1 500m 21515 | ecosystem: Environmental > Aquatic > Marine > Intertidal zone | place: USA...
TGCATTCACAGGAAGAGAAAATGTTGCTTGTGCAATCGGACTTGTCAATGAACCAAGAAATACAAAAAGAGGCCATTTGATTTTTGAATTAGAGGACAACACGGGATCTACTACCTGCTTATTGCGTAAGGACGAGGATGACCCCAACCCGATAATTTCCCACGGACTTATGCCAGACGATGTAATTGGCGTAGCAGGAACTTTCAGCAATACAGGTGACCTTTTTTATGTTAATGACCTGTTTTTCCCTCCTCTCAAGAGAAGAAAGAGAAAGAATTCACCCGAAGCACAAGTAAGCGTTGCCTTCCTCTCAGACATACATGTAGGCAGCAAGACCTTCCTCGAAGCACAATGGCAAAAGATGGTGCAATGGTTCCATACCGACCCACTTGCAAAAACGATAAAATATTTTGTCCTAAGTGGAGATTGTGTCGATGGGGTTGGCATTTATCCTGGACAGGATAAGGAATTATCAATTCCAGATTTGTTTAACCAATATGATGAATTTGCAAGACTACTGCATCTACTCCCCGATTGGGTTGAATGCATAATGCTGCCTGGAAACCATGATGCGGTAAGACCAGCAGAACCACAACCTGCGCTTGAACCAGATATTCAACAATCATTCAATGCTACACATTTCGTAGGCAATCCTTGCGATTTCTCACTACATGGTGTTAGAATTCTCTCTTATCATGGGAAAAGCATTGACGATTATGTTTCGGGAATGCGAAATGTAACCTATTCTAACCCAGTACAAGCTATGCGAGAAATGCTGCAAAGACGACATTTAGCACCACAATGGGGAGGGAAGACTCCACTTTCCCCCGAACCAGAGGACAATTTGGTAATCAATACGGTACCAGATATTTTTGTCACCGGACACGTACATGGCCATGCTTGTGTTGATCATAAGGGAACGACTTTGGTTTGTTCATCTACATGGCAGGATCAAACCTCATACCAACGAATGCTTGGTTTCCAACCAAAGCCTTGCATTTTGACGGTGGTAAATCTCGGAACTCATATGACTGCAAATATTCCATTCGCTTGATGTGAAGAAAATTGCCGAAATCGGCAAGGAAAAAGGGGATTTCTCGAAAGTGGATGAAACGAGGAAGCAAGGACCAAGCGGAGAATAGTCCGGAGAACAATCATTATTCGTTTGTAGGGAATGTTTCTCCATTGAAAATGTGAGGCCAAAGCAAGCGCAAATCCTTCTCAAAGACAATTGGTACACCGGCAGTTGAAAATCCTTCAATGCAACGGTCTTGGCTCGGGTTGAAAGCGATAAATTGAGACCCTTCTACTTTCATACTAAGGTCTGGAAGGCTATTGCCAACTGAAATAACATCACAACCTTCTATTTCATGCATGGCCATCAGTCGAGTAATTACTTCTCCTTTCTTGGAGCCAACGACTCTTACAATACCATCATCAAGAAGCCAGCCTTCATCTGAAAAACTCAAACCATTTGCTATCCAATCATCAGCCTTCAGCATAGAAGCAATGGCTCCAACAAATACATCAACTCCTGCTGAGACAATTGCAATGAATATCCCTTGTGCCTTTAGCGATGTGATTAACTCTCTTGCTCCTTTCATCATCTTAATTCCTTGGTATGCGCGGAAAATATCATCCTTATGAATTTCGGCCTGCACTGATTTCCATAGTTCAATATCGCTTTGCATAAATTGCTGGTCTGTAATTTCTTCATTCAAGTAGGCCAAATAATTCACTTGATTATCGGTGCCAAAATGATTGTGTAAGGACCGCCATGAGGACACTGAATCAACCAATACTCCATCGCAATCAAATGCAACTAAACGTATATTCAGAATAATTCCCTCCAAATGACAATTAGGAAATAATGTGCGATGGGCAAAAAGACACAACCAAGCAGCAAGTGCTATTTGTTCCGAAAGGCATTTCCCTATTCAATGCTATGGAAAACATTAGTCAAACTATGTTGAGTATTTAAAATAAAAAAAAAGAAGGGGAAGTAGGCCCCCGAGACCCGCAGGTCTCGGAGGCCCACGCCTCCTTTGCCCGACTTTGCAGCCGGTATTAACCAGTGATTATCTTACAATAATCAGACAAGTCCACGGAACTCTTGGAGGACAGATGCACTGCCGATTCCAGGAGAGTAGCGAACGGTTACGTCAACATTTTGGATTTTGTCGCCATTTGAATCGTGAGATCCGATGACGATAAAGTCTCCAACACCGAAGGTTGATTTACAGTTTTCACCTTGGTCATCACAGTCTACGTTGTCAGCAAAGGTCACAGTAATTGGTGCTGCGACATCTCCTGGTACGTTAGATACTACGAATCCGTAGGTTGTCTGGTTTGCTAGGCTGGTTTCATAGAAACCGCCATCCCAAGTAACTTGGATGATAACCGCTTGTGTAGCCAACTCGGTCTTTGCTGAGGTGACTTCAAGAGTCCAGTATCCAGTACTTACATCGGGTTCGTGTTCAACGACCTTCATACCAATACGAGGTACAGTCTTAGCATCAGTGTTAGCTAAATCACTAGCCCACACATAAATGACACCAGACAATACAACTGTAATAGCAACCATCAAGATAGTTGCAATAACTGGGCTGACTGCAGATTCATCATCTTCCATTTCCTCGACATCTTCCTCTTCATCACGGCGTCCGGATGCTGCAAGAGCACCGACGAACATTCCAATAATACTGACCATTACAATGCTTGGAGCAAAGGAAGGTACAGCAGATGCACCGATTAGGCTTACACGCTTTGGCAAGTCATCATTTGCATCAAGAGTACCGGCTTGGGCATTACTTGTATACATGATATTGTTGCTGAAGTTGCTGTCTTCCAAGAATGGACGACGTAGGGATGTTCCTGCGTGCTTACCAGGACATGACCAAGCGACTGTTAGTTGATTGTCACAGCGGTGTGCCGGTGGTGAGTCAGCAATGAAGTCAGATGGAGTTACATCTGCTGGTGCTGGACAGACACTGTTTACACAGGTCATTACGTCAACACGGACATAAACTGCTGTTGTTCCAGATTCGATCATTACTTCGTCGCTGTATACTTCAATAGTTTCTCCCATTGCAGGTGGTTCAATAAACTGAATTTCTTGAACTTCATCACCAGTAGTGTGGCCGTTGGACCAGAATTCAACCTTGAGTAGGTGGTCGTACTTGTATGGTGGGTCATCTCCTTCGTGCACAAGATCAACTGAGACCGGAACTTCAGTACCAGGCATGATATGTTGTACGCCGTGGAAGTCAAATCCAGAAACTACATCAAAGTAGTAATCAGGTACTGGCTCAGGAATATTCTTTACCTGAATGTACAAGAGTACTTCATCGCCTTGTTGTGTGTATGTTGCAGTATCATAACCGTAGTTAGGTGTGTGAGCAGGTGCGGTTGCAGTATCGTTTAGATACATACGGATAGCACAGTAATCTCCACCTGTTGGGCGAGTTTGGTGTATTCCACCGTCATCAAGATAATCGATTTGCTCAGGAGGTGCAGTTGTTGTCGCATCAGGTATTAGTGTGAACGCAATGTCATCATCTGTTATGCTGATGTCAGAGAAGTAGTTCTGCCAAACACAATTGCTGGTACTCTCGAATTCCCAAGATAGTTCGCTATCCAAGTGGTCGTTATCATCCTTCATTGCTGAAAGGTCAAAGGTTAGGTTATCTGTAGACATATCGTCTTCCATGACGATTAGACGCCATGGTAGAGCCACACTTGTTCCATTACCTGCAGTAATTACCTGTCCACTTTGGTGGTCATAGTCTAATACTTCAGGAGCATCGTTGACTGGGTTAACGCGGAAGGTAACCGGTACTGGGTACGCATCGTTGAAGGTCCAACCATAGATGTCCACACCGAGTAGTGGGTGGATATAACTAATTGGGAATGCATCAGTTCCGTCATCACTTAGAGTCATGGTAATTGCACACTCTCCTCCAAGTTCATTTGCTTGGTTCTCAGTAATAACCAGTACATTGTTGGTTACATCTACTGAGATTGCATTACAGGAAGAAGGTACGCTAGCACCCCATGTGTAAACTTGAGGTTGTTCATTTGCTTGATCCGTTACGAAACTACCAGGTGTGTTTGCAGCACTGCCGAGTGGGATGGTCAGAGAACCGAATCCTTCATCAGCTACATTTGGATTTCCTGCAGCATCAGATACGAATACAGGGAGTCCATCTGTTCGTCCAGTGTTCCAAATAATTGGTGCGTCGTTGATTGGTAGAATGATAACGGTTAGAATACCGACATCAGTTAATCCATGTCCGTCAGTCAATGTTAGGAATACTGTGTAGTATCCGAATTGATTTGCGTTAACAGATAGATTTACGAGGTGGTCATCTCCAATTGGCATATCCCAGTCAGTAACTCCATCACCATCAAGGTCTACAGGAATAGTCATTCCTGTTACACCCCATTGGTTGTAATTCAACAATGTGGTTGGAGCCATTGCTGGGTTTGGATGGTCGGCAATTTGCCAGCCCATGTTAACAGCAGAGGTTTGCATGTCTACACCGTATCCAGTCAATGGAATTATTTGCATTGGCATGTCTTCGAATCCTACCATGTAGCCAGTTCCAGTTAGATTGTTGCCGGTTGTTGTAACAGTAACGAAACTTGGCGAAGCAATGAATGGACATGCTCGCTCAATGGTTAGAGATTCTGCAACATTTGTGCTCATGTTGATATCAGAAATTGTTCCCCAATCTTCCGCACATGGTGCGTCAGCAAGGACCATTACATCGTATTCCTTAGGATCTGTTGGTGTGCTGCTTCCAACGAAACTGCGGTAAATCAACTGATAATCTGTTAGAGAACCGTCTCCAAGGTCATCTTGGTTTAATGTAACCTCAATTGGTGTTACCAATGTTTCAGTTCCACTACCGGTGATTGTCTGAGATGGGTGGATTGTTTGGATGTCAACAGAAGTTTCATCTTGAACAATTCCCATTAATCGGACAGTATCAGCAGGGGAGCCGAGACAGGTCCATGGTATCTTAAACTCGGTGTCTGTATCTGTGCTGTCACCAATTGTTGCAGCCATTGCAGTACAACTTGCAGAATTCTCATTGAATGTTGAAGTTGCGATGTTGTAGGACTTTAGACCCCATGTGTTTGTTGAGTCACCGTCATTTGGTGCATCTGAACCATCTTCAGCCCATAGGACGTGGTCAGCACCGAATGGTAGGTTGTGTACACCATACCAATCTGCGGTGGTCGTTGAACCACCATTTGTGCTATCAATATAGATGAACAGGTCACCAGATGCCATGTCTTCGCCGGTTACAGCCACATAGAGATTCTGAGAATCCCATGTTACCATCAAATCATTTGTGCCATCGCCAGACATTACACCAGGCATAGCATCATCAGATGGATTGAGTGGGTTACCTAACCAATCACCCATGTCACCGTTAGGTGTCATGTAGTTAGTACGGAAGGATGGGCTGACATATGCTGCCTTTGCACCATCGGTTGACTTAATCATCATTCCAAGGTCAGCTGCGGGTGTTGCAGCAGTTCCTGCGTCGTAGTCTTCATTTCTGTCAGAACTGAACGATAGCAAGTTAGCCTCATGGATAACAGCAGTTGAATCCAAGATTAGTGATCCTGGGTCAAGAGTGTTACCAACAGAGGTAATAACTGAATATGCTCCTGCATTGATTTGAGTTGTTACTGCTCCGCCATTGCGTGAGGTTGCTGAGAAGGTAATATTTTCAAAGCTACCCTCTGCGCCACCGATTACATATAGTGCAGTTCCACCTTCTGCATTTCCACCATTCCAGCGGAAGTCAGTTCCATCAGTGTAAACACCGTATCCTGCCTTTGTGCTGAGGTTGGTTAAGTCAATACTTCCACCATTTGCGAGGTATAATCCTACACCTACTGATTCGTTAGCCTTGACGAATGCTCCGTCCGAGGACACATCGACATTGCTGAGTTCAACCGCATAAGTGTCTCCTATTAGAGAAGCATCTCCAGATAAGTCTAGACCGCCACCACTTTGGCTATGAGCAACTGTGAATCCACTCACACTTGTTCCATCAAGTGAAATATCATCGTTATTGCCAACTACATTTAGTCCAACAGAGGTAAAGCTTGAGCTGCTACCACTAGTTACTATGATTTTACCAAACATGAATGGGTGAGTAGCACAATGATACTCATATGTTCCAGCAGTAGTGAAAGTGTATGAGAATGTACTTCCCAAATTCATACCACCGTTAGACTCAAACAGAGGTGAACCAGATGAAGTATCGTTACTTGTTACAGTGTGTGTAGCACCGTTGTAATACTCTTTGGCTCTCCATCGAACTGTGTCGCCTTCGCTAATCGTTAGATTCTGTGGGTCGTAGTAGGAGGCCATGACATCAACAGACCATGAGTTGCTACCTGCTCCTCCGGTACCGCGTAGATCTGAACCTGTATCATCAACGTCACATCCGTCAACGACCATTGCATTCATTACAGTTGAAATGTCGTTGTTTCCAGTCGTTAGAGTTGATGCACCACAGTCTTCAGCCCAAATTCCAATTGCACTTGGTGCTGTTCGTCCACTACTTGAGGATATTGAGTTGCCAGTTACACTCAATGATTGTCCTGAGCGGATACCATCAATCATGATACCGCCGTCAGAGTCAACGAGAGTGTTGTCGGTAATTGAACCATATCCATTCAATGTGTAAATACCTGGATGAGCATCGTTTTTGTCTCCAGCAATAATATTATTCTTAACATCGTAATTTTGAGTTCCTCTTAGATATATTGGATTGGCTCCTGATGTGAATGTATTACCATCAACTATTAGACCAGTTGTAGATGTACTCTGACCATATACATGGTAATGAGGTACAGTGCTACCGCTGAAGGTATTTCCTGATACTTCTACATCGTCACCATAGGAGAAGTAGAACCATATTGAAAGACTACCTGTGTCTACGAAGTCGTTGCCGGAGATTACAGAGTCATCTGGTCCCCATACGCTTTGTTGGAAGCCATATGAGTAAACAATATTTCTCATCATGATTCCCACAGGGCATCCAGAAATTGTGTTGCCCTTGATAGAAGCTTCATGAATACCACTGTTTACGATACACATTTCTTCAAAGAAGAAAGAAGTCTTCGCCGCTCCAGGCCCACCCATTCCACGAATTAGTATGTTATCCTCAACCACAAAGTGATCTGGATCCCAGTTCGAATTTTCTCGGCCGGCAGCAATACTGCTTAATCCGACGATAGTACTGTTTGTTACCCATGGATTGATATCCGACCATGCATAATATCCGAGGTGGAGTCCAGTTTGTGTGCCATCATATTCAGACAAAGAGATAACAGTAGTATTGTTCATGTAAAGATGCGAGTTGTATGGAGAGGTTGCAGTCCAGCGTTGATTATTGTAATAGGTGTAAGAACCGGTTACAATAATTGTGGAATCATTCCAAGTATTCTTTGTGGAACTACTTGAATCTGAACCAACATACATGAATGGTACGTCAACCATAATGGTCTTTCCAGACATGTCCTTCGGCGTAGCGCCAAAGTATCCATACTCCTTTGCTCCGTTGGAGTAGGTCTTGGTACCTCCAGTTCCGCTTACATAACAACCGCCTAGCTTCTGATACGAGGTTGAAGTAAAGCCATAACATACACGATGAAGTACCATATCAGAACTGGTCATAGCCATTACATCTGTACTTGATGAAGTGTTGCTTAGAGCAACTGCTTGTGACTTGTAACGGTAATCCATAACTGATGAGGTATGTTCTACCTTTGCAGCTGCTGAGGCAGAATAGCCAGATAATGCAGGCCATGTTGCTCCAGACGAATCAACTAATGCAGTATTATACAAAATTCCACTTGCAACTCCATTTGAATTGGTTGTTGATGTGCCAGTTACTGCACCTCCTGAATCCATCAGCATTATTTTAGTTCCTACTACATTAGAGCCATCCGCAGTCAATGTAATTTCGATCGAACGTGCTCTCTTGAACAATCCGGTTCCAGAAACTGCTACAGTCGTCTCATCTACATTTCCATCTATGAAAGTCACAATTGATGAACCACCAATATTGAAGTCCTCTGTATTAGCAAAGTTACTGTTGGTGAAATCAAAGGTTCCTTTTCCGTTGAGACTCATACCTACTGTATTCGCAGAAAGACTCAATGAGTCATAAGTATGATCCTCATGCGTAGCAGTACCATATTCAATCGCTGCTCCAGCACTTCCAGTAATGGTTCCTGCAAAGGATCCAGAAATATCACGGAGGTAGGATACTCCCGCAATTGATTGACCAGATAATGCAGAATTAGTAACATCCAATCTTCCACCAGATGTTAATCCGACAAGTACGCCGTAATTTCCACCAGTGACAGTTAAGCCATCTACACTTGTAAAGGCTGAACCATCCATTTCCAATCCAGTTGTTGTTGGTGCAGAGACTTCAATATTTTCAAAGTTCGCTGCTGCGAAATTGCCGCCAATACTGACACCTACATCTGCACCAGTAATGTTTCCATTTGTGAGAAGAGGAGTTCCTGCTTCACGCATCCATTCACCCATGTCTGTAACATCGCTGCTTGAGCGAGCAACAATTTCAATACGGTCTTGGTAATTGTCAGCGCGGTTGTGGAAGAAGTCAATGTTTAGACTTGCACCGACGATATCGCCGGTTACTGCTCCAGTTACACCGCTATCTCCAGAATTTGTCATGTCAATAATTGGCATGGCTATTCTGAAACCGTCACCTGGGCTTGAGTAATAGGTATATGCATAATCCATACAAATGTTGTAATTATTCCACATTCCATTGTAACCCTCTGGAGGCATGTTCTTGCCCCAGCCGCCATGATAGGAGGTGTAGTAGTATGCCCAGTAGTGATATGGATAGTATAGAGAACTGCTTGAACTGTCAGCATTTGCTTCCATTCTATATCCGAAGTATCCTGGATAGTCGTAATTACCGTTGCTTGTGTACTTACCACCATTATAGGTTGGATTTGCCATGTACCAATAGTATCCGTAGTCTCGGTATGCTGGGTTTTGAGTGTAGCCATACAAGTTGCAGTCATAGTAATTGTATCCCGCATAATCATCGCTACCACTTGAACCTGCATTAGCTCCATCGTAATAACCTGCAGAACTCCTCATTGCAGAAGTTCGTGTAGATTGATTGTAGGAAGAATCTGCAACTCCGTCTCCGGTAGTATCAAGATCAAATTCAACCCACATTCTGTCGGTCATCATGTAATACTTTGAGGTTGCATAATTGTACAATGGGTGAGCATTTCCACCTTCATATACGCTGTTGTATCCAAGTTGTACGTAGTCTTCTTCAAGGAAAGCACTCAAATCCATTGAGTATGTCTTCCAACCAGATGATTCTCCTGATAATGAAGTTGAACGATATAGCATTGGTAAACTCATTCCTCCGTATACATCCACTCCTACAGTACTGCTTGTAACAGTAAAGCCATTGAGTTGAGGAGCCGCATTATAGGATTGAATACCTACTGCTGCACCACTAACTCCAAGATTGGACATTCCGGTTTGAGCACTTTCGAACCAAATACCAGTTCCAGTTTGTTGTGTGTTGAAGATGTTTCCACTATCACCTGCAAGTGTTCCACCATCAATCTTGACAGTTGCCATTGCATCGGAAGTTGCTGCTAATCCGTAAACTGCTCCAGCGTTTGTCATCTTGAGCGTTGCGCCCTCGCCGATATACAATCCTGAACCTGTTGTTCCAGATTGAGCGTGATCTCGAACGACTCCACCATCAAGCCAAAGAGTACCGTCCTGGACATCAATGTGCATAGGGTAAGAACTTGAAACGGCCTTTATTGTACCAAGTTTACTTGTGGTTGATTCGTTTAGTTGCACTACTCCACCATTACTGATAATTAGGGAAGGACTGTTTGTAGCATCAGACTTTATCTTCATTGAAGCACCCATCAAAGTAATGGTACAACCATCAATGTTTAGGTCCGCTGACAAAGTCATTGGAGTTTCATCAAAGAGATATGTATCGTCGCCTTCTGGGTCAAATGCTGAAGTTGTTGCATTATTTTTTAGCCAGTTACAATCCATGTTAGGTTGGTCAAAGTCAATTGGTGCTGGTTCAAGCCGCAATTCAATCGAGTCGCCAATTCCAAAGGTAATGTCGTAAGATTCATTCATTCCTGCGGCACCCCAAGCAAACACATTGTGATTGGTATAGGATGTTGAGGTTAAACTGAGTCCAGAAAGTTGGTTGTTTAGAACCCATGCGTCAACAAATCCTGTGGAATCAGTAACATGTCTTCCGACAGTTGTTATAGTTGAGCCAGAACCATCAACAAGTTCTGCAGTTACAACGTGGTTTGGTTTGTATATCTTTGATAAAGTTCCACTCACATTTACCATTTTGAATACTCCAACTTCTGCTAGTCCTCCAAGGTAAATATTACCAGTTGAAGAAGTAATGTCGAGGGCACAGTTTGTTGAAATCCATCCGCTTGAGTCAGCGCAACTGTTTCCGCCGTTAGTGACTTCAACAAGAGTGACTTGTCCATTCGTGCTTGAAGTGGCCACATTTGTTGGGCTACCGGTAATTGCGACATCTCCGGCAGTTACCTTCGAGTTACGAGCATATATTGCATCGCCTCCACTATTGCCCGTCAAAGCACCACCATCAATTACGAATGTATTTGGTGCATTGCTGCTTGAACAAGAACTCTTGATATTCAAAGCATCAAGGCCCTTTAATGTGTATAAGTATCCACATCCATATACGAAAAGTCCACCGGTGGTCAAATCAATATTGGTTCCCAACATTCCATCGGTTGTTGGGCTTCCTCCACTAATCACCATTCCAGCAGCAGTAATATCATCCATCATTGGCGCAGTCCTGTACATATTGATGGCACCTGCTTGAACATTGTCAAGAGTTGCATCACTTCCGCTTGGACCAAGCATTGTGTAAGAGGAATGTTGCAAAGTTAATGCACCATCGCCCAAATCCACATCTTCAAGATAATAACTATCATCTGCAAAAATATATGAAGTACTGTAGCCACTTGCATCAACATTGAAAGCATGGAATGTTTCTGTTCCAGTTGCAGTTGCTCTGCTCTGGGCAATTCCAATTCCACTCTGTGCTGATGAAGATCCAGCAGAAACATTTGACAACATTACTACTGGTGTATTGAGCAGGAAGAGGTTCACTGAGGAACCAGATACAGATACATTTTCAATTGAATATGAACCTGCAGTTGCTCCAGCAACACTTGTTACAGCACCGTCATTTGCTCCACCTGCAGTATTACAGTTAGTCATAGTACCTTCGTATAGAGAAACTACTGAGTCAGTTGGGAAATTGAAACAACTTCCGCTTGCGGTATCAACAGCAAAGTTGCTGATATCAAAGACTGAACCGTCTCCACTTCCATGCATTACTGCACTACCAACATTGGTGAATGTTACTTCGTTCATTGTGAAGTTTCCAACATTGGAGTTTGTGCTTGGTGAACTTCCGTGGCGACTGCCTGCTGCAATTGCTGCATCAGTCGTGTTTGCAAAGTCAACATAATCTAAACTATGTCGGTCATCGGTACCGGTTGAACAACCTGCTGTGAAAGCAAGGCCCTTCCATGTTCCGCCATTTTGTCCCTCGAAGAGGATGTGGTCTGTTGAATTACCATTAGCAATAAATTTGTCACAACTGCCATCAAAGGAAATTCCCTTGCCAGCTCCGACTTGAATTACCACTCCAGGTTCAATATTTACATCTCCGCCTATTGAGAGATAATCATTACTCGGGTTAATCCGTATTGGACTGTCAATTAAGTCCCAATTAGCACCATTCGGAAGATCAGAGGTAACGTCCGTACCCTTGCCTTCAAACGGCATTACTCGATAACGAACACTACAATCTGTGTTAGAGTCATCATAGCAATAGTATGAACTGTAATATCCCCACCATGGAGCAATTAGTCCAGGTCTTGAAAATGTATTCGAAGCATATGGCAGTTCAGGCATTGTAGAATACCATGTAGTCATTGCTCTTTCGGGAGAAGTTGAGGAAGTACTCTTGAAGTACATTCCACCGAACCTGCTAATCATCACGCGACTATTTGATTGGCTTCCATTGTATGTTGTGCCAAAGTAATCGAAGTTGAAACCATCAGGCATGTCAATATTTGCGTCACAACCTGCCTTCCAAGTGTTGTAGTAATAGGAAGATGTGCAGTAGTACGCATATGGATATCCATTGCTTGCACCGGTAATTGCTGTTTGGTAGTTAACGATATCAATTGCACCGAGGTCAAACGATTCCCATCCGTGGCTGCTACCATCTGTTGCTATTCGGTAATTCACCGTGTGTGGGTTGGCGCCTGCCATGTAGTCGAGAGATTCACGTAATGTATCACCCTTGGTACGAGTTTGGTCTTGATAACCTACTGTAGCATAGTCATAATATGTTTCACAATTTGAATCATATTTGAATTCAATTTCGTTAGTTACATCATAGAATACTGCTTGGAAAGTGCATTCATAGATATCATTACGATATCCAAGATCGTGCCATTCAACTACAAACATCTTGTTTGGGTCGCCCACTTCGAAAGAAGTGACTGAACTGGTGTTGGAGTTAGGTCCAGCACTGTCAGAATTGACGTCTTTTGCGAATATTTTGTATTCTATTGTATCTCCACGTGTTAGCGCATCGACTCCAGTCCCACCAAGTTTAGCAGACCATTCACAAGCATTCAATACACAACTACTACGGCCTACACCAACTGGATTCAAATTCTTTGAATCCCATGAAGAGGCACCCGAAACACGATAGTATAGCGTTGGGCCAACTTCACTAACCTGAGAAACATTTAGTCCGGTTGGAGGCTCACCTTGATCGCCGATAACAACGCTAATTGTTCGCTCACGCGCGTGGCTATCTAATAGAGGGCTATAGTCCATCTTTGGCCCGCTTCGATCAGGCTCAGGTGCGACTTTACTTACTTTAGATGAGGTTGCTCCAGAAGCTGCTTGGATACCGTAATAACCAGTACCTATTGCAAATCCGGTCCACCTGTATGATGTTGAGTATGCATAGTAGTATCCACTTGTGCACATTGGGTTAGAAGAAGTGCTGCGGAAGAAGTAAACGAATCCGTTTGTTCCTTGGCATAGCCAGTTAGCGCGACTTGAACTGTATGAACCGTTAAAGTCAAACTTACCTACTGTACCATAGATATTGTCTAGTTTAATGTTGAAGGCTTTGGTATATCCGTATACTGATCTTGAAGACTCTGTTACTCCGCCTGTCATTGGTTCATCAATTCCAGTTGAAGTATCTAGTCCGACCATTGCCCACTTATTTGCGGAGGAATCATAGTAATAAATCAGATTCATTCCAGGTCCATTGGCTGCAGATATTGACAAATAACCTCCATCGGCCTGCATCATATCCATACTACCGGACAGTGTTCCGCCAAATCCATTGTATCCGCCGGATGGGCTGGTTGTCCAGCGCATTGTCCACATTTGGTAGAAGTAATAACTGGTGGTGTAGAAACAACTTTGAGCACCAGTTCCACAATCAGAAGTGTCAAATTCAAACACGAATTCGTCACTGCTATCATAATAGGTCATTAGTTGGTCAAAGTACTTTTGTGGTTGGTATGATGAGTAAGCACTGCGGTCAGTAACCGAGACTTGGAATTTCTTTGCATTGCCTGCATTTGCAACATCACCAATATAGAACCAGTGTGGAGACGTGCTTCCACCACTTGGGGTAGTTCCTGAGTTTGGTCCGTTTGAACCTGCGTTAAGGTCCTGATAAGACCAGTAATACTTTACGTAGTCATCTGCACTTAATGCAGCAGTTGTAGCCTTGAATTTACAGGTTGCAACTGATGTTGAACAGGTGCCGACTGAGGTTGCACTAGCACTAGAGTAGGTTCCATTGTTGATGCTGTACATCAACTTTGGTCCGTTTGTAGAGGTAGAGTCAATTCCTGAGTTGTCCTTCAAGGTGATGAAGAATGTGCGTGCGCCTTCTTTGTATGACGTGAGACCAGTGTAAGCTGCATAATCTTGCGCTGCAGGAGGGGTAGTGTCAGAGGCCCCGCCGTATGTTACCTTGAAGTAAGATGCTGAGGAACCTGCGTTGTAGGTATATGTGTAATAGTATGTTGAGGTTGTGTATTTCATACCCATACCTAATGTTCCACCATTATTTGCTGCATTGAAAATTGTTGAACCTGCACCTGTTGAACATGCAGATTGGGAGTTACAAATAGTTGCAGTCTTCCAACCTGTTCCGCTAGGCATTGTTCCTCCAGTAGTTGCACTATTCCAAATTGAGGAAATTAACTTACGTTCATTATAATTGGAATTTGTTCCCGATAATAATGAAGAAGCGATAGTTCCAGAACAGGATGAAGAAGTTACTCCATAATTGTACCTTTGATCAACACCACAGGTCTGAAGTAATGTAGTTTGAGCAACGTTGGATGAATAGGAGTAATAGTATTGACGATACATCTTCCACTCTACTTTAGTTGCGTATGCAGTACTGCCAAAGTTTTGAGCAGTAAAGGAATACTTATGCCAAGGCAAGTAGTACAAACTACCATAGTAACGGTATAAATAACTGTATGAGTTGTTATAGCAGTAACCATAGTAAACGTAGCAGTATCCACCGTTTGATTGCTTTACTTGTACAGATGGATCAAGTTGAATTGGATAACTTCGGTTTTCTTCCATCAACCAGTCACTATCTACTGCGGTGGTCAAACTGATCATTGGACCATTTGCCGAGACGAAGTATGTAGCACCGTACATTTCATGATTATTTATATCAAATACAATAGGTTCAGGGAATTCAACCAGAACTTCACCAGTTTCAATGTGGCGAACCTGAAGAGATTCCTGTGTCATTACCATTTCACTGGTAATAAGAACTTCACCCATGTACAAGGCGTAATCCACTGGCAATTGCACAAATTCGGAAAGTCCAAGCCATTCTGCATTTGCATCAAGGGTTGGCTGCTCTCGAATAATGAGATTTTGCTTGACTTGAGTTCCCTCAACTTGGTAGTCGAGATCGAAACCTTCAGCCAGTGGGTACCGAATTGTGTTTGCACCAGTTGTTATCTCATCAAGTGCAGGTGCAACTCGATATGGCATCGGTGCAGTTCCTGTAATATCAAGAGCAACAATTTGGGGCTGAATACCCACAATTATGGGGTCAGCATTTGGGTGTGCTTGAACAGCAATACCATTACCAACATCATTACTGAAGTATGTCTTGAAGATATTTTCAGTAACTTCCCATCCACCTGGAGTGGACACGAGGTTCGTATCAATTTCTTCCCAAGCACCCTCATCGGAAATGAAATGGACAGGATCGCTGTAAGTTAATACTTCGATATCGCCATCTTCACCAATGTATGCCTTTTGATTAAGGGAACGCATTCCCAATAATTCCTTGGCAGGGTCTAGTTCATTGACACTAGCTTTTTCGTTCTGTTCCTGCGGCAAAGCAAAGGGGTCTTCTTTTGCTTCTGACAGGTTAGACTCCTCAGAGAAGTCTATTGCGTTCTTTGTATTTTCAACTAATCCGCCCATTGGCATTAATGTCATTAGAAGCACTAAGAAAAGTGCTGCTCCGACTCCGCCCCAAACGGTAGTTTTATTCATTTTTTTATTTTCTAGGTTCACGTCATCACCTCATACGCTCTGTATGCAAAGCATCCGAGGGCCTGCACCCCTTATAGGCGTTGGGGTGCATTCGGTTTGAATTGACATATACTTTAGCCATGCAGCATAGCGTTTTATGATGATAAAATACCCGCTCCCATTAGTACAACATGTTTGTATAGAAATAATTGGACGCTTATATAATGCCGATGCCTCACAGATAAACGGCATACTGCATGACATCAGCCTCAATATGTTAGCAAATTACAGAATGTTATTTTTTGCACATCATTTCAATGCTACAATAATATTATTTTTTTATCGCATAATAATTCCAAACTGTCACAAATATTTCCTATTGTTGCCGTTGCATCTTTTGCCCAAAGCGGAAGATGCCCAATAGTCGATTTTGATACCATTCCAGAACAGAGGAAACAATATCTCACGTGTGTGAAAAAATAATGAATAAGGGGAAAAGGTAACTTTATCAATTTGCAGATCTATTATTCTCCACTGAACTACTCATGTAATGAAATCATTTCCCTCTAAGGAAAAATAAGGATAAGAATTTAAAAATAAAAAAGGCCGAGGACCCCGCACACGAGGCCCCCGGCAAAATCGCCATCTCTTGGATGGGTTATTGTTGGGATTGGCTAATCAGAGATTAACTTCAGTAGTCCCATTCCTTGCCATCATCGCCTTCATTACCTCGTGAAAGGATGAATGCTCCGACTACAAATGCTAGAACTACTATTCCAATGATTGCTCCCCAAGCCCAGCCTGGTACGCCACCATCTTCAACAGTATCTCCGACTGTTCCTGTTCCATCGCCGGTTGAGCCTTCAATTGTGTATGAATAACTGTTCATAGCATTATTTGACTCCTCATTTCCGACTGAATCTACTCCACCGACTGCCACGTGAATATTGTGGTCACCAGGTGCAGAGGACTTTGCAATAGTGAAACTTGTAGTTGCATCTGTTGTAACATCACAAGTCATTGTTCCCAAAGCCATGTTATTTGCATCGAAAGTAGTTGCATCCCAGCAAACCTTCCATGCCACAACATCAGATGCGTCTCCAGCAGTCCAAGCGACAACAATGTCATCGCCAGATGCGGTGAAGGTTAGACCTTCAGCCTCAGTATTTGGGTCGACTTGTGTGTCAGCAACAATTGTTGCTGAACCAAATACTCCATTTGCACCAGCGGAATTGACTACCTTAACTGTAACACTGTATGATTGTCCATGAGTCGCGCCAGCCATTGTGTAAGTCGTAACAGTTCGGTCGAGGACTATTGGGTTAGGACATGAGTCAATACAAACTTCAAAACTGTCGCCTTCAACCATTACGCCGTCTGCAGTCCAACTAATTACTACTGAACCACCTGCTTGCGATACTGCGGAAATACTTCCTACACCTGCTTCTGGAACAGTTGGTTGGTCGCCACTTGCTTCAAATACAGCAATTGTACCTGGGCCGAGGATGTTTGTTCGGCTTGACATATCTGCAGAAAGCATTACGTGGGTGCTATCAACTGTTGAAAGCGTATTTCCAATCATTTCCCATTGGTTGCTTACGCCATACCACATGGAATAGGTTCCGTCACTTGCGCCTTCAAAAGTTAAGTCCATGGATTGCGTCAAGACAGATGCAGTTGCTCCAAGGGTTCCAAGAGAATTGGAGTAGTCCAATGAAACTACTGAATCGTATGGAATATCTCCTTGGTCAGGCAATAGTTCCTCAACGATTGGGCTTGCATCGGTAATTGTTACTTCAAACAACTGAGTGGAATCATAAGTTAGTGAATAATTCATTACTGCTCCACTTGCACTTGTTGAAGTAGCCTCAATCATGTTGTACACATGAACATTTGCAGATGCAGGTTCGCTTTCCAAACCATATCCGTCGGTAACTACCACAGATACTGGAAGTGTTCCAACCCAGTTATCCATAACTGGAATTGCGCACATCATTCCTTGATCGTCACAGAAGACCATATCATCCATTGAACCATTTGAGGTAGTTCGAGTCCAATTGTATGAAAGAGATTGACCATCAGGGTCATCTGCATCAAAACCACTTGCCATAAGAGTTATTGTGTCGCCTACAATAATGTCGCCATCGGATTCAACTGCTGCTGATGCAACAGGTCGGTTATTGAAGACCATGAAGGAACCTGTTGTGTCGTCATTTCGGCTTACCATGTCTCCGCTTGAAGGTGGGTCTACCATACTAACTGTCGCTGTGATATCATATTGGCCGCCACCGGTTGTTCCGGCACCAAAGTCATGTTGTGCACATGCAAGGCCGATTAAATTGGCCCCACCTGCACCACCATCGTCTCCGAGGTCCATGTGATTATAAGGCATCATACCTGCTGGTAGGCCTTCAATACATTCATCAACATCATATGAAGCAACTACTCCACCACCAAAGGTATCGGTGATTTCGATGTTAACTGTCCAATCATAAGTTTCGGTAAGTGTGCTACCCTTGTGAGTTACTTCAACCAAAATGCGGCTGAATCCAACACCAAGAGATGCCCCGTCTTGAGCTAGCACCGAAGGAGCCCCTACGCCACCAGTTCCATATCCTTGAAGAACAGTCATATCAACAACTGCAATATCGTGGAAGTTTTGAATTGAACCAAATAGTTCTGCTTCGTTATTTGCATTATTACCGTCTGAGACAGATTCTCCGTCATCACACATGTGGTAAATTGTCACTATCTCTTCAATGTCATCCCCACCGCCAGGTTGGCCATCAGGACCATTGTCAACAATGATTGTTTCATCAGCCGCACAATCTGGCTTCTGCGCAAATATTTTGTAAGAATTAAGAGTTGCAACTATATCGTAAACTCCATTTGTTACTCCACTATCAGTTTCAACTGCACCAGAATAGGTGTAAGTATCGCCCCAGTTCAATTCATATCGAGGACCAGTGGTTTGGAAAGCTGAAGAATTAATATCAACATTTTCTGACATGTTTTGCCATACAAGTGCTGTAGAGTTTAGAACTCCTGCCATTGTTGTTGCTCCAGCGAGTAGATCGTCTGCACCACTGTTACCGGTAGCACTTGTCAATCCTGAGCCAGTGGAGAGCAATGAAATACTTACATTTCTTGCATCCCAGTTCGTAGAACCATTGAGAGAAACTGTCATGGTAAAGGGATGAGTGCCTCCACCTGTAATGTGGTCATCATTATTTGAATCCCAAACCATATCAATATCTATATCATACCAGTCAACGACCATTACAAAAGTTGAAAGTGCATTATTTGATTGAATACTATCTTGTGTAGTATCCAATTCAACAACAACATCATAGGCACCCACTGGTGGTGTCCAAACAATATCTGCACCTGAACTATCCTTAACTGTATAAGAACCTCCATTCAAGTATTCACCATATGGTAGGTTATCAACGCCACAACTCATGAGGTCATCGCAAATCGCTGAATCGGTCCACTGCATATTATTGCCTAGAGCATCCTTGGCAATGTTACCGCTTCCACCTGAAAGATACACTGTCACTTCAATATTCATCTCAGTGATATTTGCATCTCCGGTATTTTGAATGGTAACAACAAAGTTGCTATCCACTCCAGCAAGAATTTCATGGGTATATGTCCCAGGACTCATAGGATCCTCATAGGTTTCGCGAGGGTTGATAACATCAACCAAAGCGGCCTCAGGCCCAGATCTTGCACTGCTTTCATCATTCATTTTTTCATTTTGTAGCTCAACTAGGCTAATGTTTGCAAGTACACTTGCTAGCATTACCAAAGTAAGCATTATTGTCACTGTCTTACGCATTGTCACAGTCCTCCTTTAACGGTCGGTGACTTCCGTGAGACAATGTATCATATTTATAGTATAGGCGAATCCACATTGGAAAAATTGTTTCAAAATCTCCAATAATCTGCCTTTTTGTCGAATTATTTTTCTAAAAAAAAATAATAAAAAAGCAACCTTGCGCTTAGGCAACAAATTATTATATTTCCAAAACCCAAAATAATTCCTAAATATTTCAACTTCTACACTTGGAAAATTATAATCGCGCCACAAAATATTATTATGGCTTTGTTTGAAATGAGCAAAATGCTTGAATCAAAGAGAAATACATACTGCTCACAATTTAGAATATGGAAAATCATAGTTAGGGAAATTATTCGGCGAAGCCTTCTCATAACACCTCCACGTGGAAGAATGTGGTGGAGACATGACCCTTGTGCAGATTGTCGCTTTTGGACCTCTTGCGGAAATACTTGGATGGAAAGAAAAAACTATCCCTCTTCCTGGGCCCACTACCCCTTTTTTGGTGATTGAATTTTTGGGCATTGAAGATTGGGCAAATGGCGGATTAACCTACTATGTTGATGGTGAAATGTGTGATGCTCACTCAGTATTGCCCGAAAAATGTGAACTCGCACTATTACCTCCTGTGAGCGGAGGATAATCAAGAACCTTTTCTCCATTCTTTGTCGATGCTAGTTTCTTTGTTATTGCATATTTTTACCAGATATTTTCCGAAGCCTTGAACATTAGAAGCCTATCCGGCTACTTGGAGATACACATGATAGGCGGACTTGGGTCGGGTGAACTGATAATTATTCTATTCATTTTCTTTTTGCTTTTTGGTGCTGAAAGATTACCAAAGGTTGCTCGCGCACTCGGGCAATCAAAAGGTGAATTTGCCGAGGGTATGAAGGAAGTTACTGCCATGCCACGCAGCGATAATACTGTTGCAGACCTTGAATCAGAAGGAAGGACTCCAGAGGCAGCACTTGCAGAAGAAGCGAAGAATTTGGGGATTGAAACCGAGGGCCGAGATACTGAGGAAATCAAGGAAGATATTGATGCCAAGAAAGAATAATATTGTAATTATTATTTACTTCGCTTGAGTTTTTGTGGGCTTCCGCAGATTCCACATTCTGGAATATTTTCTGAATCACTGCTTTCTACCTTCGACACAGCCCTGCAACCGCTACAGAGGAGTATCCATGACCAGGCTGCTTTACTCGCTTTGACACTAACCGCCTTCCAACTTAGTTGCATTTTTCGTGCGACATTTTGCATTCGGTAATCATCTGTGTGGAGAGTCCCGTTAAGTTGTTGTGTAAGAGCCAATAGTTCAACATCAACAGGAGAAAGTCTTGGCAAATCACCTGTCAGTGCTGCGTTTTCCTCAACTATGCTGACTGAGACTGGATCTGGAATAATAAAATCTGGACCCTGATTTTCTAATAACATTGCTCGTTCAGGAGAATGGCGTTCCATCTCAACAATCTGACCAAAAACGCAGAAACAACCTAACCATTTTTGCGGCGGCCAAGCCAGCAAAGCCGAAGTGTCCAAGATATTTGGTATCTCCATTCAACCGCTCGCAGAGAATACTCACAATTCACACTACCGGCGCCGAGAATTGGTATTGCAGAAAATATTATTTGATTTTTGGCTACAATGCTGCCTTTCTACCGCTACCTTACAATCCAATCCTTATACAGACATTCTTAGTCAATCCTCAAATGCACGGAGGCTCAGCCGCCCCACATGGGGATGTTTGAGGGACTTCAACCAGTTATCCTTGAATGGTTTGCCGATTTTGGCCCACTTGCCCTTATTGGGTTGTCGTTTACCGAGGCAAT
>Ga0315324_10000212_pt1 | contig 21099 bp, 19 predicted proteins | sample M150021515metaG_FD_203919 | JGI IMG/M metagenome (GOLD analysis project Ga0315324, IMG submission 203919) | Ammonia-oxidizing marine archaeal communities from Monterey Bay, California, United States - M1 500m 21515 | ecosystem: Environmental > Aquatic > Marine > Intertidal zone | place: USA...
TGCAATTTGGAGTGACGGACAGCTGATTCTTGCTCGTGATCCTATGGGGATTAAACCACTCGCACGCACAATTATTGGTGAAACTCTTCTCTTTGCCTCAGAACACAAAGTATTGCGAGCTCACGAGGGACATGTTCCTGAAATAGACGATATGGCTATGCGGGCTCGTATTGCCTGGGAATACCCCCTAGATGCAACGACCCTACTCAAAGGGGTTCACCAAGTTAGACCTGGAAGTGTTGAGGTATGGGAATTAGTGGATGGCAAGCCAGTGATGACTAGTATTGCACGTTTCGAGACTCAGAAAGTTGACCCGGCACTATCATGGGATAATCCTGCAGGATTACTCGAGTCTTTCGTATCGAGTGTTCAAGACCGTTTGATGGCCGATGTCCCGGTAGGAATCGTTCTTTCCGGAGGTCTTGATTCCTCTCTAGTTGCGGCAGTTGCCCATGAAGCCGCAGAGCGTGCTGGTCAGCCTGTTCCCGCATGCTGGACTGTTGCGGAAAGCGAAGATAACCCAGATTGGATTGCAGCAGAAACGGTCACCTCCTCACTCGAGTTGGTCCATCATCAGCATATTTTGGAACCGGACTCCTTCCATTCGCGACTACCAGACCTCGCTTGGCATGGCGAGGACCTCGATTTGACCGTATTATTCTTCCAACCACTATTTGCAAAGATGGCAGAATCGGTATCGGTTGGCCTATGTGGCCAAGGTGCAGATGAATTACATGCAGGGTATCCGCGATACCGAGACTTGAATTCACATGCACTTGAAATCAATGAGAGACTTCGTGATCTCGATTGTTCGCTTTCGTCATTGGAAGGCGAGCAGTGGTGGAGCGATTCGCATCAGCCAGAGATTCACTGTGCCTCTTTGCAGGATTTCTTGCAGTTTGAATTGGACCATGGACAACTCTCAAATTTCCAGTTGAGACTAGTAGACCGACATTCTATGGCTCATAGTCTCGAAGTGAGAGTACCTTTCCTCGGCTCAAGCCACCGAATCGCTTCAAACAAGTTACCAATGGACTGGCGCCTACCTTCATCACATGAAGAAAAAGCAGCACTACGAAGAGCTGCAGATTTGACATACCTCCCTTCAGAAATTGTCCGCAGGCCAAAATTGCCTGCTGGCCGTGCAACCTCTCCACGGATGATTGACACATTATTGAACGAACTAAATTCGAGAGTTGTAGATATTGCAAGGCGCTTTCCAACTATGGAAAAGGCACTTCTCAAGCAGCCAGACATCACAATTGGCCTTGGACTATTCGAGGCAATGCATATCCTTGATGGCGGTCGTGCAAAGCGTGCCGGGGATGTCTCGACACTACTCGATGAGGTGATTTCATGACATTTGTCCACGACCTTTCACAACGTCTTGAGGACAATCGAGAGAGAATCACATCATGGATGATGATGAAAAGGTCTGAAGTCCCAATCCCAATATACGGAAGTGTCGATATTCGTGATGCTGGCTGGAAGATAGCAGTCGTTGATGCAAATCACTTTCCAGCGGGTTTCAATAATACCTCGCCCGAAGATGAACCGCATCTATCCGCCCTACTCTCAAATCACATATTGCGTAAGCACGAGGGCTGTACCTGGGTCCACTTATACCCAGAAAGCCATACTCGAAATCCCGGTTATGTTGAGAATGTAGCTACGATAAAACGCTTGATTGAATCCGGCGGATTCCGTTGTACTGTCGGTTCACCAGAACTAGAAGGTCATGGAACCCTAGACGGAATTTCTGGCCCATTGAAATTGGATGAAGTCATTCTAGATGACGATAATCTTACAATTAATGGTGAGAAGCCTGACCTGATATTACTGAATAATGATCTCACAGAAGGCATAGTCGGTGGAATTAGTGCTTCCCAGGTTAGCCCTCCTCCTCACATGGGTTGGCAGCGAAGGCGTAAATCAGAACATTATGCATGTTTACAAAAATACGTTGATGAGATGGCAGCAATGCTTGAAATCGACCCTTGGCATTTGATGACAGATTGGTTCGTCAGTGAAGATAAGTGTCTAGAATTGGAAACCTGTCGCAAGAAGTTGGCAGAGGAAGTCGATGCCTTCCTTGCGAATATTAAGGAGAGGTATGACGCACTTGGAATCGACCAAGAGCCTGTTGCTTTCATCAAGAACGACAGAGGCACCTACGGTCTTGGAATAATGGCTGTGAGAGCAGGCGAGGAATTACTACACCTTTCCAATCGAAAGTTCAAGCGCCTGATGTATTCCAAAGGCGGACTTGAAGTTGAGAATTTCCTCATTCAAGAAGGAGTTCCCACCGCATTGCATGGAGATAATGATGCCCCAGTTGAACCCGTGGTCTACCTCGTTGATGGTGAAGCGGCTTCTTGGTTTTACAGAATAAATCCAAAGAAAGGCGATATGGAGAATCTGAATTCTCCTTCGGCACAATTCCTGCCCTACAGTGAGGTTGGAGGCGTATTTGGCGAGCATGCCCACGGATGGCATGCGCTTGTAGCTGAACTTAGCATGCTTGCAATGGGTGAAGAATCTGCAATGCAGGAGAATGCTTGATGTCACGGATACATTGTCTCGGTGGAGGACTCGTAGGCTCTTTTGTTACCAATCGTCTAGTATCAAGTGGCCATGAGGTCCATCTTTTCGATATCATCGATAGAGATACTGTTGCAGTGATGCATGTTGGTGATGCTCTTGAAGCGGATCACTCCTCTGCTGAATTAATTGTCAATATGCTACCTGGTAGTATTGGTCATGAAGCGACTAAGTCTCTATCAACGAGTGGACATAAAATCGTAGACCTCTCTTTCAGCGAAATAACTCCGGATTCTCTAGAAGGTGTGACCAGTACGATTCTTTGGGATGTTGGAATTGCACCCGGGCTATCCAATATGTTGGTTGCCCAAGCATATCGCGACTGGGGTAAATTGGATGAGGTCAGCATCAAAGTAGGTGGAAATCCAAGTGTGCCTGATGGAGAGTGGTCATACATGGCTCCATTTTCTCCTCATGATGTAATCGCAGAGTATACACGTCCAGCACGAATCATTCGCAACGGCATGATTGTAGAGGTCCCAGCAATGACTGAATTACATGGAATTGATGCCTCTGGCCGAGGGATGGAAGCATTTCTAACCGATGGACTACGCTCACTTTTAGACATTCCATGTGAGGATATGGGCGAATACACCGTCCGCTGGCCGGGCCACATCCAGCTCTATCAGACGACTGAATTATCACCCGATGATTTAGTTTCAAAATGGGCATTTGATTCGCAACGTGATGAATTTACATGGATGGAAATATTCGTTCGAAATAGCGATGAATCAAGACGCTGGGTCATTGAAGATTCAGGCTTTAATGGCGATTCGAGCATGGCTAGAACAACTGGAATAGTCACTGCACAATGTGCAATTGCATGGCTTGACCGACCTGACATGCTTCCACCTGGGGTTCATGCTCCAGAGGATCTTCCCGATGAGGTCATCGAACTTGTCATCGAAGTGATGAGGTCGGAAGGAATCTCCATCGAATTGAAGTGACATAGCCCAACGCCACAACATGCGTAGGGTCGCTCTGTATGGCGTCACCATCGCGATAGGGCTTTTTGTTTCTGCAGAGTATGCCGAATGGCCAGTCAATATCTGGTGCCTCGGTCTATTTGGATGGTTATTCATCAAGGGTGAAAAGCGGGAACGTATCGAAATGCTGACCGTCTTGGCATTCGCAACTCCAATGGAATTATTCTTCAGTGAAGTTTGGTTGATTTATGAGTATCAACGCGGCCTAATGCCATTATTCGTTCCAGTGGGACATTGGTTCCTTTTCGATGCTGGGAGGAGATTAAGTTATCACTTGCCTACTAAGGTTGCTATGGCATCATTGTTGCCATTTATTCCGCTTGTGGCATACGGCATGTGGACCGGTGAAGATACCGCAGGATTCTTCTTGCTAATCCTAGTTCTTGGATTTACCAAATGGGGTCCTCAACCATCGCTCTATGCCACTATGGCATGGGCTGCATTATTGATGGAATTATGGGGTACACATCTGGCTAATTGGACATGGTCGAGTGAAGTGCCATGGACTGGATTAACCGCTTGGAATCCTCCACTTTTGGTCGGTGCTTTCTATTGTCTTGGAGATTTATTGGTCAACCTATCAGTCGCGAAGTTTGAAGACCAAGGCCTCATGGAGGAGTCTGAATGACCTCTCCGAAGGACCTCGCTGAGCGCCGTGCTGCTGAAGCAGAACGTATCGCACTAGCACTTGCTCGCCAGAAAGGTGAGCGCCGTGAAAACCTCAAAGGTGGCGAAGGAACGGTAGCTTGGGTCACTGAGAAATTGTGTATTGGTTGTGATCAATGTACAATCGTATGTGATGATGATGCGATTGAACTCTATTTCAAAGACATGGAATCTCCTCTACTTGAGATTCCTTCTAACAGGAAAGCACGCATCTTAAGAGATCCGTGTACTGGATGTAGGTTGTGTGTTTTAGCATGTCCAACCGATGCGATTACAATGATTGACAGGTGATACTATGAGTGGAGAAAAAGAACACGAAGGAGCTCAACGATTTGGTGGAGAATTCGGTCCACAGAGGGGAATCAATACCCAAGGAGTTTCCCTTTCTACATTCAAGACGCTTGTCTGGGTCTCAAACATTGGTGGCCTACTATTGGTTGTATTGAGCCTTGAATTCCTCTTTGTTGAGAAGAAATTCGCACTTGGTCTTGGATTCTTAGTTGCTGGAATAATCGTCGCACTATTCCCTTCGAATTATGAAATCAAAGGAATGGACGATGCAGAACCCTCATCTACCGATGCCGATGATTCTTGAGACATGTATCGGGCGGTCATCGAAACCAAGCGTTGGTTACTAGATCACGAGTCTCAATAATACCGGTTATTGTTGCACTGGTGGCGGTCGGGCAGCAGGTGTAGCAGCCCTCACGGAGTGAGCTTTAACAGGGAATCGTAGGGATGCGTTGAAATCTTCATCCCGCTTGTGAATTTGGGTTTCAGTTCCAAGGAATGAAGGTGCTTTGGGAACTGCGGAATATTCCTCCGCAGATACGACAAGTGATTCTAGTAGTGAACTACCCAAACGTCGGAAATCCGTCTCAACAATTGAGCGAACTGATTCTTGTTTGGTGTGCATAGAGTATGAGATTGTCATTTTTACAGGACCTGGTTTGCTATCTTGCCCCTCAAATTGACTTATTCCCCCTAGGAACGAACTCAATGGGTCTAACTTGTGTTTGGAAATAGTATCCAACATGGAATTCAACATAGGTTCTCCTAACTTTTGTCTGGTCATTCGAACTTTCCTGAATCCCGAATAGATTACAGTTGACTCAATCTTGCTCTTATTCATTGCAGATTCAATCATTGCTAACCATATTACCAATCCAATCGTAACAAGTAACATGACGCCGAATGATGGAATGGCGAGAATAATAGTAATCCATATCCACATTCTAATCTTTCTGAGTTTACTTGGAGAGACCCACATTCCATATCTTTGCCCGTTGATATAGCCACCAATTTGTTCCCAACCATCAGCTCTAATTCTGTGTCCATCACCGCTCAGTACTAAAAACGGGCCCTCGTTAATTTCTGAAGAGAATCCTAAATTTTCTACCGACCGCTTTAGCATTTCATGCGTCATTATCAAGGGTTGTGATTTCTCAATTTGCAATAATGGAGTTTCTCCAAATAGTGAACTTCTAAGCATTTCATGCCTGTTGTATTTCATTACCGCTTGATTGAATTCTTCCTGTGTAAGAGAAGAATATGCGGATGCTTCTTCCGCATCCCCATCGCCAGATGGCCACCATGATACCATGGTAAGCGTTGTCCCTTCGAATTATTAATACATTCCCTTGTAAATTTTCTAATTTGGATACAATATTGTCGAGTTGAATGAGTGAAATCATTATTCTACTGTGAATTCTTCCTTGCAAGATGGACAACGGGCATTTCCTGAGTATTCTGCAGGTAGGCGGATATTGACCTCACAATGTGGGCACTCGAGGGTAATTTTTTCTGGTGATTGAGTACTTTGAGCATTCATTCCCATTCCATCGATGATGTTCTGAATTCCTTGAGGCCATCCCGGCTTCAAATTCTCTCCAGCTATAATCGGAATAAGTGTAATGAGAAGGCAGAAAGATGAACACATTACCGACCAGGACAGAGGAATATTGCCGCTGAATCCCATGGATAGGGGGCTATATTCATTATGATACATTAGATTGAGCATACCTGAAACTAATAGAGTTCCGACTGCCATAAATATGCCATTTCGATACCCCATTATTGTGAATACTCCAGAAATGATGAATGACAATCCTATCATCCAAGCAATAAGTGATTCAAGGAAGAAAACTTCCTCGTCGTATCCAGAGTACCACAGCGCAATCCAAAATCTAAACATCCCATAAAGGATGAAGAATGTTCCGAACAATGCCCCCACTGTATTACCATTATTCGGAGCGGTAATGTGGATGACTTGAGGTTGCGCATACTGCATTTGTTGTATTGGCTGAACCGTGACTTGCTGAGGTGCAGGTAAACTACCTTCGTCATCTTCCATCAGACGGATGACGACTTCGGCCTTTGTGCCACTTACTCTCAATCCCCTTTCTTTGCATAGGGTTTTGAGGCTCAGAACCGTCATAGAATCATAATCCATGGTGTTGGAACTATGATGGCATACTTCAAGATTTACCCGGCATCAAGCCTCAGCAAGTTCACTTACTGGTGCTAATACTTCGATTTGAGCCTTCTTCGCATTGACCTGGCGTGCGAGGAAACTGACGACATCGAGAATCTCGACATCATGGCGCTCATCACCTTCGAACTTCAAGCACTCGAAGTGTGAAACACACTTTGGACAACTTGTGATCATCATGTCAGCACCGGTAGCACGAATCTCTTCGAATCTCGAGACACGCAGCGCTCGGGCGTTTTCATTGCAGGACATCATCGAAGATACTCCACAGCACATTGCATCCTCGCCATGGTGTTCCATCTCAACTAATTCAACTCCCTCAACGCTTGCGACTAATTCACGTGGTTCTTCGTAAATTCCCATCTGGCGTCCAAGGCGACAAGGGTCGTGGTAAGTGACAGTGATGTCTTCTTCTGCCTTCATCTTCATGTCGAAGCCATTCTCGATTAGGAATTCAGTAGTGTGCATTACCTTGACTCCTTCGAGTTCGTAATCCCTTGCGAAAGTGCGGAAACACTCTGCACAACTTGAGACTAGAGTATCGATTCCTGATGCTTCGATCTTCTTCTGATTGTAAGCCTTCAATTTGTCAAAGACCTCGTCGAGACCTTGCCACTTCTGGTCGTGTCCACAACACTTGAGGAAGTCACGGCCTAGGTAGGAAACATCTGTTCCCATCTCCTCAAAGAGGGTAAAGGCAGCAGTAGTACTGTCACCAAGGTCCATCGAACCTTCGTTAAGGTGGCTAAAGACCATCTCTTGGTCGAGGTAGTCGACACATCCAGGGTAGTAACCAACATTGGAGTCAATTGGATATTCCTCTACACCGACAAAGTCGGAGTCAGCCTCTTCTTCGGCTTCAGCAGCAAGTACTGCTTGAAGCACAGTGTGAGGGATTTCAGCAGCAGGGCCGCCTACGATTAGGCTGCGACGAATATCGACATATGAATCGTAGTCCACAAGTTGAGGGCAAGCATTGGTGCAAGCAGAACATGTAAGACAGGAATACATTGGCACTCCATCATCTTCGTTATTCCAAGTATTATAGATGATGTTCAGCTTATCACCTGCATTGAATAGACGCACAGGGCAAGCATCGTCACAAAGGTCACATCCGTAGCACTTGTTCATCTCGAATTCATAGCCACGTGCCATGTTTCTTAGAAGGATGAATACGATAGCACCTGCTGTAATACAAGGGATGAACATAGCATAGGTCAACTTTGCATCCAGACTCTTAGGGTTCGTGTGATATGATGGGTTTTCTACAACCTCACCATCTCCTACAAGAGCAAGTGCTGTACTATCGGAGAGATTGACAACATGTCCATCATATCCTTGACCTGTTCCAGCAGGATAGAGGAGTAGAGGCTGGTACGCACCGATAGCAAATGTGCTTTCGACACTAATGCTATCATTAGCGGCAAGGCCACCAATAGAGGAGGCTCTGTAATCATATGAATAAATTCCAGCACCCAATTCTATTCCCTCTGCACCTGCACAATCATTGAAAGAAATTACAGTATTACCCGCAGCATTAGTGATAACCATACTCGATGTAATTAGATCCGCTGAGCCGATTCCGTCAACCTTCCTCTCAGAAGCTCGATAGTCGCATGAAACATCAACTGGTACAGTGGTAAAAGAGGAATCACTGGGCCAGTAATCATCGGTAATTCTGAAAGTTCCAGTACTCCACATACTATCTTCACCACTATAGGTATCCATCCCAGTGGCTGCATTTTGATTATTAGTAGAATCTTGATGCCCATTTTCATCTGAGAAATCAATCAGATAATACCGCGCAGGTTGGTATAATTGCCAATCCATCCATGCACTAGCAGGTACAACTTCGCCTTCAAAGCCTTGAGCGGTCATAAACTCGTTATGAGAATGGACATGAACATCCTTTGGCTGTGAGCGCATATCCTCCAATTCGCCGTAATCCTCAATGGTGAGCAATCCCTTTGCATCCCAGAATCCATTATCATAGACTGGGAATGTAACAACAGATGCTGCAGTTGCAACGATGAATGCTCCGATAATCAACTTCTTTCCATGCCCAGGAGTAAATCTTGCACCCCATGCATTAACGAATAGCCATCTTGCTCCAAAGTAGATAATTATCCATAACAGAATTCCTGTCATTATCCATGGAATCGCATTGAATACATCAGCGACCCATGGTTCTCTCACCCCACATACAAGATCTCCGTGACTGTCTAGTTTACAATAATCACTACGATTTTTCCCGTATATTTCGAGGAAGATGTTGATACTGAATACCGAAATAAACCAGATGTGAGCGAGATAGATTACACCTGCACTTGCGAACCAGGGGTCTTCGACAGGTCGCTTCTCACGGCCACCGAGGAATGGTGGAAGTGCGAGGATACCGACCGGGATTCCAGTTAGGAATGCTCCCCACCATGCAGCGTTCCATGGGAACTTTGGCTGGCCGAAGAAATCTCCAACCGGTCCAAGAGGTACATCGAATTGTGGCAGATATTCTCCCCATCGTAAGTATCCATAACTGAATAGAACATACCAGTCAGGGAAAACGAAGCCCGCTTGTGCAAATGGATCTGCAGCACTGTGTAGTGGTGGTGGAATTAACCACGCATAGAATAGTAGCACAGCAGAAATTGCTGCGAAGATGATTGTGTCTCGAAGTGCTTCATGAGGCCATAGCCCATGTCCTGCCATTGTGCGAACACGCGTTTCATCAGCACTCTTGAGGTTCTCTTTCTCATCCATGTAGGAGGATGCGACTCGACCAAGATTTTCCATTAATCCCATTCATGACACCTCCAATATCAGTGCGGCTCCGCTATTCCTTGAACCCAAACGATGAACAAGTGAACTATGATCAACAAGGTTACGATAACTGGTAGGATGAATACGTGGATGAAATACATCCTAGTAACAGTCCCAGCGGAGAGAGATGATCCTCCAAAGAGGAGAGTAGCAACATATTTTCCAATCAGCGGAGTTGAGTTGGCCATGTTGATACCAATGGTAGCCGCACCGAATGCGAGACTGTCCCAAGGCAGCAGGTAACCCGAATATCCGAAGACGATGGTCAGTGCCATCAGTGCAACTCCGATTAACCAGTTCAACTCACGAGGGTTGCGGTATGCGCCGGTGAAGTATACACGGCACATGTGAAGGAATACCGATGCGACCATGAAGTGAGTTGCCCAGTGGTGAACTGCTCTAATGATATATCCAAATGGAAGCTGAGTCATGATGTACTCCATACTCGCATATGCAGGAGAGGGGTCTCCTTCTCCACCAGGAACGTAGTAGATTCCTAGGACGGTTCCAGTTACAACGAGAATGATGAACGAAAGGAAAGAGATCCCACCTAGGCAGTATAGTGGATACCAATACCAGATGATTCGCAACTTGTATTTCTCAGCGTGAGTGAGAGGCATCTGCCTATGCATGTTGTAATATGCTCCTTTGGACATATTCCAATAATCCTGCAAGCGGAATCTAGTGTCGAGGAAAGAGAAGACCCAGAGGAAAGTCCTCTCGGCGAAGCCCATAGAGCCACTAGACTCTACAGCACGCAGAATTTCTCTGCGAGGAATATCTTCGTTCTCTTGACGTAGGGTGAATGCTACTAGAACAATGACGAAAGTGATGAAGAACCACAGAACCCAGAATATTGTACTCATGTCATTCACCTCAATCACAATAGGTCAACCAGTCTAAGTGGGTTGTCGCACCTTCAATAGCATCACCATTCATGATGATTGGAACAAGAGGGAGACCGACTGGAGCAGGTCCACCTGCTCTTCGGATGCCAGCATACTGGAATTGCTGTCCATTGGATCGGTTTGTGTTTTGGTTCATCTCAAGAGCAGTAGGGTCAAAACGGCTGGAATGGCAAATACAGAACATCTTGCTTCCTCCACCGTCTCCGCCACCAGGTGTCCAATTATCATCGGTAAATGCATTGGCTACGAGTTGCCATCCGGGGATGCAGCACAGATGCGTACATCGTGAGAATACCATGACTAGGTTTTCATCTGGATTGAATAGTTCGGGATCAGCATCTGTTATGTCTTCGAAATGCCCGACATAATTGCCCCCGAGATCGTATCCTTCCATGAATTGGAATCGAGGAACGTCATCAGCGACAGCTGTATCCTTATTTTCTGCATGAGGAACATAGGTGACATTGACCGGCAAGCCATTCCATACGCCTTGAGCGCCCGAGATGCCAACATTAGACTTGGCCGCTTCTTCAACGAATGCAGACTTGGTCATGCCCTGCAAGTGCTGGGCGCCATACCATGCTTCATCCTCACGGCCCTTAGCCCAGAATTTGACTTGTAGGTCTCCGCCTCCTCCTCCACCAGGTGGGAGAAGAATAGATGCGAATCCAAGGGCGCCAAGACTTGCTGCTAGAACTCCTCCAGCAGCGTTGAGACTGTAGCCCATAAATTGGCGACGATTGATTATAGTGGCACTTAGTGACGCATTTATGGAGCCATCGACTGACGGCGCAGGTCTGAGTTTCCTATCTGCAGTCATATTGCTCACCACTTGTACTCCACCCAGTCTTTGGGATGCTCAGTAACATATTTGTTACGCCTGTATTTGACGATAATCTTGTCAGGTAGTACATACTTCAAGTAGATAATTCCCATGAGAATCATCACAGTAAATGCCATTGCTAGATGGTATGATAATTGCTGTTGTTCCCAACCGTTGAACAATCCGTAGAGCATTGTGCCTATCCAATAGATAGTCCAAAATATCCCCCATATGAAGAAGAAGGCTGTAAGGGCTGATGCCCCAGAAGGTGCGAGTGAAGCAGAGATAATAGTTCCAGGTTCTGCAGGGTTGAACACACCGTGGTTGATTGCAGAGTCCATTTGCTCTTCGGTTAGCGAAGCGCCTTCGAGTGCTTTACGAGCATCCTTAACATTGACTTTGCCCGCTGCGACCTTGTCGAGCAGTTCAGCAATCAGGTCTCTCTGCATCACTGGTCACCCCTTCGGTTCAATTTGTATCGGAGTCGCAACACATTGCTTCGTCCTTCATAGGAAGTTGAGAATCCGTAGCGCAGCATTATTCCACAGAATATAATCACACTGATTACAGCTCCAAATCCAAGCAAGCCAAGCCAGTGAGCACGGAATTGTGCTCCCATGGAGTGCAAATCAACCCCGTGTGAACTAGGGGCAGGTGGCTCAACATTACCATCTCCAGCAAAGATTGTCCTAGTGCCACGGCCATCATCTTCTGTATTTTCAATCAAGTTGAATACTAATTGGTTCCAGTAATCACCGGCGTTTCCATCAACGCCATTGATGCTATTTCCAGAGATCCAGAAATCAATGTGCCCTGCACCAGCATCGGGAGCAATCCAAGTGATAGTCCATTGTGGAGCGGTTGGTGAGGAATGAGTAAGGGTCGATGTGTTTCCATCGAAATATTGCATACCTGCACCTTCAGCGAGACTTCCTGCGGAAACTCGCATTGAAAACCCACCCAAATCTGCTGCGGAATTAGGGCCGCCAATCAGGTAAAGAGTCATCTCGTAAGTCTGTCCTGCAACCCAAGAATAAGGTACGCCGTCCATAATTACCTGAACGGTATTATCGGCAGCGCCATCATGACAAAGGCAACCTTCCTTGGCGACATCGTCGATTGTCTCTCCAGCATTGGATTGTGCTCCTCCAATACCAGTTGAGTATGCTTCACCCAATCCCGGAAGAAGCATCAGCGAAACCAACGCGATGATGAGCAGTGAGCGGAGTGAAACCTGAGACAGACGCATACGCCTTCACAACTGGCTCTGCGACTTAGAATGCGCCTATAATCGTTGCTTGCCCTATCTACGATAGGGGGCTAAGCAGTCCGCCGTTTTTTTTATCATAAAGAAGTGAACTTCTACTCACAAATCCTATCATCAATGACAGGGACAGGGGGTCTATGAGCGGCCATGCTTTCGACAACTCATACGACCTATCCAATGAACAGTTACAGCAATTGGAAGAGGCCGAAGAAGCAATGCTGAGAGCAGACTTTGGTAAGGCAGAAAAGATTCTCCTAACAATGTTGGAAGAAGATGATGAATGCATTCCAGTGCTCAACAACTTAGCACATCTTCACGGCCGTCATTTCTCCGATTTTGAGAAGGCTGTCGAACTATACGATAAGGTGCTAAATCTCGAGCCTGATAATGCATGGGCGCGCGATGCTAGACGCCGATATCAACGATATGTTGGTAGGGATTGATTGAAGGACTGCCGCCTCGACAGTCCCATGCATGGATGGAGCCCAATTCCTAATCGCTGGAATCGGCGGTCTCGGATGTTCTTGGGCCAGCAGGGCTCACGATAAGGCCGGTCAAGGCGTTGACCTAGTACTCGTTGATTCAGATGAGGAGTCATTCACAGTTGATAATGCCCATCTGATTCGCTTGGGCAGAGATCTCGATGAGGCGGGGTGTGCAGCGCTTCCACCGCTTGGGGAACAAAGGATGCGCCAAGCATCAGGAGTGACTCGCACGTTGCTTGAGGATGTCGAATTAGTAATTCTCCTCACCGGTTTAGGCGGGGGCACTGGTACGGGTGCAGCTCCTGAATTTGCTCGTCAAGCAAGGCTTTCAAATGCAATTGTTATCAGTATTGCAGCGATACCTTTCAGTGCCCAAGAAACACGTTCCAAGATTTCTCGCGAGGGATTATCGAAACTGGAATCCAATAGTGATGTCTGTGTCCGCCTAGAACTCGACCGACTTGCCTGGCAAGCACGTGAAAGAGGTAGTGACTGGCGTCACGGTGCGATGTGGGTTGAGGAATTCATCGATGGGCTCGTTCGCACTTTGATGAGACTGGGATTGATCAATCTTGACATGATGGACCTCAAAACAATCGTTGGTCACCCAGGTGGCTCCACTCTACTCGTAGCACAAGGAGATGGGGAAGATGCACAAGCATTACTCGATGATGCCATGGATGCCCCATTGGCAAATCTATCCCTCGATGGCGCTAAGGCCTGCCTTATCCAGATAGAAGGAGGTCCAGGAATGACCGTTGGCCAAGTGGGAATGGTTGCAGATGCATTTACGGCAAAACTCGATGATGATGCCCAAGTGATTCTTGGTGCTCGAGTGAGTGAAGATCTTCAATCAAGAATGCGAGTTGTAGCGGTGGTTAGTGGCCTAGATGAGGGCGATTCAAGCACTCTCTTCTGATTCTTCAACTAGTTCAAGGTCATCTTCAGACCATTCAGTATCCTTGCCGAGTTCATTTCCCTCGACCCAATCGACTTCAGTATCTTCTTGCCAAACTTCATCTTCCTCAGATTCAGACTCATCTTCCTCTGCATCCTCGTCTTCATCCTCAACTTCTTGGTTCTCGATGTCGACTGTTCTTGCAGTCACTTTCAATTCAGATGTTGTGCGGCTCGCACGTAATGTTGAATTCAATAATAGGAAGATAGTGATTATAGTTAGGACGTGGCCAATAACCATCACAGTTTCGATATTGTCAAAAGTTCCAGTAAGCATAGTAACCGAACCTGCATATGCATATCCAAAGGCTACTCCAAGCGGCAGTGCTGCTTCTTGACTAACCAGTGCCTTCCCATCCTGTACCGTATGACTTGTGAGTCCCCAAATCGCGAATAATACAGTGAATGCCATCAATAACCCCTCTTCGATAAATGTTGAAGCCGGGCTAGCATTCATTACAGTTCTACGGTAGATCGAGAATAGGTGCCAGACGATGAATAACTGTGCGACAACCATCCATTTGAAAGAGAATGTAGCTAGGCCTTTTTCTGCACCCGCCATCTCCCTTTCTTCCCTAGTCCACCACAGGATGAAAAACTGAGCAGCAATTGTCGAAACTAGGAACAATAATCCTCCTAATAGTGCCGAGCCCCAACTAAGTGATTCTCCCGTAGATACTGCCTGGATTGCCCAGATAATAATGAAGGCGAAACCTTGCACAATGAAAAATTGAGATGTAGTGGAGAGGCCGCCTCTATAGGTGTGAAGACGTGCATCTCCTAACCCATTTGCAAACCATTCTACCATTCCGGTTCGAAACGATCTAGCTTGGACGATTGACCATGCGACAAACAAGGCTGCGAGAATGTTGACGAGTACCCATTCATCTCCAGCGAAAAACGACCAAACAATACCTGAAATCACACCTGCTAGGAGGAGCGGTAAAATGCATATTCGGAAACTCTTCCCCATCCTTGCAAATATACCGCCTTCAGAATCCCACTCCGGCAACCTGGTGAGATTTTGAACAACTTCAACATTTGATGATAGTGCCAATATTAGGTATGACGCAGCCATCGAGGTGAATAATATCGCCGCCATCCCTTCATTGAATCCAGAAACTGCCATTAGCGTCGCAGAAAGAAGGGCTGCTAAAGCGAGGTGAGGTAGTGTCTTTGGCGATAACATTCGACGAATCAAACCAATGATGCCAATCGACTCAACCTCCTCAGTCATCCCCTCAACCTCCTCAGTCATCCTCTCACCGGTTTGGGTCTGGTGTGAACACCATGTTAAGTGAAGCGCCCACAGGCGCATATATGGCGAAGAAGTTGACTAAGGCCCTACGCGGCAAACACCGCTGGATAGGTTGCCTTCACGATGGCTTTGCCAGCCGAGATGAACTTGAGAAGCATCTTGCAGAGGTTCCAGTCAAACTCTTTGACATGGTAGATGGCAAGTGTATCCTCAAGGTCTCTCACTCAGATTATGAGGCGGTGAAGGTCACATTATCCGAAGGAAGAGTGGTTAGTCAGACTGCTAGCGGTAAAATCAAGCTCGTCAGAGAGCGCCTTGGAATAGTACGTCCACCTCGCAAGCGTTGAAATGCCGGACTGAACTCCTTAGCACATGGGCGGAGGCGGAGAGGCACCACCAGTGAAGGGCGAGGATGTATTGATCCTCATCGGTTCCTCCATCCTATTGTTGATGTTCATCATGCAAGCATGGGTCTCCCCAACCGTTCTCAAAGCCGGGGAGAGTTACCAGGTGACGAAATCACTTTCAGAGGGTGACGAAATCAATGTCGAAGTACTCGAAGGTGAGATTTCCACAACCGTAGAAGGGCCAAGCGATGAATTGCACCCTACAGATGGCATCTACAAGGTCGATGCAGATGGTGAACACACCATTTCTATTGTAGCGGTTACCGATGCTGAATTTATCGTCGACCTACCTTCCTCATACATGGCGAACTTTCTGCCATATGTCCTCGGACTAGCCCTGCTAAGTTTCGGCGTTTGGAAGAAGACTGCAGCACAAAACGACGAGCCTTTAGAAGCCGTATTAGAGGATTAAGCCCACTCGATGTCTTCACCATCAGTGATGATGGTGCCATCGTCAAGGATTAGTTCACCATTCTCGTTAATGCCGAATGAATCATGGATCACACCGTTGGTAACGGGGCGGCCAAAGTTCCGTATATGTTCGAGAACTCTCTCTCTGGTCCCCTGGTGGTCCAATGATGGGATGTCATTGCGCTCCTCTAGCAAGGACGCAATTTCTGCATGGAGAGTAATGTCCAAAGCAGCAGCGTCTATCTCAAATAACTCATCTATCGATGCGATTTCAATATCGAGGTCATTTGCACCTTTGACCAAATTAATTCCGATTCCAAGAACTACTCTTGCCCCATCGCCAAGCGAGCGGCCTTCAGCAAGTACTCCACACACTTTGCGATTATCGATCAGGATATCATTTGGCCACTTCAGGCGAAGCGACTCATGCTGAAGTGATTCTAGCACTGCAAGACCACCTGCAAGTTGCAGATTTCCAGGACTAATTACAGAATTTTCTGCAACAATCCATGACCCTGCATAGCATCCTTCTATAGAGGTCCAAACCCTTCCGCGCCGCCCTTTACCTGCGAGTTGCTTCCCTGTTCTGAGGTGGGACCCAATCCCACCTGATTGCAGCAGGTCTGAATTGGTAGATCCGGTCTCTTTGACATATTGGTTTGAAGCACCTTCATACGGTTTCCACAAACATGTCAAAAACAATTCTTCACCATCGTCAAATGACAATTTATCCCAGGTGCGATGAGCAAAGCCAAATGTTCCAAGACGAGCACATTTTCTCCCCACAATCAAAATTCTTCCATTTAGTGCAAGCATATCCGCATTTGCTATGCTAGTGAGTAATCTTCCCGCTAAGCCCACAGAATCAGTATCGAGAAGAGCAGCCTCTTCCATCGGGCCAAGAAAGTCATCTCCAGCTTCTTCCAATGGGATGTAGGGTAGGTTCCAAACTATCAGATCAAACTGTTGTTCAAAGGGAAATGGTTCCGGACCAATTCCTCCTTCCCTTACATCACCCTGGAGGTGATTCAACTCGAGATTCCCTCTAGTTGCTGCAACTGCAAATGGATTGATGTCACAGGCGCTGACTTTCCAGCCAAATGAGGCTGCTAAAATACTGATTGCGCCCGAGCCACAGCCAATTTCGAGGAGACTCCGTCCTCGACCGGCTCCGAGGTATGAAATCCGGCGCGCCAATAAGTCAGAATCATGTCTCGGCGGGTATACTGTGGGAGGAATTAGAAGGTCGAAAAAAGTGCTATCAACAGGGTTCCAGTGGACCTTTTCGGACCCTTTTGATAGGCGTACTATCTCGGCCTCAGCATCAGCACTGGCAAACGGCTCCCTCATTCAATGCGCCCCAGCACCCCGTTTGGCCCGAAGCCTTTATGCCTCTTGGCGCTAAGAGGGGGGTGGAGACAGACACCCTGTCCACTCCTCCGCCGCCCAGCGTGTAGCATGTATTTTTGCTGGCGGAGAATTTAAGAACCCCATGCAGGTCGGCGAAGAAGCCCAAGATACGCCTTTGGGCCTGTAGCTTAGTCAGGTAGAGCGTCCGGCTTTTAACCGGACGGTCGCGGGTTCGAACCCCGTCAGGCCCGCCTGACAACTACTCTCCGGAGGCGTATAGGGCGAAACGGGGTGTGAGTCAATGGTCGTAAAATCAGCAACTAAGAAGCGGTTAATGGAACTTGGAGTCGGTGAGGAATACGCTCACAAACTCGCTACCGACAGAAACATGGCCGATATCAAGGCTCTTACTTCTGATGAAATCGCATCTTGCCTTGGAGTCTCAAAGGACGACGAGGTTTTCCAGATTACAATGAATGTTCTCGGCGAGCTTGGTGCTCGTCGCCAAAAGCGCCGAAGTAGGAAGATCACCATCTCCAGAAAGGCACTTGAAGATGATGACATGGATATGGCTGGCACCAAATTCAATGTTCTAAATCACATATTTGTCCCGCACCAGGAACTCATTCCTGCAGAGGACGAGGAAGAGGAACTTCGACCATGGGGACTTCTTTCTACTGACGAGGAAACCGGCGAGCCACGTCTCGCAAAGGAAATCCTACCTAAGATTCTCATTACCGATCCAGTCGTTCAGGTCATCAAAGAGACCGTAGAGCGTGAGGACATGGCTAAAGCAGCAGGTGACGAGGAGCACATCCCGCTCCCCGCCGGGTGGATTGCTGACCGTGTGCTCAAGGTCGTGCGCCGTTCCCCATCGGCCGGTGTGAGTATAGCCTACCGCCTAATTGTGGAGGGCAAGTGAGTCTGAGGTGATATTATGCAGGAAATTATAGAATCATTTTTCCGCGAGCGCAGTCTCGTGAACCACCAGCTAGCATCGTACGATGACGCCATTCCAAATGGTGACAACGCATTATCTCGAATGGAGAGAATCGTCCGTTCAATCCGTGTCGGAACCGACGAAGAAGTCGATGACGATGAAGGCGGTTTGATCAGACTCGACGTTATTGACCAAGAAATTGCAATCCGTGTGAAGAACATTCAACTCGGCGAGCCAACTATTCGTGAGGCAAATGGTAGTGAGCACCCCTCCAGCCCTATGGAGTGCCGCCTACGAAAGTTGACCTACATGTCACCTGTAAAGATGGATTTCACAATTATCCGTGGCGCAGGAGAGCACCTAGTGAAGAGCCCACCTGAGAAAGGAGTGCAAGTCGGAAATATGCCAATCATGGTACGCTCCAAGCGCTGCAACCTACATTCGAATCACGTAGCAGGAGACCGTGTCCTGCACCCAACTACTTCTGAAGAGGACCACAAGTTGTGGGAGAACCTCCTAAGGGTGAAGGGAGAAGATCCACTAGACCCTGGTGGCTACTTCATTATCAACGGAACAGAGAGAGTTCTCATCTCGATGGAAGACCTAGCACCTAACCGTGTGACCGTCGAAATCAACAAGCGCTATGCAAAGCGCACCGAAGTTGCTAAGATTTTCTCACAGAAGGATGGAATGCGCAAGCCGCTAACCGTCGAGAAGCGCCGTGATGGAATGCTGATGGTCAAGATTAGCACAGCAGGAACTACTGCTATCCCTGTCGTTCTCCTAATGAGAGCACTTGGAATTGAGAATGACCAGGACCTTTTCCAAGCGATTGCAGGACCAACTGAGACTTTCAAGTACATCGTTGCAAATATCAACGAAGTCAAGGATAACGAAGAATACAATGTCGATGCTCTTGAAGAGGCACACCAGTGGCTCGAGAAGAAGTTCGCAGCTGGACAGCAAAAGGAGTACCGTGAAGCACGTGTAAACCAATTGCTCGACCGTGAACTCCTTCCCCACCTTGGTGACCAGACCGAAGACCGCAAGAAGAAAGCAATCTTCCTCGGAAGAATTGTTCGTCAGGTTCTCGAAATGGCAATTACCAACCGTAAGCCGAACGACAAGGACCATTATGCAAACAAGCGTGTCCGTCTCGCTGGAGATCTAATCGAGGACTTGTTCCGTGTATCCATGGGACAACTCGCTCGTGACCTCAAGTACCAACTTGAGCGCCACCACAACCGCAAGCGTGAGTTGAAGATTACCTCCTGCTTGCGACCCGATGTTCTGACAAGCAAGATCATGCATGCTCTTGCTACAGGAAACTGGGTCGGTGGACGTAGCGGTGTAAGCCAACTGCTTGACCGCACTACCTACCTTTCCGCACTATCACATATGCGCCGTGTAACCAGCCCACTGGTTCGCAGCCAACCTCACTTCGAGGCACGTGACCTTCACCCAACACAGTGGGGACGACTTTGTCCTAACGAGACCCCAGAGGGTCAGAACTGTGGACTGGTGAAGAACGCTGCACAGATGATCGATATTTCTGAGAATATTCCAGAGGCCGAGATTCGTGCACGTCTTGATGAGATGGATGTCTTCCAACCAGATGACTGGACCGATGGTGATAGAATTCACGTAAACGGTGACATCTATGGAATACACAAGCGTGGAGCAAACCTTGTCCGCCAGTTCAAGAATGCACGACGCCGTGGAGCAATCCGTTCCGAAGTCTGTATTCGCTATGATACTGCGAACCGCGACATATTCATCAATACCGATAAGGGCCGAATCCTCCGCCCTCTCCTAATTCTATATGATGGCGCACCACGATTGACTCCTCAGCACCTTTCCGATGTTTCAAGCGGCGAGATGACTTTCAAGGATCTAGTCAACGAAGGCGTAGTCGAATGGGTTGATGCAGAGGAAGAAGAAGACCTTTACATCGCTCCGAAACCTTTCGTTCTACCAGAGGTTGTACCTGAAGGAAACAAGTACGCAGGACGTCCAGTAAGTCACTCTACTATCACATGGCTAAACCTAGGTGAGCCTGGTGCAACCAATGCTACTCTTCAAGCAAGAGTAATAATGCCAAATGGAGTGAAGGCAGATGCTACATTCGATGTAGAACTCCTGTACACTGCAGAGCACACACATTGTGAAATCGACCCACAATTGGTCCTTGGAGTATGTGCAGCTCTAATTCCATACCCCGAGCACAACTCTACCCCAAGAGTTACTGGAGGTACTGCGATGGTCAAGCAATCTCTTGGTCTACCAAGTGCAAACTATCGCTTGCGCCCTGACACTCGCCTACACATCTTACACTACCCACAGCGTTCCATCACCCACACAAAGGCAATGGATACGACCAATTTCGACAGCCGCCCTGGTGGTCAGAATTTCATCGTAGCTGTCATGAGCCTTCATGGATACAACATGCAGGACGCAGTTATCATGAACCGCTCAAGTGTACAACGTGCAATGGGTCGCTCGACCTTCAATCGCACCTACAATGCAGAGCGCCGCCGATTCCCTGGTGGTCAGATAGAAGAGATTGAACTTCCAGGAACTGGATTGGAAGAGGTCAAGGGCCTCAAGCCAATCACTGCCTACGAACACCTTGAGGAAGATGGATTGCCACACCCAGAGAAGTATCTCGAGGGTGGAGATGTATTGGTTGGAAAGACCAGTCCTCCACGTTTCCTTGAAGAAACCGGAGCCGG
>Ga0315324_10000222_pt1 | contig 20627 bp, 21 predicted proteins | sample M150021515metaG_FD_203919 | JGI IMG/M metagenome (GOLD analysis project Ga0315324, IMG submission 203919) | Ammonia-oxidizing marine archaeal communities from Monterey Bay, California, United States - M1 500m 21515 | ecosystem: Environmental > Aquatic > Marine > Intertidal zone | place: USA...
AAGATTCTTTAACGCACCTTGAGATGAACTATCATGTTCATTGAATGTCTAACAAACTAACTTTTGTTTTAATCAACCTTTTTTGAACCAAGGCATATCGGTCACTGACCGAGGCACTTTGAGAGTCTTACCAACCCTTCCATCCGTAGATTTGGTAGATTTGACAGTCATACTTCCTGCAGTTCTCTTAATTGACTTTTCAGCAACCTTTCGCCCAGATGCTGTTGCCTTGGATGCTGCTTTTTTAGCAGTTGATTTTGCTTTGGTTGCTGCTTTCTTTGCAGTCGACTTAGCCTTAGATACCACTTTCTTTGCGGCTGATTTCTTTGCGGGTGGCTTCTTGGTTGCTGCTTTTTTGGGAGATGATTTCTTTGTGACTGCCGACAATAATTTCTTTGAAATTACAGCACTAAGTCCAGCCTTAACCAAACCTTTTTGTCCGGCTTTTACTATGCTTGCTGGAGTCTTAAGACCTGCATCACTAAGTTTCTTTGCGGTTGCTTTTCCAACCCCTGGTAATGTCATAAGAATTGCGAGTGGGTCCTTTTTTGGCTTGCCGGTCATATCTTCACCTGATAACGGGATAAGGCCTCACTATGATGAACCCTTCTCTCAATTAGGGGTATGATTGAAGGACAAGGCACGTTGTGACATAAGTCATGCAGGATAATTTGGACCCAAGTAAATCAATTCTGTACGCCCAAGTACGCCATGCTGGGCCGACCCACGGTTATGATTCAGAACAGAATTTACGGCCAAAGGCGCATCCTGCAAATATCTCTACAGTTTACCTAGGAGATGTTGCATTGACATTATTGAAAGTCATCCAAGGAAATTCGACTCCCGCTATGATTAAAACGCCTCAATTCGATGAGCAAAGATGGAAATTTACAACACGAACAGGGGATCTCGATTTGGAAATTGAAAGTTATTCTTACTGGGGCTTTGGCTTAATCACTAGATGCTATGCTAATACCATTACATTGGAAGGTCCTGTCACTGAAAGAGCGAGAATCATCTTTGATTTGGTCGCTGCACTTCCGCATAAACCATGGGAATTAGCATGGAGGGGCAGATTTGATTCGAAAATTGGTGACAGTAAGCAAAACACTGTTGCATGGAATTCACACATTGAACGGGCCAGAGACGACCTCAACGAATTGATCGAAATGACAATTATTGAGAAAGGAGAGTCACCGGATATCGAAACGGCTAGAAATGCCCTTGCAGATGATAATGCCCCTGCAGTACTACGTGCTCTTGCACGAATTGAAGCTGATTCTATCGGGGTTGAAGTTGAGGACTTCTCCCCTGATGGTATTTCTTTGAAGTTGGACGAGGATGAAATTCCATTCATAGACTTGTCATCTGAAGAGGAATAAGTGCGCGCGTCGCGTTGATAAAGGAAATCAGTGTCCGCGGTAACATGGCAAAGAAAGACGGCGGCGGTATTCAGCAGGCTGCAGGTCTGATTCGATACTTCGATGAAGAATCTGAAGACGCTTGGAAAATCACTCCAACTCAAATCTATCTCACATGTATTGGTTTGTCTGGATTCATCTACCTCGTAAACGAGGGAGTTGTTTCTTGGATTATGGATATGTTCTGAATCACTGAAGTGGTTCAATCAATACAACAGACCCTTCTGTTCTAGCCATTCCTTGAGCTACTTGCATTGCTGTATCTAAATCAAGAGTTGCCCCCAGTGTTCTGGGCCCTTCGCTTTCATGAATAATCAATCTGTGAGTTAAATGCGATAGTGTCTCTTGGCTAATACGCTCAAATATCCACTTTTCATTTTCGATTCTAACCATTGCTGGCACGTCGGTAAGTGGCCCCATGCCAGTACCAATATCTTTAGTACGGCCACTAAGTCCCTGTAAATCGGCAAGAGGCTTCCAAGACCTCGTTCGAATTGGCAATTTTAGTTTGTTATCTTTGCTTACGCCATCTGTAAATGCTCTTCCCATCAAGATCCCCATCCCTTGGAGAATCGGAATTCTCCAAACCACAATCCGCTTTCATCCATTCATAAGAGTTGGGGGGACTTCCCATTGCTCAAACTACTTTCGCGTGGTTCTTCTCAAGTACCAAGGGTGCACTAATTGAAATAATAATGGCTAAGAATACCCCTACTAATACATGGCTTGCTAAATCGGTTTGTAATGTCAAAAACATTGGGCTGAAAGCAAGGCTCAATCTCCACCCCCATGCCTCGGGGCGCGGATGAGCATCGAAACCCATGAGGGGCAGTAGCATCCCGATCAGACCCATGCCGGTTATTGCAAAGGTCAGCCACAAAGATACTGCGATAGCCCCATCGCCTGACCCGATTCTGTTAACGGTAGATACAGAAACAAATGTGGCGACAAATATCAAAATAATTCCAATTATTATCGAGACACCTAAGGCCGTCGAACGGCCTTGGCCTGAACCAATTTTTTTGTTTACTTTGTCTTCCAATAAAGGCATGAAACCAATCAATGCGCATGAACTTATGATTACAGGAAGGATGCCCCTCTGTATGAGTTCACCCCATAGAAATAGAGTTGCAATAACTACAACTGCGGCTATGCTTAATCGGTTATCAAATGAAAGTGAGTTAACTAATAATTGTGTGATTAGAAGGCCGATTGCCAATGATATCAGTATCTCTTGAATATTTGCAAATAATGAATATTCGTTTACGCTTTCAATTACGCCTTCTTCGGGATACATCGATAGGAGAATCAGTAAGATTATCGCCCCACCTGTGCCATTGAGATATTTTCTAGAAACCCCTTGAGTTACATAATATTGAAGCAATAATGCTAGGCTCACTACTATGACTAATACTGAACCTCCGGTTTGCTGAATTGAATCGGAAGGAGATAGTAAAAACGCGACCCCGCAAAACACAGCAGTTAGGCTAGCCAACCATTTACCATTATCAAAAATCGTGGACAACAACATAGCCATGGCTGAGAGGAAAGCGAGGGTCACCAACGTTTCTGCCATACCCACGCCACATGCAACTGACCCATTAGGCTTGCACAAGCAACAAGAGTGAGAGGCCTGACCCACTGTCATGGTGCGGCCCGCCGATAAGGAGTTACTCTTGGAGTTGGCCAAAACTCCGTTATCGGGATTAGCGAGAAGTCTGGGTATCGAGGTCGAGAAGTGGCTTCCATTCGCATCTTCGCCCCTTCCAGTAACAATGCGCCTCACACCTCGAAGACATGATGTCGATTGGACAAGGGAGCAATTGGAGTCCCTCGGCGGAGGAAAAATTCCTTGGATGACAACATCTGAATCCTGGGTTATGCCTTTTTCAAAGGGAGATTATCCCGATGATGAAACTAAGAAATTGATGGTGTTACTACATGAAACCGGCCGAATCACCCGTCAAGAGGCGGTTTCTATGTTGCCTCCCGTCGTTCTAGAGCCTGCTACAGACCACCTGGTGATGGATACTTGTGCCGCCCCGGGCTCGAAAGCAACCCAATTAGCTGAGGCTGTTCCAAATGGATTAGTTCTTGCTAATGAGCCATCATCTGGAAGGCTAAACCTACTGGTGACAAATCGAGGACGGCTTGGTATTGAAAATATGCTGATCATGCAGCATGATGGCCGACACATTGGAAGAATGCCGGAACCGGGGGTTGATGGTATTGTAGTCGACGCCCCTTGTAGTGGAAACGCAACCACTAGGAAAAATCGTGAATTATGGTATTCATGGACTCCTAAAGTCGGAAGAAGCCTGTTCAAATTACAACTCGATATCGCGATTCGAGCCGCTCAATTACTGCGCCCCGGCGGCAAAATGGTATACTCCACCTGCTCTCTAGACCCGATTGAGAATGAGGCTGTAGTTTGCGAAATATTGCAAAATTGCCCTTGGTTAGAATTAATCGATATTGATACGGAGAGGCTCTTGCCATCACTGGTACATCATAGAGGAATTGACAATTGGCCAATTCTTGATGAAAAATCAGAGGTTGTAGAGTGGGATGGCAATATGCCAAAACTACCAGGTTTGTCCCAAGAAATGTTGAACCCAGAGCAAAGAGGGTTGGATGCACCTAATCTCGCATCAACCATTCGAGTTCATCAGCATGACAATGACACAGGGGGATTCTATGTTGCATTGTTTGAACATGTTGCAGAGAGAACACCTGAAGGTGTAGCGCGTTCAATGATTCTGAAGCGTGAAATGAATCGCGAGCCGGTAGAATTGCCTCGGCAAAACAAGAACAAGCACACAACCAATCCAGCATCCCCTGAAATAATTGAAAAAATCTGTAGTCACTGGGGGATTGAACAATCATTATTCTCATGGTGGCATCGTGGTAGAAGAGTGAATATTTCAACTAAAATGGCCTATGAAAGGCTCTATGAAACAAAAGTTGTGAACAAGAAAGGCGATTTTTGGCCCGGTGATGATTTTCACCCACTACGAGTAATCCATGTGGGGCAACCTTCTTTCACAGACAACAAAGGAATCTGGCGGACCAGACAAGAAGCACTTGAATTGCTTCGGCCCCATATTACAAAGGGACTAATCGATGTTGAAATGGAAACAATACATTCGATGCTATCCGGTGAAGTTCCCCTTACTGAAGAGTTCCCTGCTGAGATTGAAATAGGTTCTGCGATTTTACGTTGTGGAGAATTTTTGCTCCCAGTATGGGTTGCGGCTAGAGTATCGCTCATGATTGATGATAAAGAGAGAGATATTCTTCGACTGAAACTAGGTATCGTTGAGGGGGGGGAAGAAGAATGAGAGCGTTTGCAATTTTTGTTGCACTATTATTGGCCCCTCTAGCAGCAGCAATTTCAGATCTAACAATCTATGCCGAAGGTCATTATGAAAGTCAAGATGAGGCGCCGGTTCTAGTTGAATGGTTTCACGGGAGTGACGATGAAACAAAAGTTGCTGAACTAGCCGAAATGGATAGGAACGGAGAGATTACTCTTCTTCATTGGCGCACAGGAGCAGAGGAAGAGGGCGGAGGGTTGCCCGATGATGATGCTAAATCTCGATTGATGTATCACGGTATTACGGAAACACCATCGGTGGCAATTGATGGCTATCCTGAAAATATCTCAGATATTGCACCTCAAGTCAATTCCAATGAAGTTGAAATCGAGTGGAATATTCAGTTAATTGGATCGACGGAGGTTGAACTTCTCAATATCACCGCTACTTGGACCAATCAAGAAGCGTTGAATGGTGCTACGCAAATGCACGTATTCATTATTGAGACCGAGGCTGTCGATTCTAAAGGTCGTGAAGTAACTAATTTGGTTAGAGATTGGGCCCCTTCGTCATCATTTTACTTCACAAATAATACTACCAATGAATGGAATGAAACCATCACCAAGGCTCATCTTGATGGAGCCGGTATCGTACTTGATGATGCAAGTCATGCCGACCGATATGAGATTCTACTGGTAATGATAGGTGGGTTCGAAAATGACACATCGAATAGAGTACTATCTATTCAGCGAGCTGAGATGCCAACTTATTGGCAATCCGTTGACCAAAGTGCAACTTTAACTCCTACTATTTTCCTTATTCTAGTGGTCATTTGCATAGGATTTATCGTACTGGCAGAGCGGAAACGTGAACTTGGGTTACCGCGCTTAGAAGGTTCGTGGTCCTCCGAAGAGAATGTCATCGAATATCGCTTAGTCACAGGTAATTCAATCAAAATTGGCGAGTTAAAAATGGGTGAGGGTTGGAGAGCAAATGGCAAGATAAAGAAGGAAAATTTGGTTGGTGGCAAAACGCACAATGGAACTTTACGGGTAACTGGAAGTGGAGCGTTGTCATTACGCCTTGCGGTTAAGGTTGACGACTTGGGCGATTGGATTCTTGACCTAAATCTCCCTGACCCTCTGTCGAATAATTGAATAATAACCTCCTTTTGTTTACCGTTATGTCCCTCGACACTACCGACCGTGCAATCATTGAGGCTCTTTACGAAGACGCCCGTCTTTCACAAAGACAACTTGCGCAAATAGTAGACGTAGCGCAAGGTACGATTGCCAATCGAATACGCAAACTTGAGGCAGCGGGTGCTATTCAGGGATATACTGCAATTCTGGGCGCTGAAGCCGTAGGTTGGGGGATGACTGTAATGGCTGGCCTTTGTATCGAGAAAGGTATGATCATGGATGTACAAAGGCACATTTCAAATGATTACAGAGTATTCAGTGTCTATGACGTAACTGGAGATTGGGACTCGATGGTTTTAGCACGAGTGAAGAACAGAGAGGACCTTGATGATTTGACAAAATCGGTATTCACATTAGAAGGAATTACTCGCTCTTATACCCATGTTGTGCTAAACACGGTCAAAGAGTCAGGAGTCGTTCTCCCCAAGGAATGATGGCAAATCTTCCACACACATTGTATCCGGTTTCATTGCTTTAGACAATGTCCTCCGGCATTCATCTGATGGTTTGATATCAAGACTTGCCATAGAATCCATCAATCTCTTTTGTAGCCGGCCACCTGTTCTATCCCAATCCATCAATACGATACAATTGCCGTATGTTTCTGAAATGTATACGACAACTCTGTCGACCGGCCAACCACGATTTAATTTTTCAATCGTCCCGGTGAATCCTAATGTGCGTAAAGCCAACTCGTCTCTCTGGCCTTCGACGAGGATTACTGTGCCTTCCGCATTTTCTTCAATGCATGATTCGATAGCACGGTGAGCTATCGCATATCGTTTTTCACGATTCAAGAAGACCCTCCAGTATTGCGACGATTTCAGAAGAGGATAGGCCCTCTATACTCACTTTTTTCTGGCGGGTTGTGTGCCCTGCAACCACAGTTACTGGAACTGAGAATATCTTAGTCAGAACATTACAGACCGCATGATTGGCTTTGCCTTTTTGGGCCTCGGCCTTTACGGCCACTTGAATTCTACCTCGCCATTCATTGAATCCAATAATGCCTTGTCTACTCGCACCAGGCTGGACTTCAATTTCGATTAAAAGGGCACCCTCGAGGGTGGTTTGAACACAAGTGGCGAGCCTCACAATATACCCGACGCAGCGGTGGCACATCAACAAACCTCCCTGTAGAGGTTATCACTTATGCGCAATCGCTTAATACGGCCGTCTGACCGCTTTGGGCATGGGCGCTGACCGTGAGTTGTGGCCAGATGAATATACAGTGTTCAATATACTGTATGATAAATTTCTTTTCTGGTCAATAATTGTCGGTGTGTTCACTTTCGCATGGCTAATAATCGCCATACTGCGATACAGAGAAGGAGTTGACCCTGTCGCGGATAAAGTTGATGTGTTGACAGTTGGAATATTTCCGAAAGAACGCCATCACTTTGACCTTGAATTAGCGTGGTTCGTAGGCCCTACAATTCTAGTCGTATGGGTCACCATACTTGCTTTTGGTTCAATGAATATTGTTTGGGGAGAGGTCCAAGCCCTACAAACTGATGACGATTCATTCACAGTCGAAGTAAACGGACTGCAATGGTATTGGGACTTCTATTACCAAGATGCATTGACTTGGGAAGATGTAGATACAGGTCATGGCGTCACATGGGATACTGCCACGGGCCTTTCGATTGATGCTGGTGCCGGAGCAGTTACTGCGTCGATAACCTATGGTTCGAGCACTGCTAATCTAGATCTTGCGAATAACACTACCTTGGACGTATTATTCAATGAGCTTATTTTCCACGATGTAGATATTTTGGATGCTGACGGTAGCATACTTCACCGTTGGCAACACATTCCAGTGGAGCATAAGATGAGTGGAGACCTCGTCATACCGTGTGATACTAACGTGCTGTTCAATATCCACAGTAATAATCCAGAAAGAGATTCTGAATTCGAAGAATCGAATGTCTACCAAGGCGTACAACACGCATTCTGGCTCCAAGAATGGGGCATGAAAGAAGATGCTGTGCCTGGCCTAGAGGGTGGCACTTGGATGCATGTCCAGCCTAATGAAGCGGGTACATTCCCAATTAGGTGTGCAGAATACTGTGGCCAACAGCACTCAATCATGAACGGCGAAGTGGAAGTCGTTGCTAAAGAAGGAATGACTTGCGATGCTGATTTCGGCGTCTACTTTGAAAATAAGGAGATGAGGGAATGAAGGGGCGAACAATAGCAATTCTCACTCTACTATTGATTGCACTCGCTTCTACTTCCACTTTTGAAGCAAGGCAAAACGGAATAGGAGATGTTGAGCCATCGGGTTGTAATTGTCACGGAGACAAGGATAGTGGCACGGTAATCACCATTGATGGCCTCCCTGAAATTTTCAATGCTTCTGAAGAATACCTATTCACTTTAACTATCTCGAATGATGGTGTTCCCGCTGATAATCCAGACCAAAATGGCGGATTCAGAATTTTCGTTGAAGACGGTGTTGGGACACTAGAATCGCTTGATGGCGCCTCCGAAATAGAAGGTGGTCTAACTCACAATATGGAGATTAATGACCGAAGAACTTGGTCTTTCAAATGGACCGCACCGGCTGACGATACCGCTATTGCAAACTTCGTAGTTTATGGAAACGCAGTGAATGGAGATGGTGCTGCTTCAAATTCTGACGATTGGAATCGCAAAGATGTCACCGCATCGGGAATCAATGCTAACCCAACCGCTCCAAGCGCTGCAGCTCTTACGATTCTAATGACCGTCATAGGATTGGCTCTTGGCCTGATCTTTGTTGGTAGCATGTGGGTGTTCTACACACGCAACCCTGAGAGTTTCTCAATCGGTAACTTCTGGAGTTACCTCAAACCATGGCTAACCACCACCGACCACAAAATGGTTGGAATGTTGTATTTCCTTTACGGGTTCTTCTTCTTCCTTGTAGGAGGATTGCTTGCACTACTATTCCGCATACAATTAGCGTTACCAGATAACGACTTCCTAACTTATGATGAATACAATTCATTCTTTACTCTACACGGAACTACAATGATTTTCTTAGCAGCAATGCCAATGATTGCTGGTTTCATGAACTATATTCTGCCATTGCAAATAGGTGCAAAGGACCTAGCGTTCCCAAGAATCAATGCACTTGGGTTCTGGCTCATAGTTGCTGCAGCACCACTTATCTTCGCAGGAGTTTGGAGTGGAGAAGGATCAGATATCACTTGGGTTATGTATCCACCATACTCCAGTTTAGCAGGCTTGGGTACTGAGCAGGGGCCGAATGCTGGAACTATTTCCTTCATATCTGGTATTGCATTACTTGGTGCATCCTCTACATTGTCTGGGGTAAATTTCGTCACTACCACTTTCACTATGCGTGCAAAGGGTGTAGACTGGATGAAAATGCCTCTATTCACTTGGTCTGTTCTAATCAGCGTATTCATGCTGTATGTGAGCCTACCTGCATTCGTTATCAGTGTATTCTTCCTATTGTTCGATTCAACGATAGGAACGACTTTCTTCACTAGTGGAGGAGACCCTTTACTATTCCAACACTTATTCTGGTTCTTCGGCCACCCCGAGGTATACGTGGTTATACTTCCTGCATTCGGAATCGTTTCTGAAGTTCTTGCCACTAGTGCAAGGCGTTCTATTTTCGGTTACAAGTCGATGGTCTATGCGATGGTGGGCATAGGTGTTGTTGGATTCATTGTTTGGGGACACCACATGCTAACCAGTGGTATGAGTCCTGCATGGCGTTCTGCATTCATGATTACAACCATGGCTGTAGCTATTCCAACCGGAGTGAAAATCTTCAATTGGATCGCAACGCTTTGGGGCGGAAGTCTAGTTTTCAAAACACACACCCTTTGGGCATTGGGATTCTTAATCACCTTCACACTTGGTGGATTATCTGGAATGTTCTTCCCAGTAGCAGGCCTAGACACTCAATTCCATGATGGTTATTTCGTCGTAGCACACTTCCACTATGTGTTCATTGGTGGAACCGTCTTCGCTCTATTCTCAGGAATTTATTACTGGTTCCCTAAGGTAGTTGGGCGCAAGATGAATGAGACACTTGGATTGTGGCACTTCTTAATCGCATTCTGCTCCTACAACGCTGCATTCTGGCCAATGCATGCTCTTGGAATTATGGGAATGCCAAGAAGAACCCACACCTACGCTGCAGATTCCGGGTTTGCTGAACTAAATTTGGCAATCTCGGTCTTTGCAATCATCTTCGGTCTATCACAACTCATCTTGGTATGGAACATTATTCGTTCAGTCAAGAAGGGCGAGAAGGTCGGTAAGGACCCATGGGGCGGCTGGTCATTAGAATGGGCAGTCACATCGCCTCCTCCAACTCCGTCATTTGCTGTTTTGCCAATTCAAAAAGATGCAAACGATGGTGTTGAGTACCATGAAACGAAATTAGAATCAATATTACGGTCTCCATTCCGGTCGATGAGTAAACTATGGAACAAGGAGGCGAAAGAATGAGCGGAAGTCTACACGATGTCAAAAACGAGGTCTGGATGAAGACTGTCGTAATTGCAGTTGGACTTTTGTTTACTGGCCTCCTTGCATATGGTGTATTGGCTGGTGGCGTGGGTTCAATCAAGCATAGTGAGTGGGAAGATGCCCACCACGAATTAGAAAATTCAGAGATGGCTTGGAATGTAGCAAATGAATCTGGAACTGTAGCGGAACAGAACGCTGCAGCAAAGATCTGGGAAGATGCCCATCACGTTGATGTCGATGCTCATCTATCCTACCTAACCTGGAGTACTGCTGGGAAGACCATCATGGTGATGTTCATTGTTTATGCCGCATTCTATGGGATTGCAGGATTCTTCAATAGCATTCAATCTGAAGAAGAACACCATGAGGGGGGCGACCATGAAGAACATCATGGGTCTGCATCACCTATTTTGATGGCCGGAGGTATTCTCCTTTTCATGATGGGATTCCCTGGTTTTGTTACAACCTGTAAGGCATGGCTTGGATTAGATTACGAGCCGAATATGACCGGGTTTATGCTATCTTCAATTGGAACTATTATTCTCATTATGGGAATTGGTAACTGGTGGCGTGAAGATATGAAAGGGTATCCTGAGCAAGTTGCAACATCTGCTCCATTCAAAGGCCAAGATATCAGAAAGGCAGGAATGTGGATTTTCCTAATCTCTGAGATGATGGTTTTCGCTTCCTTCTTCTCTTCCTACCTGAGGATGAGAACAGAATGGTGTACTCAATGGGCGAAAGATGCTGGTAAATGTGAGGTTGTTGACACTACAACTGCTTCAGATTTACTTCGTCACGATGTAATGACTCTGCTTCCTGGAGCCATCAACACCTTTGCACTGATTATCTCATCTTACACTATTGTCCTTGCACTAAAGACTGCTAAGAATGTAAATTGGAAGAAATCCGAAAATGCATTGATGGCACGCTTATTCCCTTCAAGGAAGAAGGCTGTACGCAACTATTTGCTTATCACGATAGCTCTTGGTTCTCTGTTTATTATACTGAAACTAATCGAATGGAGTCACTTAATCGCTGAAGGATTTACTATCGACAGCCAAGCGGGCTCCATCTTCTTTGTAGCAACTGGCGCACACGGGCTTCACGTATTTATTGGACTGCTAGTAATGCTATTCATGGTCTTCAAGGCTGACACCGTTGGCTATGATGAAAAGAACGGCCAAGGTATCGAATACTTTGGTTTGTATTGGCACTTCGTGGATCTGGCGTGGGTTGCCATCTTCCCAGCATTCTATCTTTACTGAGGCGATAATATGGGCGAACACAAGTATACCGGACCAATTGCAGGACTCTTCCAGAAAATGGCAGATTTAATCGGTAAGGATGTTTACTTTGTAAATTTCCTAATTTTAATGTTCCTTACTTTCTTTGAAGTGGCTGCTGTTTTCTTTAGCGAGGTTCCATTCACCGATATCGCAATTTCTCGAGGGGCAGTTTGGGGAATATTGATTATTATTGGAATTATCAAAGGATACGGCATCGCTGCATTCTTTATGCATCTGAAGGGTGACCCATTCATTTACACTCGAACTGCACTTTTCCCAGTACTCTTTGTAGCATTGATGATTTGGGGTATTGGACTTTCAAATCCGGATGGTATCGACAGCCTTCCAGCATGGTGTACACCAAATTGGGATTATTCCTACGTGACCGAGTGATAATAGAGATAGGATTCATAAATGAGTCTACTAAGCCCAATCCATGCGCTGGTTTGTCCTTGCTGTTGTAACATTACTTTGCGCCTCCACTATACCCGCCAGTAGTGCTGGTGGCGACGGAGTACATTGGAATGGCTACAATTTAGATAGGAATTCTATTCCAAATAGGGTATTAATTGACCAAGATGGAAGTCCTTATTCCATCCAGAAGGGGAATGCTGATGTTATTGTAGTAGCATTCATTTTTACCACATGTGTCGATGTTTGCCCAGTTATCACCAACAACTTGCTACAAGCAGAGAAGCAGTTGGATGATGTCGATTATCAATTCATATCAATCACAGTAGACCCTGCTACTGATTCTCCAGAAGTACTCAAAGCATACATGGAAGACTATGGCGCTACATGGCCACACCTTACTGGAGACTTAGAAGACCTTGAACTGGTATGGGACGATTTTCAAATAGCAGTATTAACTGAAGAAATTGAAACTCATGGTCATGATGAAAGTGTGAATGAGAATGATTCGTTACTTGAAGATGATATGGATCATTCTGACACTGTAATGGTAGCCATGTCTGATGGAAATAGCACTGAATACGATGTTCAACTAACCGGCTGGAATTTACTAACCGCTTCAGCATACCAAAACAATTGGTCGGTTAATTCCACCCCAGATAGTTTTGGAAATATGGTTAGTGCAATAAATGGCGATGAGTCTCCATCTGACTCAAGTTGGCGATGGGAACTACACACCTGGAATATGTCTGGTCAAGTTTGGGAGTCTAGCATGACGGGCATAGACTCTGCTGAGCCAACCAATCTTGCATTTGCACCAAATACAACCGATGATTCTCTAATTCCAATGCCAGATATGAGCAATATTTCATTCACCGTTGTTCAATCAAATGGAACTACTGATACCGCGGTTCTTGACCGCGTTAATGCTTGGCACCAATCCCTTGCGGCTTTGGAAGATTTTGAAGCACCGGTTAGTGAATATGGGCACTACATGAATTCAATTAACAATGTAAGTGCCCCTGTTGACTACTCTTGGTGGTGGCAACTACATTACTGGAATATGACTTCGGAGTCTTGGGATGAAAGCAATCTTGGGATGGATGATTTGTATGATGAGATGCACATTGCGTGGGCGCCTAATTCCACAATGGACCACATGATTCCTGCACCTCAAATGGAACATGAAGAAGAAGTTCACGATCATGGTGAGGAAGAGGAAAATCAAACTTCAACATCCCATTCAACTCAAACATTCATTCTTGATGAAGATTGGAATCCAATGGTTCTATTCATAGGATATGATTGGAATGTTGATGATTTCGTGGAAGATGTTGAGCGTGCTGCAAGTACAGCAGATGACCTAGATTCCGGTGATGATTCAGGACTTCCCGGATTCACCTTCGTAACTGTTGCAGCAAGCCTTGGTCTAGCGATTATCGCAAAGCGCAGGGATGATTAAGCAAAGATAGATTCTTGAAAGAATGGCCCCACCGCCAAACAAGCGGAGATCGCATAGCCTGGTATCGCGGTGGACTTGAAATCCACTGTCCCTCGGACACGGGAGTTCGAATCTCTCTCTCCGCGCTTCACACTACTTTGTGTAATTCCAGCCCATTACATGGAAAGGGTTCAACAACTCAAGGTGCCGTAGGCACCTCATGGCCCGACCTCAAATGCGACTTGCAATGCTGCTGGTCCTACTGATGTTAATGACTGGTTGTATATTCTCAAATACTCCTGAATGGGGCACAGACGATGGTCAACTCAAAGTTGAAATCGATGACGGTGAAGCTAGGATTCAATCTAAGTTAGGTGATGGTTTCGATGAAGACGTTCCTTTAATTGAATGCCGAAACTCAACCTTCAAAGTAACTGGTATACTAATTACTTCAATGATCTATGAAGCACATCCCGATACAGATTCTCTTGAATCTGCCATGGGGGCTGCAGTAATTATTGATACAATGTCTTGGAGTGCTGCTGAATCTGTAAAAGAAGGCACTGCGGGTCGAGTCCCTATCAAAGATTGGACAGACCCGGTTAATCCTGCTGCATCAGGAGGTTCTAATGAAATCAAAACCAATGCTGATACTTGGGAAATTATTGGAATTATCCCCGCCTCAGAAAATATTGCAGATGGCCTCAATGTACTGGAACACTGGCATCAACCTATCGAATTGACAGGGTATATTCTGGATGGCAAAGCGCTTGGAACTGTAAAAACCGATACTTGCGAACTCGAAGAACAAGGGCACGCAATGTTAGTCACTAACATTAGAACCGAAGAAGGCATAGTAAGCATAGATGGAGAAAGTGATGATGAATATGCACTAGGAGATACTGATTTATTCGGAGGGTACACTTTCATCTTATTCTTCATTGTAGTTGGAATTGGAGGCGGTGTCGGCCTATTCCTTGTATCGACAATGGTTATTCGGACAGGTGCTAAAGCAACTGCAGAAACGCTGCTCGGCCGTGAAGGTTTCGCTAAAGCTGTTCAAATGAAGATGGACTTGAAGTCTTCAAAGAAAGATGGGCTTGAAAGTACTGAAGAACGCGCTGCTAAAGTGAGAGAACGCAATCCCCCTCCAAAGAAAAAATCATCAGATGATGTTGCAATTCCAGGATTTAGCCTCGACAATATTTTGGCATCAGGTGATCGTGAGAATATCAAGGGTTCTTTCAGCGAAAGTAGCTCCGTGGTAGTCACAAGTGAAGCTAAAGAAATGTCTGTAAAATCGGTTACCAATACAGCCCCTGCGGTAACTAATAATGCACCTATATCATCATCGAACGTGGTCTCTAGCCTACCAGAGCCTGCGGCTAAGAAAGGGCACTTTTCTTCATCAATGTCTAGTTCTAGTCTGCCGCCTCAGCAATCGGAAGCCACCACTCTAGACCGGCCAGATAAGCCAGTTAAACGTCGTTCTGTAAAGAAACGCGCTGTGAAATCGGCTCCAGAGAGTGAGCCTGAACCCGAGCCTGTGGTTGAAAATAAATCAGCCTCGGTCAGTAATGATGACGATTTCAGTGATTTCTCATTCTGAAGCCCAAGGAACATCTGCTGCCCCGCGTACCAATAGTTGCTTAGTGTGCCATTCTAACGTTGCAGGACTAACTATCACCGGCTCGCCATCTGCTTGAACCCATGTAGAAAGTGGTAATGGCTTATCACTAATATTGCCATCTTTGTCTACTGGTTTTATTTCAATCCTGTTTGCTTTTTGTTGAGTTATCCCCCACTTTCCAATATGCTTTCCTTTCTTCATTGGACCCATCAGAGATAGCATTGCTATTCGTGACAATTTTGGTGCATAGACAATGGTTCCGATTTCATCTAAAGGAGTGACTCCTGGACAAACTTGGTATCCACCACCAAACGTTTCTCCCGTCGTAGCCGCAAACATCGTGAAATCCAAAATCTCCCCTTCTGCATCATCGAGTTTAAGCCAAACTTTTCGTCGCTTCCAGAACGGGATTGTAGTAATTCCAAGGTAAGTGTATTTCTTAGCTCCATTTATCCATTTTGCGCGATACAACTTAGCGCGCGAAATTGCACTGGTGATTCCAGCATCTGATTCAAGAAATACCCACCTAACTATTCGCCCTTGTTCCTTAGCAGAACCATCCCACTGGTTTGTAGTGGGTGCAGGATAATCGCCAGCCGGTGTGGCCGGAAATCCTTCAAGACGCCAAGCTGCACATCTGCGGTCCACGCCATTGACAAGGACGTCTATCGCCTCATCCATATTCTTGCGCGAAACTCCTTGGGTGATTGCATAATCATTTCCTGTACCAAATGGCAATATTCCCATTGGTATATCACAGCCCCTCAAAGCGCTCGCAACCTCATGTACAGTACCATCGCCGCCAACTGCAACGATTACGCCTTCGACATTGTCGGTTCGCAGTTTCCAAGCGATTTCACCAGCATGGCCTACCCTCTCGGTAAGATGGGAGGTCACTGTGAACCCCTTGGATTCTAATTTTGTGATGATTTTGGGCCACCGCTTGCCACAAGTGTGGTCTCTGCTGGCTGGATTTACGATGCAGTGTAGGGGTCCCATGCATATTGCAGAACATGATGAGGCAATCAAACCTATTGCTAAAACAAGCGATGGACTCATGTCTGATGTCTAATCAGCCACAATCATGACTTGGAGCGCGGAGCAGCAGGCGCACATGCACCGCGCCCTCACTGTTGCCGAAAAGGGTAGAGGCCAAGTCAGGCCCAATCCATTGGTTGGATGTGTACTTGTCAAGGATGGTGAAATTATTGCAGAAGGGTGGCATGACCATCTTGGAGGACTGCATGCTGAACAAATGGCCATTCATGATGCTGAAGAAAATGGCCATAACACCAATGGTTCAACTGCATATGTAACTCTAGAACCCTGTAATCACTTTGGTAGAACCCCCCCGTGCACAGAAGCGTTGCTTTGGGCTGGTATTTCAGAGGTGAAAGTCGCTCATGGCGACCCCAATCCTCTTGTTCGAGGAAATGGTATTGCTGTTTTAGAAAAAGCTGGAATCAAAGTTGATTCTGGTTTGCTCGAAGACGAAGCGGCTGAACAAATGCGTGAATTTTTGCATTGGTGTAAGACTAGGAGGCCGTTCGTAACTGTCAAAATTGCTACCGACGCCAATGGTTCAGTAGATGACCTGTCGGATGAATCAGGTAGATTCACAAGCGAAGAATGTCTAGCCCAAGTACATCAATTACGCAAGGATTGCTGTGCAATATTGGTTGGAGCAAATACTGTAATCCGCGATAACCCGTCGCTCACTGTAAGATTGGTCGAGACGGATAGACAACCTTTGCGGATAGTAATAGATCCAAATAATCGTATCCAAAAGGAGGCGGTGTTACTGAATGACGGATTTGGGACTAGGCACTTAAATGAAGATTTTAGAGGCCTTGAAGCAATGCTTGACATGCTTGGAGATTTAGAAATTCAAAGATTACTTGTCGAAGGTGGGCCCGCTACTATCAACCATTTCTTGGAAGCTGATTTGGTCGACGAATTTATTCTGGTGAAATCCGATATTGTACACCAAGAGCCTGTTTTAGCCGATTTTAATTTAACTCGTTTTAGCAACATCGCCCATTCAAAATGGGGCGCAGAATCTGTATCTATCCATACCAGGTGATCAGATGGATTCCAATAATGTTACTACGATTATTTCACTACGTGGATGGCACCCTGCAATCTCACGAGCAGAGGCTAAGTCGATGTTCCCTGAATCTAATCTTGTTCGAACCGATGCTAGAAGATTACTCAAAGTTAAGGGTGAAAGTGATTGGTCTCGTGTAAATCTAATGTCTGGCTGTGAATGTGTATTGATTGGTGGGGGAATGGCAGAATGGGCCTCTATTGAGGACTTCCTTGCACTCATTAATTGTGAAAAAAAAGATGACATGGCCGTTGAATGTTGGCGGCATGAGGGGAAATTACCGGTTTCAACTAAAGAAATTGAAATGCAAGTTGGAGGAATGTTTCATGACAAAGGTTCTACATTCGATTTAGAAAATCCAAAACACAGATTCGGCGTTGTCCTCGATGCATCTGCTGGTTATGTTGCATGGGGTTGGATGGTAGGACAGGGTCCCGGTAAACAGGGCTGGGCTGCTATGAGGGCTAACAAGCGACCTTTCTTCCGTCCTGTAAGTCTTGAGCCACGGCTAGCAAGGGCTGCAGTAAACATCGCAGCCGGAACTAGGGATGGTTATGTTGTAGACCCGATGTGTGGCACCGGTGGAATATTGATTGAATCCGCTCTCACTAAACGTCCAACATTAGGCATTGACTTTGACCCAATCATGGTTGACGGGGCTAAAGAAAATTTAGATTGGGCCGGTGTTAGGGCAGAGGTCAGAAGAGATGATGCAACTCAATTTGAATTGCCAGAAAATCTTGCTGCTGTTGTGGTTGACCCGCCCTATGGTCGAAACTCTCAGGGCGATGAAACCTTACTAGAGGACACACTGAAAAATATTTGTCGCCAACAACAGCAATGCAGTCTAGTTGTAATTTTACCCTGTGAGCCTGGAAATGAAAATCTCAATGATGAAATTTCTAGCGATGTGATGTTGCCTGGTTTTGAAATTGAATCCGTATTTGGGATTGCAGTTCACAAATCGCTGGGTAGAATCATGATTATCGCTTCAATTTCGACTCAAGAATGAGCAAGCGGTGGGCATCATCATCATCTGGTTCTTCGAAATGGTCGTTATACGGGCATTGGTCATCTAGAATCGCACTATCCTCTGAATCCAAAACTATTGGGTATGTTCTGCAACCTAAAGGGCGGCTGTCGTAAACCGAACACATTCCGGCAGCAGTAGGCAAATCTGATTCTGTGGCCAGAAATACGCATGCCTTTGTCAACTGGTTATTCAATAGACGGCGGATACCTGATTCATCTTTGTTACAGAAATTCTCCTCATCCATACCCGTTCGACGAGATAGGCGACTTGCCTCAACCCCTGTGATTGCCATGGTAGTCTCCCTACAACACATACTGCACCCTTTTTGGATACAAGGTAGAGACTTACCCATAGGCAGTCCAGCCATGGTAAGCACTTCAATGACGCGGGGGTGTGGTTCAAGAAGGTGGGGCTTTTGGGCTGGTTTGGGCAATTAGGGTAGTCTGGATATCCTTTCGGCCTTCGGAGCCGAAGACGCGGGTTCGAATCCTGCATTGCCCGCTTTTCGTGAATGTTCAGCCGTGAGGCTCAAGTGTATGCCCTCACAGCGCCTAACATGGGCTGCAACCTACGTGACCTGGCAAACGCTGAGGATACCACGATGGATGCAATGAAAGGCAAGCGAGTCGGAGTCGATAGTTTCCTTTTAGCATTCCAATTTCTCACTACCATTCGAGACAGATCGCCAACCGGAGACGGTGGCCCCCTCAAGGCAGATAACGGTAAAGTGGTGGCTCATCTGATGGGTTTCCTTTCTAGAGCATCTCTGATGTTGTCCAAAGGGGTGAACCCTGTCTTCATTTTTGATGGAAAGCATCCAGAGTTAAAGGATGATGAAATAAGTGCCCGAAGGGCACGCAGAGAGCAAGCAGAGGTGGAGTGGAAAGCGGCACTAGATGCTGGAGATTTCGCAACTGCTCAAAAAATGGCACAACGATGTGTCAAATATACACCTGAAATGGTAGAAGAGTCAATGGAAATGCTCTCTTTGATGGGCATTCCTGCATTTCGAGCCAAAGCTGAAGGCGAAGCCCAAGCAGCGGTAATGGCAGCAAATGGGCAATTGGATGCAGTAGCAACCCAAGATTGGGATGCCTTACTGTATGGCGCACCAATAGTAATTCGGAATTTTTCTTCGGATGGAAGTAAGAGAATGGGTAGGGTCGTTCGCGCTCAACGAATTAACTTGGCCCAACTTCTGTCCGAACACGAGTTGACCAGGGACCAATTAATCGACTTAGCAATAATGATTGGAACTGATTTTCACCCCGGAATCAAAGGTATAGGCCCTAAAACGGGACTTAAACTGATTAAAGAACACGGCAACATAGAATCTGTTTGTAGTGCAAAGGACAAGGATGTTCCAGAACGTTTAGATGAAATTAGGGAGGTTTTTAGAAATCATCCTGTGGTCGAAATCGCAGATTCCGATTTGGTTCAGGGAGATGTTGATGTTGAAGGTCTCAAGAAATTCTTAGTTGAAGATAGGCAATTTTCACTAAAGAGATTTGACAATGCAATGGAATTGCTCGAAGGTGCTGGTTTGGTACGAACGGGTGGCCAAACCTCATTATTCTCTTTCTGAGATAAATCTCAGAGGGCTTGCTAAAATTGGCAGTCCTTTCCATTGCCCTACCGCTCCACGTGCAATGCTTTGGATATCAGATAACGCTTCACTAATTTTGTTGATTGGAGAAGTTGGTATTCCTTCGAGTAAATCATTTACTTCTGTTCGCGACATATTGATTACTTTAGATTGGACAAGACTGGTGACTTCTTGACGCGAATCTACTCTTTGTTGATTGGTGGGCCAATGATTTTCAAAATTCAAGAGGCTAGATAACTTTTCAAATTGTGGATCTGAACCAACTGCAATAACGACCCACCCGTCACTAGCCTCAAATGCCTGATATGGCACTAGATTTGGATGACCTGAACCAAGAAGCCCGGGGTTGGTTCCACTAACGAGTTGGTTCTGTCCTTGATTTGCTAATGATGCGATGGCACAATCCCAAAGAGAAATGTCGAGGTGGTTATTCACACCAGTTCTTTCACGATGGAAAAGTGAAGCAAGTATTGCATTACCCGCATACAACCCTGTGATGATATCAATCCACGCAACTCCAACTTTTACTGGACCTCCATCAGACTCTCCGGTAACACTCATGATTCCACTCATTGCTTGTAGAGCTAAATCGTACCCTGGCTCTTGGGACCTTGGTCCGTTCTGGCCAAAGCCGGTGATTGAGCAAAGAATTACATCTTTAGAAATTGGCCCAATC
>Ga0315324_10000224_pt1 | contig 20578 bp, 23 predicted proteins | sample M150021515metaG_FD_203919 | JGI IMG/M metagenome (GOLD analysis project Ga0315324, IMG submission 203919) | Ammonia-oxidizing marine archaeal communities from Monterey Bay, California, United States - M1 500m 21515 | ecosystem: Environmental > Aquatic > Marine > Intertidal zone | place: USA...
GGCGTCAGTGCTTGCCTCTTCAGCATCGTCGCCACACGCTGCTGCGAGCAGCGTGAACGAGAGCAAAGCGGCAAGCGTCATCGTGAGCTTGCGTGAAAGCTTCATATAGTTTCCCCTCCAAAGGGATGCGGTATAGACGGCACCGCAGGGCCGATTCTTATGATGCGCAAGTATAGGGCTGCTGGAATTCGGCTTGCACCGTGCCGGTCAGGAATTGCCACAGCGCGCGGTCACCCTGGATGCGATCGAAACTGGGTGGGAGTTTCGCCGACAAGGCGAACAAACTGCTTTGTGAAGGCCGCTTGGTCATAGAATCCACTCACTGCGGCCACCGTAGCCACAGACTCATCCGAGCGTTGGAGCAGGTTTGCCGCCCGGTCGATTCGCGCCTTCAGGACGTACTGAGCGGCAGTAAGCCCGAAGACCTTCTTCATTCGACGATCAAGCTGGCCGGGAGAACAATCAGCGATCGCCGTCAGGTCTCCAATCACGAGCGAGCCGTCGATGCCCCGACGTACCGCTGCCACGATCGGCTCCAGCGACTCCACGACGATACCGCGGGCATTGGGCGTGATCAGGTCGCGACTGATCGATACCAGCCCAACGACGGCTCCGTTTTCGGCGTGAATCGGTCGCTTGGCGGTGAGGTACCAGCCCGTTGATCCGTCAGGCCTACGAATGAGCTCCAACTCATCGTGGAGGATCTCGTCGAGGCGCACGACCCGCTCGTCCTGCTCCTCGTAGCGAGCGGCAAGTTCTGTCGGGAAAAGATCACTCGCCCGCTGCCCAAGGACATCGCGTTTGGAACTTCGACCCGAGCGCCGAACGAACGCCGTGTTGACCGCCGTGTAGCGACCGTCGGTGTTCTTCGCGCAGAACATGACGTTGACGAGATCGTCCAAGAGACCAATCAACTGCCATTCCGCATCAGCGGCATCGAGTTTGCTCTCTGGCTCCGTCATTTGTGGCGCAATCGTACAAGACCTCGGCCGTTCATTTCCTGGACACTGAACACATGGTGATGACATCTGCGGAGAACCCCGTCGACCCTGCGGCACTTATCGATGACTCCATCGCGCTCGTTGCTGAATGGCTTGAGACCGCGGCGTCGATCGAAACCCGTTCCGAGCGGGGCGAGGTCGAGCGCCTGCATGCCCTGATTGATGAACCGGCCGGCGTGCACTTCGCCATGCAGTACATCGACCGGGTCGCGCGCCACGCCGACAATGTGCTTGCTGCGAATGAACTCGCCACCCTGGCGCGTAACGCAGAACTGCCTGGGTTCGTCGGTCCGGTCGACCGTGCCCTCCTTCACATCGGCGCACACATTGCTCCACTCGCCCCGAGGATCGTCATGCCGCTCGCCCGGCGACGGCTTCGCCAACTCGTGGGACACATGCTCGTTGACGCTGACCCGACTCGTCTCCATCGACACATGTCCGATCGTCGTGAACAAGGGGTAGCGCTCAACATCAATCTGTTAGGTGAGGCTGTACTCGGTGAGGGCGAGGCGGAGCGTCGCTTTCAACGCACGCTCGACCTCATCGCCGACCCGGCAGTGACCTACGTATCGGTGAAGGCCTCAGCAGTCGCCAGCCAGATCGACCTCTGGTCCTACGACGATTCTCTGACGCGAGTCATGGCGCGCTTGCGCCAACTCCTATCCGCGGGTGCTGCTGCTCAGCCGAGCACTTTCATCAATCTGGACATGGAGGAGTACAAGGATCTTCACCTCACCTTGGACGCGTTCACTTCCGTGCTCGATGAGCCTGACCATCTCAACGCTGAGGCCGGCATCGTCCTACAGACCTATCTCCCGGATTCGTTTGGAGCCCTCCAACGGCTGACCGACTGGGCGACCCGGCGCCGAGAACGTGGCGGCGCAGCCATCAAGGTCCGTCTCGTGAAGGGGGCCAACCTCGCGATGGAGCGAGTCGATGCCGCGATGCACAACTGGGATCAAGCCCCGTACGCCACGAAGGCCGACGTAGATGCCAACTACAAGCGGTGTGTGGAGTGGGCGGTACGCCCTGAGCACACGGCTGCCGTTCGGGTCGGGGTCGCCAGCCACAACTTGTTCGACGTGGCGTTGGCAAAGCTGCTCGTCGAGGCCCATGGGGTCGCCGAGCATGTCGATTTCGAGATGCTTCAAGGTATGGCCCCATCGCATGCCCGAGCCGTGCAGCAGAGCACCAATGATCTCCTTCTCTATACACCGATCGTTGCCCCTGCAGATTTCGACGTGGCGATCAGTTACCTGATCCGCCGGCTTGAGGAGAACGCTTCAGGTGACAACTTCTTGCGCCATCTCTTTGCGATGTCTCCCACCAGCACCTCGTTCCATGACCAAGCCGATCGGTTCCGTCGGGCCGTCGCCGACCGAGACGCTGTCTCCGCAGAGCCACATCGCGGTGGGCGCCTCCCGGCAATCGCATCGGGATTCGCCAACCATCCCGACACCGATACCGCCCGGCCCGAGGTGCAGGACTGGCTCGTCAAGGTTCGCGAGCTCACCGCCCAACCGGTGCGAGCCGCGCTGACGACCGAGATCGCCGCCGTTGATCAGCACTTGGCCACCGCCCGCGCCGCCCAACCGGATTGGCTTGATCTCGGCGCAGTCGAGCGCCGCCGGATCCTCTGGGCAGTCGCCGATGAACTAGAGAATCGGCGCGATGAGTTCCTGAGCACCATGGCGCACGAGGGACGCAAGGTGTTCGCCGAAGCCGACGTCGAGCTGAGTGAGGCGATCGACTTTGCTCGCTGGTACGGCGACCATGGCGCTGAGTTGGAGTCAACGGAGGGTGCAAGCTTCGCGCCCTACGGCGTAATCACCGTTGTGCCCCCGTGGAACTTCCCGGTCGCCATCCCGACTGGCGGGGTGATGGGATCGCTTGCCTCTGGCAACACCGTTATCCTCAAGCCCGCTCCCGAGACTCCCCGCTGTGCCGAGCTGATTGTGGAGGCTGCGCACACCGCTGGAGTACCGCCCGGCGCCCTCCAGTTCGTTCGCACACCAGACAACGAGGTCGGCCAAGCACTCGTGACTGGCTCCGATGCCGTCATCGTCACCGGTTCAACCGAGACAGCGAAGATGTTTCGCCGCTGGCGACCCGACCTCCCAGTCCTGGCCGAAACGAGCGGTAAGAACGCGTTGGTCATCACGCCCCACGCCGACATCGACCAGGCCGTAGACGATCTGGTGAAATCGGCATTTGGTCATACCGGCCAGAAGTGTTCGGCAGCGAGCCTCGCGATCCTGGTCGGGAGCGTGGCCGACGATCCCCGCTTTCGGCGGCAACTCGTGGATGCGGTCAGGAGCCTCCGCATCGGTTCGCCGACCAAGTCGGGCCCGAACTACGGGCCGACCATCTTGCCGCCAGAGGGCACGCTCACCCGAGCGCTCGAACAGTTGGACGAGGGCGAGTCGTGGCTCGTCGAACCCAAGCAGCAGGGCGATGCCGATTCACTATGGTCTCCGGGCGTTCGCGAGGGTGTCGCCCCCGGCAGCTGGTTCCATCAGACCGAATGCTTCGGCCCCGTGCTCGGACTCATCCGGGCCGAGAGCCTCGAGGAAGCAATTCGGATCCAGAACGACTCCGACTTCGGACTCACGGGTGGTCTCCACTCACTCGACGAGAAGGAGATCAAAACCTGGCTCGACTCAGTCGAAGTCGGCAACGCCTACATCAATCGCGGGATCACTGGTGCGATTGTTCGCCGGCAACCGTTCGGTGGATGGAAGGGCTCATCGGTCGGGCTTGGCGCGAAGGCCGGTGGCAGCGACTATCTGCTTCAACTCGGACGCTGGACATCGACCGCCGACCTCGCCGACGCTCCTGAGTCCGATCGCCAGTGGCACAACGCCCACTACGGCATCGGCCATGACCCCAGCGCGCTGTTCTGCGAGCGCAACGAACTGCGTTACCTCCCCCACCCCACAGTCGTGATCCGGGCGAGCGCCGACGCCGACCCCGCGGCCGTTCGCCGAGCGGTCGCTGCGGCTGAACGAGTCAATACCTCAACAACCGTTTCCCACGCGACGACAGAGTCTGACGATGACTTCATCGCTCGCTTGGTCAATCTCCGCTGGGGCCGAATCCGCATGATTGGCTCCGCCTCCGACTCACTTCGGCTGGCCGCAGTGGAACACGACGTTCACATCATCGATGAACCGGTCACTGCAAGCGGACGCTTGGAACTCCGCCTCTACCTTCGCGAGCAAGCCATCAGCCAAACGCTTCATCGCTTTGGCAACGTGACCCTGAGGTCAGAGCCTTGCGGCACCTAGGTGCGAGCGACGATCTCTTCGACCGGGCCGGTCATGCCCGTATAGAAGGGTCCGAACTCGGCGTAGACAGCCGAGGCGGTGTCGTAGCGCATCGTGTACACCGTGTCCTTCAGGTCGTCGATCTTGACGCCGAACAAGGTGACACCCCACTCCCAGTCGTCGAGGCCAGTAGATGCGGTGATCAGCTGGACAATTCGACCAGCGAACTGGCGCCCCGACGTGCCGTGCTCGTACATGAGCTCTTTTCGCTCCTCGAAGTCGAGCGTGAACCAATTGTTGTCGGCTTCACGGCGCTTCGTCATCGGGTAGAAGCAATACGCGTTCTTCCCCTCCGGCGGCAGTTCAGGGTAGAGCCGCATGTTCTTCATCTCTTCGGGGAGACCCTGGGCATACTCGGAAAGTTCGGTGATCGACACGAAGCTGTCGACGACGACGAGACCGGCGTTCGTCAGGGCAGTCTGAAGATCGCGCAGCGCCCACCCGTCGGCCGCCAGGGCCATGAAACACAACTCGGCCTTGTGACCGAGGATCGCTGCGCTGACGACCTGCACGTCGGCGGCTTGCGCCGTCTTGACCGCGGAGATGACGGCATCGTTATCGGTGTCGGGCGTGCGTGCGCAGAAGAGGTGAACGACCGCAAGGCCTTCGCTGGTAGTGACGGGATCGAGCATGGCCCGAGTCTACGGATAGGTTCGCGGGCATGAGCCGCAGCACGCACCAAGCACTCGCCGACGAGCGCAACGAGTCAATCGAGATCTCTATCAATGGAGAGTTCTTCCCCCGCCACGAAGCAAAGGTGTCGGTTTTCGACAGCGGCTTCCTTGTCGGCGATGGCATTTGGGAAGGAATCCGCCTTCACCACGGAGTATTCGCCTTCCTCGACCGGCACCTCGACCGCCTGTTCGCGGGTGCCGCGGCGACAGGGATCGACATCGGACTCGACCGAGCCGGCGTGGAGGCCGCTCTGCGAGCCACCGTCGAACGCAACGGCATGGACGACGACGTTCACATCCGTCTCATGGTCACCCGCGGTGACAAGAAGACGCCGTCACAGCATCCGTCCAACAACATCGGTGGTCCGAATATCGTGATCATCGCCGAGCACAAGGCGGCCGACCCTGGGGTCCGGGACCAGGGAATCTCGCTCTTCACGGCAACAGTTCGTCGTCCACCTCCAGACACACTCGATCAGAAGCTCAACTGTCACTCGAAGCTTCACGAGGTGATCGCGCTGATCCAGGCAACGAACGCAGGAGCAGACGAGGCGCTGATGCTCGACCCGACCGGTGCAGTGGCCACGTGCAACGCCACAAACTTCTTTGTGGTCCGCAAAGGCGAGGTGTGGACGTCGACTGGCCAGTACAACCTCAACGGCATCACGTCCGCACTCGTCATCGAAGTTGCCCAGGCCGCTGGGATCCCGACGCGGGAGTGTGCGTTCTCGTTGACCGACGTCTATTCCGCCGATGAGGCGTTCGTCACGGGCACATTCGGCGGACTGACCCCGGTTCACACCATCGACGGCCGTTCAATCGGGGACGGTACCCGGGGCGAGATGACAACGCGTCTTCGCGCGCTTTACGACGCCCGTATCGAAGCAGAGTGCCCGGCGTGAAAAGAATTCAGTGTTGGTCGGGCCCGCGGAACATCTCCACAGCATTGATGTATTCGTGGCGACAGCGCGCCGACACAACCGTGTACGACGAACCGTTCTACGCGCACTATCTGTCCCTTGACGACCGCGACCATCCCGGTGCGGCCGAGGTGTTGGCGAGCCAGTCAACCGATGCGGACGAAGTGATCCGAGACGTGATCCTCGGCGATGTGGCGACGCCGGTCTTCTACATCAAGCAGATGGCCCACCATCTGAAGGGCGTCGATCGCAGCCATCTCGGCCTAACCGAGAACATCATCCTCGTTCGCCACCCGCGAGACATGCTGGCATCGCTTTCGGTCCAGCTACCCCGCTGCGAACTGTCGGACACGGGGCTCGTCGAGTCGGTCGAATTACTCGACGCGATTCTGGCCGAGGGCGGCGACCCGATCGTGATCGAATCACAGACATTGTTGAAAGATCCAGCCGGCGTCCTCACCTCAGTGTGCGCGCGCCTTGGACTCACATTTGACGAGGCGATGTTGGCGTGGCCGATGGGGCCGAAGCCTCAGGACGGAGCCTGGGCGCCGTACTGGTACGACAAGGTCCACACCTCCACGGGCTTTGCTTCGCCCCGATCGTCAACTCATCCAGTGCCCGACCGCCTCGGCCCGATCCTCAATGAAGCGATGCCATTGTTCGAACGCTTGAACCAGTACACGGTGGGTGCTGAAACCACGGCAGGTTAACCTGGGGCACTACTGGCGAAGGTCACCACGGCCCGTCGGATCTGGAGGAAATCAAATGACTACAAATCGAACGTTGCGACTTCTCGCAATCCTGTTCGGCTTCGTGTTGTTCGCTGCAGCATGTGGCGACGACGACAGCACCACCGACGCCGACGATTCAAGCGATATGGCTGATGAAGGTGGCGACTACCTCGTCGACCTCGAAGGCCGCACGATCACCATCGCCATTGAAAACGCGTACCTGCCGTTCAACTACATCGATGCAGAGACCGGCGAGCCCGGTGGCTGGGATTACGCAGCCATCGACAACATCTGCGAACGGCTGAACTGTGTCCCCGACTATCGAACCTTCGAGTGGGATCCAATGATCCAGTCGATCGCTGATGGCGAGTTCGACCTCGCAGCCGACGGCATCACCATCACCGCAGAGCGCTCCAAGATTGTCGCCTTCTCCGATGGCTACATCAACATCGACCAGCGTGTGATGGTTGCATCCGACAGCGACATTGACGGCCCCGACGCCCTCGCCGCCGCTGACTGCAAGGTCGCCTCCGTGGGCGGCACCACCAACTACGACACCGCCGTCGACCTTGTCGGCGAGGATCGCATCACCCTCTTTGACGAGTTCGGTTTCGTTGTCCAGGCCGTCATTGTTGGCGACGCATGCGCCGCCATCATCGATGAGACGGCTGGCCAGGGCTACATCGGCGAGAACGCCGACAAGATCAAGCTCGTCGGTGACTCGCTGTCTGCTGATGAACTCGGCTTCATCTTCCCGCTGGACTCTGACCTCGTTGAGCCGTTCAACTTGGCAATCGCGGCGATGAAGGCAGACGGCACGATGGCTGCACTGGGCGAAGAGTTCTTCTCTGGCGCCTTCACCATCACCTACGACGACATCGGTTAAGGCATCGCTGAACGCAGTGCTCGCAGCATGCGAGCGTCTGTGCTTCACTCGCGGGGCATCGGGGAGCGATCTCCGGTGTCCCGCTTGTACGTTTTCCCGCCAAGGGGATGAGAATTCATGAGCCTTACCACTAGTACGAGTGACACGCTCTACGTGGCTCGTCGCCGCCGCGAACACGACGCATGGTGGGAGCGGTTCCCGTGGTGGTCGGTGATCGTTGGCGTCGTCATCGTGTCGATGGGCCTGAAGATCGCCATCGACCCTGACTACGACCTCGCCTGGAAGAACATCGCCCCGGGCGTCTGGACAACCATCAGGGCAACGATCTACGCCTTCGGCATCGCTTTTCTACTCGGCCTCGTCGCCGGCCTTGGCCAGGTTTCGCGAAACATCGTGGCTCGCAATGTGGCCCGGGCCTATGTGGAGTTGGTCCGCGGCATCCCAATCTTGCCGCTGATATTCACGCTGGCACTCGTCATCGTGCCCGACGTTTCCGCCAAGCTCGGTTTCGCGAACAGCGTCCCGCAGTTCTGGCGTGCCATCGCTGCACTCTCGCTGATCTATGGCGCCTATATGGCCGAAATCTTCCGCGGTGGCATCCAGTCCATCCCCACCGGCCAGATGGAAGCCGGGAGGTCGGTCGGGCTCAGCTATCGGCAAACGATGCGATACATCGTGCTCCCTCAGGCATCACGCGCCATCATCCCGCCACTCGGCAACGACTTCATCGCAATCCTGAAGGACACATCGCTCTTGTCGGTTCTGGGGGTACTCGAACTCACGCGAAATGCCCGCCAGTTCAGCGCCCAAACCTTCAAGTTCCCCGAGGCCTACTTCACATTGACCTTCATCTACCTCACGCTGGTGGTGGCTCTGTCTCTTCTACTCAGCCAACTTGAGAAGTACATGTCCCGCGACCGCGTAGGTGAACGATGAGCGCCATGATCGAAGTCTCCGGACTGACCAAGACCTTCAACAAGACAATCCATGCGGTCCGTGGTGTCGACCTCAGCGTCGACAAGGGCGAGGTCGTCGTCATCGTGGGCCCGTCCGGCTCCGGCAAGTCGACAGTGCTGCGATGCATGAACCTCCTTGAGATCCCAACCGGCGGCGACGTGTGGATCGACGGCGTCAATCTCGTCGACGAGTCCACCGATCTCGATACAGCCCGAGCCGAACTGGGGATGGTCTTCCAGCAGTTCAATCTGTTTCCCCACCTCACCGTGCTCGGCAACATCACGCTCGCCCAGAAGAAGGTGCGGGGCCGCTCCGACAGCGAGGCCAACGCAACAGCCATGCGCCAACTCGAACGAGTCGGCATTCCCGAAAAGGCCGACGCATACCCTCGCCAGCTATCGGGTGGTCAGCAGCAGCGGGTGGCGATCGCCCGAGCCCTGGCCATGGAGCCCAAGGTGATGCTCTTCGACGAGCCCACTTCCGCCCTCGACCCAGAAATGATCAAAGAGGTGCTCGACGTGATGCTCGAGCTCGCGGCGGATGGCATGACCATGGCCGTCGTGACTCACGAGATGGGATTCGCTCGTGCCGCGGCGGACCGCGTGTACTTCATCGACGACGGCCTCATCGTTGAATCAGGCACGCCCGACAACATCTTCGACAACCCGCAGCACGAACGGACCAAGGCGTTCTTCGACAAGATCCTTTAAGACTCCCTGATGCCGGTTTGCCAACTGCTCGAAGGCAAGCCCATCCTGAGCGCGATCGATATCCAGGACGACAAGAACACCGTCACCAAGCGCAGCGCAGCGACATGCATGAGAGGCCGCCGTCAATCAGTGCGGCCTCGTCAGCCTGCACCAAGTCGACCCGATAGCCGCTCGACTCAAGCAAGGCGGTCGTCTCAGGGAAGCCAGTGCGCATGATGACGACGTCGTTTACTCGAATCAGGTTCGCCGCCGGCTCTTCACCCTCGGGGCAAAGAACCACGTCGTACTCCGTAAAGCAGCCACTGGCGGCCAGCCGACGGGTCGAGAAGATCGTGCTCTCGTCAATGATTGCACAGTCGGTTTTGAGATGGAGCACGTCAGCGGGCGTGTCGACCGAACGCACGGGCATCCCGCTTGGTCGTGCTGCCTCAGCGAGTGCCATCACACCGGCAGAATTCGTCCGCGCCGAACGACCAACGATGATTTCCGAGGCGGTGACAAGAATGTCGCCGCCATCGACACAACCGTCGGCCACCGTCGCCATGGTTCGAAACCGGGACGACAGGTCCAACTGAATGGCAGCGGCTTCGCCGGCTCGACTCGGTGCTCCCGGCCGCAGAACGACCGCATGGTTACCGATGCAAAGCGCCGCATCCTCCACAAACACCGCATCCGGGAACGCGGGGAGTTCAGCCGTCGTTTCGACGGCGAGGCCGGCACGTTCGAGAGCGAGGCAATATTCGACATGCTCAGCCACAAAGCGATCGAAGTCAGGGTCGGGGCCATCCATCGCTCGAAGACCATCGACGACGCTGGGCGATGGCGGCCGCACTAGGGCATGGGTGAATCGAATCGGGTTCACTGGACGAGTTCCTGACTGATCATCATTCCGAGTAGCTCGCGGATCAGCTTGGCGCCCACCATTGCTGTCTGATCATTCAGGTCGCGAGAAGGATTGATCTCCACGACATCGGCGCCAACGACCGGCACTCCACTCGCGTCAATCTGGTACAGAGAATCGAGCAGTTGGCGCGTCGTCATCCCGCCAGGCTCATTGTGCGAGATGCCCGGGGCAAACGCAGGGTCGAGAGCGTCGACATCGATCGAGATATAGACGGGACCGCTGAGCTCGGGAATCTGATTGTCCCAGTCCCGCAACTCGTGAACCTCGACCCCAAAGCGATCAGCCTGATCACGCTGGTGCGGGGTCATCGTCCGGATCCCGAATTGGAGCAGGCGGGCGACACGCCCCTCTTCCATGATGCGGGCGAACGGACAGGCATGGGAGTAGCGGTCCCCGTCAAGCGCGTCGTAAAGATCCGGGTGGGCATCAAAGTGGACGATCGTGAGATCGTCGTGCGCGGCGCTCATCGCCTGCACGATCGGCCATGTGATGAGATGGTCGCCGCCAATCGACAGAAGTCGAGAGCCGTCAGCGATGGCGACTGCGGCGTCGTTTCGGATCAGATCTACCGCTGAGGGAGCATCGTCGGGGATAACGAGGTCGCCCAGATCGAACCACTGCTCATCACGGAGCGGCTCAAGGTCGAGACCCGACTCGGTGCACCAGTTCGCCGAGCCACACGTGAGTGCATCTCGCACCGCCTGAGGCGCCGCCGCGGGCCCACGCAGAAACGACGAGTGAACGTCGTAGGGAACGCCGAGCAGCTTCACTGACATTGGGCCACCGTATAACGCACACCGGGGACAGGCTCCCGCGTGCGCTACTCGACGTAAATCGTGAGTTGCCCATTGCGCGCAAATCCAGCAAGTTGCATCCCGGCACGCTCGGCGGTGGCCGTGGCGAGCGCCGTCGGCGCACTGACGGCGACCAGTGCTCGAAAGCCTGCGGCCCATGCCTTGTGCACGAGCTCGAAGCTCGCCCGGCCGCTCACAACCACAGCCTTGCCGGCGGTCGGCATTTGGTCGTCGAACAGCAGTCTGCCAACCAGTTTGTCAACGGCGTTGTGGCGGCCAACGTCCTCGCGGATGAGACCGACGCCACCTGTCGAATCAACGACTCCAGCAGCATGAACTGCACCGGTTGCATCAAAGAGATCCTGGCCGGGGCGAAGCTTGTCGGGCGCCTCGGCAAGAACGTGCCAATCGATCGGATCTCCGACCACCGGCGCAAGGCGAGCGGCCAGTTCATCGATCTCGTTGGTGCCGCAGAACCCACACGACGAGGTGGTGGTCGCCAGCCGCGGAACTGGCGGCGGGGCGTGACCACCAGTTGACACCGTCACGATGTTGAATGCTGTGGCGGCGGCGGAGCCGTTAGCGCAGTACTTCACCTCGAGAATCGCGTGTCCGTCGAGAAGCCCTTCGTTGTGACAGAAGCCTGCAGCCAACTCGAAGTCGTGCCCAGGGGTACGCATCGTGGTCGCAACACGCACGCCGTCGAGCTCTATGGCCATCGGCTCCTCGTTCGCGAGCTGGGCCGGGGCGCGTCCTGCCGACTTTGCCTCTGGCGACCAGGCCCGAACCAGGCGGCGTTCACTGCGTTTACGCGGACTCACAGACGCAAGGCTACGTCAGGCCAGAGGAAGTAACGCTGCGACCTGTCCCGCGCTACTTCGAGCGGGTGAGTGCTGCGCTGAGATGGTGGGTCAAGGGCTCGCCCATGGCAGCCATCCACATATCGACCTTCAGCGAATCACCGGTGACTTCAAGGCGACGCCGCACTTCGGTGATGGGCTTCGCTGTCCGCGTGCCCTCAACGCGTTCGGTGCGCAGATCGACGACCACACCGCCGCTTTTCTCTTCGACCGAACCCGCATGGATTTCCACGACACCCGTCGGTTGGGCCAGTACCAGCTCGATAGAGCGGCTCGGCTGCGGACGCAGATAGCCGACTTCGGCGTGCATCGGCGCATCGTTCTGCGGGTGACGGGTGCGCTGATTCATCGCCAGGAACGGCTTACCCACGTGTGAGAAGATCAACTCCTCCAGATATCCGAAGTCGGCAATCGTCGGATAGTGGCCCTCGCCGGGCCCTCGCCATGTACCCACCAGCGGCGCTAACGCCTCGCAAGCGGAATGAAGTTCTGCACCCGTACTCATTAGTGATTCAAGCTAGCGCCAAAAAGGGGAACGGCCCCCGCCGAAGCGAGGGCCGGTCCTCCAGTTCTTGATGTGTGTTCGAGCTCAGAAGTCCATATCCGGCATGCCGCCGCCTGCACCACCACCATCGGGGGCGTCAGCGATGACGGCCTCGGTGGTGAGGAACAGCGCAGCAATCGAACCTGCGTTCTGCAGGGCCGAGCGCGTGACCTTGGCGGCATCGATGATGCCGGCCTCGACCAAATCGACATACTCGCCGTTGGCGGCGTTGAGACCGAAGTTGCCTTCAAGGTTGCGCACACGGTCGACGACCACGCCGCCCTCCATGCCTGCGTTGACGGCAATTTGGGTGAGCGGAGCTTCGAGCGCACGGCTCACGATGCGGGCGCCAACCTGCTCATCGACATCAGCAATCGAGTCAGTCATGGCGTCCACTGCCGCCTGCGCACGGATCAGCGTGGTGCCGCCACCGGCGACAACACCCTCTTCGATGGCGGCTTTCGTGGTGGACACGGCGTCTTCGATGCGGTGCTTCTTTTCCTTGAGCTCTACCTCGGTGGCAGCGCCGACCTTGAGAACGGCGACGCCTCCCGACAGCTTGGCGAGACGCTCTTGGAGCTTCTCGCGGTCATAGTCGGAATCGGTGTTTTCGATCTCGGCCTTGATCTGGGCGACACGTCCGTTGACATCAGCGGCATCGCCGGCGCCCTCGATGACCGTGGTCTCATCCTTGGTCACGACGATCTTGCGGGCCTGACCCAACATGTCGAGATCGACGGCGTCGAGCTTGAGCCCGACCTCTTCGCTGACAACCTGGCCGCCGGTGAGGATGGCCATGTCCTGAAGCATTGCCTTACGACGCTCGCCAAAGCCAGGAGCCTTGACGGAGACGCTGGTGAAGGTGCCACGGATCTTGTTGACGACGAGCGTGGCCAGAGCCTCGCCCTCGACGTCCTCAGCGATGATCAGCAGCGGCTTGCCCGACTGCATGACCTTTTCGAGAACCGGAACGAGATCACGGACATTGCTGATCTTCGACGAGACGAGGAGGATGTAGGGGTCTTCGAGCACGGCTTCCATGCGCTCGGCGTCGGTGACGCTGTACGGCGAGATGTAGCCCTTGTCGAACCGCATGCCCTCAACGAAGTCGAGGTCGAGGCCGAAGGTCTGGCCCTCTTCAACGGTGATGACGCCGTCCTTGCCGACCTTGTCGATGGCGTCGGCGATGGTGGCGCCGATCTCAGCATCAGCCGACGAGATGGCGGCAACATTGGCGATCTGTTCCTTGTTTTCCGAGACGTCCTGTGAGTTTTCACGGATGGAGTCAACGGCGGCGGCAACAGCCGCTTCGATGCCACGCTTGATGGACATCGGGTTGGTGCCGGCGGCAACGTTGCGAAGGCCCTCACGGACCATCGACCAAGCAAGGACGGTAGCGGTGGTGGTGCCATCGCCAGCGACGTCATCAGTCTTCTTGGCGACTTCCTTGACCAGCTCGGCGCCGATGCGCTCGTAGGGATCCTCGAGGTCGATCTCCTTGGCGATGGAAACACCGTCGTTGGTAATCGTGGGAGCACCCCACTTCTTGTCGAGAACGACATTGCGACCCTTTGGGCCGAGGGTGACGCGCACGGCGTCGGCGAGCTTATTCATGCCCCGCTCGAGGCCACGGCGGGCCTCTTCATCAAACTGAATGGTCTTGACCATGATTCCTCCGGAAGACGTGTGTTGAGCAGTGAGGAAAGGCCATTGGCACTCTCCTACCGCGACTGCTAATTCAATCCCGAGGCAGTCCGTTTCGCAACCGTTCGGTGAGGAACGGCCGGGTTTCAGCCGCCGGCGACTGCCGGAACGATCGATACCGTTTCGCCATCGGGCACCGCGGTGCCGAGGCCATCGATGAAGCGGATGTCGTCGTCGCTCACAAAAACGTTGACGAAACGACGCAGTTCACCCGCATCGTCGAGCAGACGCTCCTTGAATCCGGGGTGAGCGGCCTCAAGATTATCGAGCGCATCGCCGACGGTGACGCCTTCGACCGATACCGCACTTTGGCCTGCGGTAAGGGTGCGGAGGGTGGTGGGAACTCGAACGATGACGCTCATTACAGGCCTTTCGGTAACACGCTGGCTAATCCCGACCGACTCTATCGGGATAGGGTCCACGGCTCCACTCCCCGGATGACGAAGTTCCTCTCTGAGGGGGGCCAAATCTCTCAAAAAGAGAGGGGGCTCAGTCGGTCCGCCAACGAGTCGATGGGGTGATAGTCGGATACACCCAGCCAGCCCCAAGGTCCACATGACCGCTGGTCCCTAGCCTGCCGCGGAGACGCGTCTCGCCGAACTCGTACAGAGCCGCATCGCTCATCCGTCTCCGCGAACGCGCCCACACGACTCTCTGATCTAGCCTGATGGGGTGGGCAACACTCAGGAGAAGGCCGACTCGGGGGAAGACCCCCAACGTTCGGACGGTTTGCCGTTCCCCGCGATCGTCTTGATCGCGGCGTTGGCGATCTTCGGCGCAGTCACGGCCGTTCAATGGGTGCTCGCTTCCCTGATCGGCATCATCAAGTTCGGCCTGGTGCTCGTGGTCGTCGTCGCCGCCATCGGCTGGGTCATCTCCGCGAAAGCCAATCGCTGAGCGCTTCAGACACGCAGGTTGAGGCATCGCTGACCGCCCGGGCCGTCCCGTAGATTTCGCTCAGATCAATCACGTCGATTGGCCAGTCACGCTTTGGAGTCGGCGCAGCACTTCCGACCACGGCAACGACCGCTACGCCAGCCGCCTCGGCCAACTTCTGCACGCCACCGACCACCTTGCCCTCAAACGACGTGTCATCGAGCGCGCCTTCGCCAGTGACAACCAGGTCAACCTCTTCGATCTGGCCGTAGAGATCGACCTCTTCGGCAATCAACTCGAATCCATCACGAAGCGATGCTCCCACCGCGGCGAGTCCTCCACCGAGGCCGCCCGCGGCACCAGAGCGCGGGAGCGCACCTACGGCCACCCCGTACTCACGCTGGTAGACCTCCGCGAGTCGATCGAGACGACGCGTCAGCAAGGCGATCTGCGCAGCGCTGGCACCCTTTTGCGGACCGAACACTGACGCAGCATCCGCAAAGAGCGTCGTCACGTCGCACGCGACTTCGAGATCAATCCCCCGGAATCGGGGCAGCGGCGCCATCGCCTTGAGAGCTCCCAGGCCGCCATCGGTCGTAGCCGAACCGCCTAAACCCACCACGATGTGACGGGCCCCCGCCTCTGCCGCAGCGGAGATCAGTTCGCCCGTGCCGGCCGTAGTTGCCTCCATCGGATTATTGCCCTCGGCGCCGCCTGCCAACACAAGTCCCGATGCTTGCGCCATCTCAACCACGGCGTGATCGCCACGGAGTCGCCAGCGGGCGCTGATCGGCTCGCCAAGCGGACCGGTGACTGTGGTCGTGCGGTTGGCGCCGCCGAATGCGTCGAGGGTGCCTTCTCCTCCGTCCGCCATTGGTTGGGCCATCGCGGTCCATCCAACGGCCATCGCGGCGGCCTCGATTGCCGTGCACGCCTCCGCTGCGGTCAGGGTGCCGCGGAACTTGTCAGGACAAGCGAGGAGTCGCATATCCCTCATGATGGGCCGATTCGCGCCGCGAACGTGACCTCGCCGATCGAACTCGGACCGAACGACAACGTCGAAGAACAGGCCACCTCAGCGGAGTGCCCACCCCAACGGGTCGAGCCGGGGACACGACACGCTGACGTCGTTGTGTCTGCCTAGCCCAATGCCCGATCGCTACCGAGCACAACCCACACGTGGGCGTCTTCATTGCCGATCGCCTCGCCCTCTCTCACAAGCGCCACAGGGTCAGCGCCCGCGAGCCGGAGGTGAATCTCAGATCCACCGAGCGCTTCGGCTACACCAATGGCATCAGCGTCATAGCCGTCGATGTACCAGACGGTCGAGATATCAGTGGCCACTGCAGCGTTGACCGCAACCGCGACATAGCCAGCCGTCGTAAGCACCCCCGACTGCGTCCCGGCCAAGCCCGATTCGCCGGCTCCATTGGCAACCATCACCTTTACCTCACCAACAGGGCGAGCAGTGGGGGTGACCGGAGTCGGGTCTGTGACGTCGTCCGTTGAGACATCGTCGACCGCAAGACTGTCGTCATCAGCAGCGCCATCGTCGGAGCCGGTGCCCTCGTCCGTTGAACCGCTTGCGTCACCAGTGTCGGTGGAAGAGTCATCGGCTGAACTCGTATCCGTGCTGAGGCTGTCGTCCTGAATTGCGGAGGCGCCGACATCGCCGCCAACTCCACCTTTCCAGAGCAAGAGGAGGCCAATCACCACAGCGACTGCAATCAGCGAACTACCTCGCGCCGCGGCATTGCCGGTCGAACGGGCAAAGGATCCATCGTTGGTTGCGTAACGTCCCGGGGCGGTCATTGGCTAAGCTCCTCATTGACCTTGGCCAGGATTTCCTGGCGGCTTTGGCGTCGTAGACCTCTCATCCGGCGCAGGCGGCGAACAACCATCGGGTCGTGCCTTTCTGCATCGGGACGGTCGATCAATTCGTTCAGGAGCTCGTAGTAACGCGTAACCGTGAGGCCAAGCTGAGAAGCGATCGCCTCTTCTTTGGGACCGACTTCAGCCCACAACAATCGCTCAAATTCGAGGATCGCTAGATCACGTTCGGAGAGTTCCATCCCGACAGCCTGCCAGATTCTGCGCCCTGGGTGGCGCCGCATGCCTCTACGCTTGTTCTTGAGCCGGTTTCAACCGGCCTCGCCCGTGTAGCTCAGTTGGTAGAGCAGCTGTCTTGTAAACAGCAGGTCGCAGGTTCAACTCCTGTCGCGGGCTCTCAAAGGCAGGGGCCAGGCAGCGCCTGGCCGCCGCCTCTCGACTTGTTCTTCGCGGTGTCGCTCGGCGTGGTACGTCGTATCAGCCAAACGTGTTGGGATCGATCCCGCAATCATTAAATATTTCGAGCATTGCCATCATCTGAGCCGCATCCATATCCCCATCCATATCCCCACCCATCGCTTCAAACACGCCGGAATCGATCAGACCATCCAAGAAGCAGTTTGCTTGCTCCTCGGTCACACCGGAATCTGACGCCATCTCTTCGACCATGAGAGCGCGCATGGCAGGGTTCTCCAGCAGCATCGCCATCATGTCGGGGTCGTTTCCAAAGTTTTCATCGTCAGCAGCATCCTCGTCGTCGTCGTCGGGGCTGATACCGCACTCAGTTTCGCCATACATGTCGAGTCGGTCGGACGCGGCGTTCATCTCGGGTTGATCATTGAGCTCTTCCACCGCAGCGAAGTCAACCGCGAAGACGTCCCAGTCGACTGCTTTTAGCATGGACGCCATTTCGATCTGCACAACCTGGATCACCTCGAGGTCTGCCTTGATCTCATCGTTGGGCACGGCGGCGATCGCCTCCGTGAGCAAGGCTAGCTGATTGTCGAAGAACGCTTCTACCTCTTCAGGCTCAGTGCTAAAGGGGTCGAACGAGTCGGAACGAGCTTCTTGTTCGCGGAAAATGTCGCAGAACGCTCGCCCACTCGCAGCCACCTCACCAGCATCATCACCAGCATCATCACCAGCATCATCACCAGCATCATCACCAGCATCATCACCAGCATCATCACCAGCATCATCACCAGCATCATCACTACCAGTGGCAGCCGCCTCAGCGTCATCACCGGGCGCAGCAGCGTCAGTACCGCACGCCGAGCCAAGGACGGTCAACACAAGAGCGGCGGCTGCGAGGCGAAAAAATGACATCATGATGCTTGGGATCTTTCTCATGTCGTCAACAATAGCGCCATCCAGCTATTGCGAAGCAGAACACGCCATTCCAGAAAGCCCCATCTGAACGCGTGCCAGTGGGGTCTGATGCTCTTCTCAACTACTGACCGCGGCGGCGGGTAACTTCGTAACACCCCACTGCGGCGGCATTGCTGACGTTGAGCGAACCGAGGACGCCGAGCATCGGGATCGATGCCACGGTGTCACAGCGCTCGCGAACGAGGCGCGACAGGCCTGGGCCCTCGGCGCCAAGCACAAGAGCCACGGGCTCGTCGGCCATCGGAAGATCGAAGATCGATCGATCCCCGCCAGCGTCGAGACCAACCGTCCAGATGCCGCGACCGCTGAGGGTTTTCATCGCCGATGGCAGGCCGCCCACGACCGCCATGCGAAGGTGCTCCACGGCGCCCGCTGCCGCCTTGGCGACGGTTGGTGTGACGTGGGCGGCACGATGCCGAGGCAGGATGATGCCAGTGACCCCGCAGCATTCGGCGGTGCGGAGAATGGCGCCGAGGTTGCCGGGATCGGTGATTCCATCGAGCATCAGCAGGAACGGTTTGGTTCCATCGATTTCGGGCTCCATGAGCTCTTCGAGCTCAATGGCCCGAAGTGGTGCCGCCATGGCAAGAACACCCTGTGAACCGTCGGTGCGCGTCATGGACTCGAACTTGCTGCGCGCAATTTCGCGCAACGTGACCTTCTGCTCGTCGGCGAGGTCGATGATGTCGTCGAGAATCGGCGCCGAGTCGAGATCACTGGCGAATATCACCTCGCGCGTTCGACGAGTGCCGGCCATCAACAACTCGCGAACGGCGTGGCGGCCTTCGACCTGGTCCCCGCCCAGCGAGCTGCGGCGGTCTTCATCAGTCTGACGTAGCGGTGTGGTGCCGCGTTGACCCTCGCGACCGCGACCTCTCTGCTTGGGTTGCCCCTTGCCGCGGCTGTTCGATTTGCCTCCGCCGCGGCCCTCCTTGTTCGCGCCACGAGGTCCCTTGGAACCCCCGCCCTTCGGTCGACCGCCGCCTTTGCCTCCACGTTCGTTGCTCATCGCAGCACCAGGGCTACGGCCCACGCTGCGATTCCCTCGCCGCGGCCAAGGGCCCCGACTCCTTCGGTACGACGACCGGTAATGGTCACCGGTGCGCCAGCGGCGTCACTCAAGTTGTGTTGCATTTCATCCTTCTTGGGGGCGAGCTTGGGCCGGTCGAGGACGACCGAGCAATCGATATTGCCGACACGCCAGCCTTCGGCGTGCACGGCGGCGGCGGCCTGACGGAGCAACTCAATGCTGTCGGCACCAGCGAGTCCAGGATCAGTATCGGGGAACATTTGGCCGATATCGCCAAGGCCGCAGGCACCGAGAATGGCGTCGGCACAGACATGGGCGACGACGTCGGCGTCGCTGTGGCCCACCAGCCCTTTCGCATCGGCGAAGGTGACGCCTCCGAGAACAAGGCGACGATCGGGGTCGTCGGAGCTGGCGTGAACATCGAAGGCCTGCCCAACGCGGAACGGAACCGGATCGTCGCTCACGAGTCATTCTCCGCAAACCCTGTTTCCGCAAGCCCTGTTTCCGCAAGCAAGGCCCGGGCCACGAGCAAGTCTGCCGGCGTGGTGAGTTTCAGGTTGCGAGGATCGCCAGGCACGAGCACCACTGTGCCACCCGCAGCCTCGACGAGCGTGGCGTCATCGGTGGCATCGTGGCCCGAGGCGTGAGCGGCTCGTAGGGCAGACGCTGCAAATCCCTGCGGGGTCTGCACCGCAACGAGCGTGGATCGATCGATCACGCCGCCGCCATGTCGGCGAATTGTGTCGGTAACCGGCACCGACGGCACCGCAGCCACCGCTCCTGCTCGGACTGCAGCCACCACCGATGCATAGACGGCATCATCGGCCAGAGGACGAGCTCCATCGTGGACGAGGATCACCTCAGCGTCTGCGGGAACAGCCGCGAGACCTGCCCGAGTTGACCCAGCGCGCGAATCCGCGCCGGCGACCACGGCGACCAGACTTCCAGCGCACTCCGCAGCGAGAGCCGAGTCGGCCACACGTTCAGCCGGAAGGACGACGACTACCCCTTCTGCGTGGCGCGCAGCCACGATTACGGAATGGTCGACTACACGCGTGCCGGCGAGGTCGAGAAACTGCTTCGGTGCACCGAACCGAGTACCCGATCCAGCGGCAACGACGACGACCCACACCCCGCGCCGCGGGTCGCTGTTACCCAGCATGGGGCACCGAGTAGACATCGGGTGGGGTCATCTCACTAGTGTGGGCTGAAATCATGACTGACTCCACCCTTCTCCGTTCGACTTTGCTCTTTGGCGATCTCGATGAAGACAGCATGCAGGAAATCGTCCTCGCCTCCGAAGAGCGTTCTTTGAGTCGTGGCGACGTGCTCTTTAACGAACACGACGAGCCTGATGCTCTCTATGTCATAATTTCTGGCCGAATTGCCATCGCCAACAAATCGATCGATGGCCGCGAGTCGATGGTGGCTCTCATGGAGCC
>Ga0315324_10000229_pt1 | contig 20303 bp, 20 predicted proteins | sample M150021515metaG_FD_203919 | JGI IMG/M metagenome (GOLD analysis project Ga0315324, IMG submission 203919) | Ammonia-oxidizing marine archaeal communities from Monterey Bay, California, United States - M1 500m 21515 | ecosystem: Environmental > Aquatic > Marine > Intertidal zone | place: USA...
ATCCGCATATATTACACCTTGACAAACCGGTCCCATAACATCACATAATTCTGTTGCCTTACTAAATGTGAGATAAGGTGTACGATCACCAGTTGTTAAGAGTTTCATCTCTCCCGGACAAATTATAGGATCAGACTGACTAGGAATCTTAAACATATTTAGAGCATTTTTGGAACCATCTGTGCCCCATGTCCAACAAGTTGCGGGTGGATTAACTAAATTAAAACTATTATCAATATGATATTGACTAAAATATTCATGCTCTGTATTAATATTTTTATATCCTGACATATTATAATATACCCCAAGAAAAAATCTTTTACAATAATTTTAACCTTGTTAAATAGCCTAATAGTTCTTGCCGGCTCATCAACCCCATTTGGCTATTATATTCCCGGTGCTCTCCCTTTTGCCCCGATTTATACGACGGATAAATATGATAATAATTTTCCCTTTTTTCTGTACGCACTGATTGCGTCTCATTTATCAACGACTCCGACTGCTTCTCTCCATGTCTCAAGTTACCTACAATATATGGCTTCTCATATCGCTCCGCAAAAATCTCTATCAAATCTTTTATATGACATCCACGCAATTCCGGCACAATAATCTCTCCACTCACTCCCTTCTCCAACGCATATAATATCAAATCCACGCTTTCTTCTAAAGTCATTATAAAACGCGTCATATTCTCATGTGTTAACGTGAAATGCTTTATTGTATCGCTTTTTCCTATTTTATGCAACATCGGTATAATACTTCCTCGCGAATTCAATACATTTCCATATCTAACGCACACAAATTTAATACCCGAGAGATACCTCGATTTTTCTACCATCATCGCCTCTGATAATGCCTTGGTCATACCATACACATTCACCGGACTACACGCTTTATCCGTACTTACAAAGCAAACCCCCTCCAATTTTCCTAATTTCTCTCTATGAATCTCAATCCCATCCAACACATTTTTTGTTCCTAATAGATTCGTATTCATACATTCATTGATCGAATACTCACAACGATCTATATGTTTCATCGCTGCCGCCAGAATAATGATTTCAAAATTGTGACGGATTAGCGTCTCGTTTATTTTATCCTTATCTGCAATATCCCCGATAATAAAATGTAGATTAGGGTGGGAATTATGTTCAATTTGTAGCGCCCAATGCTTACTTTCATCGCGAGAGAATAGATAGACTTGATTATTTTCTAATAGACGCGCGGTTAATTCGCCACCGAGAGAACCGGTGCCTCCAATGATTAGAATTTTCTTATTGTACATAAGGTAATAGGGTGGGATGTGTTTAGGTGGATTTTTGTATTTTATTTTGTTCTAATGATAATAATCTGTTACAAAATTATAATTCTTCCTTCAATCTCTCTACTATTTTATCCGACGTATCTCCATCTCCCAACCAAGACGCATCTATCTCCCTCTTTCCACAAAATATTTCTTCCAACCACACGATCGATTCTTTCTCATTAGAGAGATTATTCACGTCCAACATAAAACTAGCATTAGCCTTCATTGATTGTGGTCGCTCCGTATAATCCCTCGGGACTATCACCGGTGTCTGCATTAATGCAGGCTCTTCCTGTCCCGTTCCACTATCCGATATCAAAAATTTACAATGATGAAGCATCAGTAGGTACTTTTTATAAGAGAGAAGGTCTATCATTTCTACCAGACCTAACTCCAGTTGAAACTCATCCACCGATTTACTTGTACCTGGGAACTTTAGCATTTTTACGGGTAATCCATAGGTATTTGCGCATTTATTGGCATACGTCAAAATATTCTCCATTCTCTCTCTGGATTTGAAATTCTCTGGACGATGTATATCGACCAAAATCAATATATTCAAACTATCCCCCACAGGAAGCAACGGCTTACACACCTCGACTATCGTATTACCTACTATATGTACGTTTCCGGTAATATTCTCTCTAGTTAAATTCGTTCTATAATCTTCATGATAGACAAATAAAATATCACTGCAATGGTCACATACCGTGCGATTAATCTCTTCTAACATGCGTTTATCTCCCGAACGCATCCCTGCCTCCACATGTCCTATCCGGTAACCCTCCTTCTTTAGCGGGAGCGCTGCGCATGCCGAATTGGAATCTCCCAGAAAAAGAATCATATCTGGTTTTAGATCATGCACCTCAATGAGGTCAATAATGGCAACCGAGAGATAGCCTAACTGATGATAGTGGGTATTGGTCTCTCCACCTGCATTTAGGGTATAATCAGGCTTGCGTATTTCTAATTCATCAAAGAATACACCAGAGAGAAGTTCGTCGTAATGTTGTCCTGTATGCACGAGAATGTGGTTGAAATGGGTGTCAAGTTTTTTAAAAATGGCACTCATACGGATGAAATCGGGGCGAATACCAACGACGGTTAAGATGGTTTTCATATAACTATAATTATTTTAGATATATTTATATGGATATATAAGGAATTAAGTGTTGGACTGGTTGAATAATTATATTTCCCCATATAGTTATGTTATATTTAAAATATAATACTCGTGTATAAGAAGTTGGGGAGAATACCAACGACGGTTAAGATGGTTTTCATATAAATATAATTATTTTTTGTGTTTATATGAAAAAATATTTATGTTTCACATTGCCAGATTTGTAATTGCGTGCCATTGTCGTCGACGCCTGCATTAAGGTCTATGCAGTACTCCCTTCCTGCGGAATCTTTCTTATTTGATTTAAATTGATAATCTGTGCCGTTTGTAGTCCACCGTTGGCTTGAAATATCCAGACACGTCCACTGTTGTAACTTCGCACCATTATACATCCCTCCTCCTGGTATATCTATGCAGTAGGTGTCGTTCACACCTGATTGGAGTTGTGAGTTGTTAAAGTACCACTGTTGTTCATTTATCGGAACTGTATCTGAACTGAATGCACAGTCCCATATATTAATTGAATTGTCTGCTAAGTTCACACATTTATTCTGATTATATCTGAATAAAATAGAGTGATTTGTGGTGCTTAACCATTGCTGGGTTTTGTCCAGTCTATAAGTATATGCACCATTCATCATACCAGAAGCATTTTTAATAAACGTACGTCCCTTCGAAGTTTTTATATTTAATGTATCAAATGTAAAAAAATACTTTACATAATCAAAAGGATTTCCATTACGCGGCATTTCACAAGAAAAAATTATACTCACTGATGAGGCTTTAGCAGTCGTAGGTAACCCTTTGAGTGTTTGTATATAACTATCTAGTTGATTCATGGCAAGTATCCAGGGCGAAGTTGATGTACTATCATCGTTTTTTAGATAGTTCACCCGGAAGTCATTCCATTTTACAACATAACTGTTTATCTCTGTATAATTATTAATCCACGCTGGAAAAAATATATTTAATAAATAATCATTATCAGTACTGTATGTCCATTCGTTTATTTTGGGCTTTACTGGGATTTCATTCCATCCTTGCCAATAATTATCTGCCTTTATCGGTGGGGATGCGGGAGGCATCCATTCACATGGAAGCGTATTCCGTTGTTCCCATAAAGCATTTTGCCATAGAATCATATCTGGAATATTATTAGTCCATGGAATCATAAAATCTATACGATCATGACACCGACCCTTGTATAGTCCAGCAGGGTCGGTAACTTCTGGAGCTAAATTAATCATATTAGGTAAGTGATTATACGGTTTCCCTGTATTTCTAAAATACACTGAACTTAACGTAGATATTAAAGTAGATAAAGACATATCCAAATAGACCCCTTTCCCTTTCCAAAATTGTTTAGTTTCAAATCTACCTATAATAGAATCGTTTGATGTTGTGGAGCCATTTTCATTCGTTGAGACATACTGATGTGCAAGATTTACCGCACCATCAAATGGATCCCATGACTGTCCAGCAGGATTATGTAATCCTTTACCTAAATAAGGATTACTACCTGATGTAATGGTCGCGTTACTGTAGGTTAGAAAGTTATTACAATCCCAATAATACGATTTCACTGTGCCGTTAGTATCAGTAGAACTCCCTCCTTTTGTTCCAAAAGAACAATCTGTACCGGGTGGCTGTAAAGAAAAAGTATGTTGGTCTGTCGAATTTGAATCATGACCATAAAAAGCATTATTACCTTTCGTAAAATCGTCGCCCATATACTCTGAAAAGGTGTCAGCATCGTCGTAGGTTGAATTAGGTAAAAGTTCATGTATATTAGAACCGAATTTACATAATACAACTATAGGGGTTTTATCGACCAAGGTAAATTTTCCAGTAGGATAGAGCGGATTAGGAGAATAAATAAAATTATGCCAATAAGTTGCTGGAACAACATTTATATTTGGTATGTCAGAAGTTGAGCCACTGTTATCGGCATCAAAATAATTTCTAACATATATTCCAGCACCAGAACCACCATTAAATGTTAAATCTGCTGCTGGTTTATCTTTTAATAAGCCTCCTATTTGATCTTGTAATGTTTCTGCTAGAAGTAGAGAGTCCTCTATAAGATAATATTCATGTCCATCTACATCAGTCCTATCTAAGCGTAAAATAGTATTATTATTCTTAAATATTTCCCCATTAACGTCTTTAAACATCATATTTTTACAGTTCTTAATCTGGTTAAAAATGGTTGCTTCAAACGTATATTTTTTATTATCTATAAACACGAATTTTGTCATATAATATTAGCATATATTTTAATAATTCCTAAAAACCTCCTCCTTCACCTCATTCCTCGGATCGCAATAAATAACCCCCTTAACATACGTATCCTTCATTATCTTCTCATTACGCGCCTTTAATTCCTCGCTATTTTCTACATATCTATGTACATGGGTTCCCTGCTCGTGGAATTGATGTATTCCCATACAATCTAGCGACGGCGGAGTAATTACACTCTTTACCCGCTTAATACGATTAATAAATTCATTATCATCAAACCATAGTCCGTCCTTCATATCATTGCAAAACCCACCGATTTCGTCCAATGTGCTCTTTTTCATCGCTCCTAAATAATGAAACTGTCGGTCTTCGTATACCGGATGATTCAACCAACCCTTAGATTTATACACCATTATTCGGGCATAAAAGATGCCACAACGATTACAAACCCGTCCCTTCGGTCGGTCCGTCTCCATAAAATGATTATACGATCCTCGCTCATCATAGTTATGGGCGGCTATCTCTGGATATTTCTTCTCATAAAACTCCTGATCAAAATCAAATAGGGTATAGTCTATCTTCTTCACAAAATGAGTGTAAAAATCCGTCTTTCCCTTATCAAATAATTTACGTAACTGCTTATTATACTTGAAATCTGGACTATTAAATACCGGATATACGACATAATTATCATCCGTTACATTTTGTAGCGCATGCCCAATCACATCCCCCGAATGTAATATCTCTGGATTCTGAATAATCACCAATTCCGTCGCTGGATCGATATGAGTAATGGCTATATTGGTTGGCACCACCGGATTAATCCAATCCTTCTCTCTTAACTCCACCAACTTGATCTTAAATGAATATTCATGGATAATATCGCGTAGACGCTCCTCCTCCCTGCTGGAGTCATCTACCACAACGACTTCAATATTGTATTTACCGGCATATACTTTTTCAAAGTAGTCAAACGCAAGTTTTGTTTGGGTAGTTCGGTTGAAATAGGTCATAATGATAGAGACGAGGGGTTTAGAGGAGGGAGAGGATAAATGTAGGGAGGTGGTTAGGGAGTTGGTTAGGGAGTTGGCGGTGGAGGTGGCAGTGGCGGCGGCTTGAAAGGCTACATACGCTGCATCTGCTATTTTTTCGCCTATATAATTAGATAAAAAGTTAGAACTATTAATATCCATAGATTAGTTAATAAATATCATTTATATATTTTAGTATGCCAGAATAGAAATGTTTTAAGTCTAATATAGTTGTAGGAAAATCGGTATGTATAATGTTTAGCCAGTCATCTAAACCGTCTGGTATGAATGATTTATTCAAAACTAGTAATAAATTACAGTGAAATAACGCGGATTTTAAATTTGGTATAGATAAATCAATAGTCTCTTCATGTATAATTCCAATCCATTCCTTATGATAGTTAAACTGATTAAAATAATTATTTATATTATCTATCATAAAGATCGTATCTTCCGTATTTTTATAAGTTATGATTTGTTGTGCTATACCGTACTTTATATATTTATTCCAGATTTTATTATTGGATTTAATAGGCGTAATTTGAATGGATTTATAAGCGGGGGTTAAATTAGAATCTGGTCTAAATATCTTGTGTCCACCAACTGGGTTATTGCCTTCACAGAATTCGACTCCAAATGATTGAGCCTTTTCAAATAGGGGAATATTTCCAATATTAAACAAAATAATGTATTTTACGAAAAATACATCTTCTTCGATATCAGGTTCTAAATCCCTTGCTTTTTCTATACACTCTATCATTGTTTTTTTTGTGCGCAATGAAAACCCCCCATTTCCTACAGAATAAGTGAAGGAATTCGGCCAGGGGGAACCGACATAATCATACTCTAAAAAAGGCTCTATATTTCCGTGAAATAAATAACTATCCGATTGATATAATAATAGTTTTTCTCCATGAAATCTATTCCAAAATACCTTAGTCATAAGCAACTTTGAATATTCCATAATACTTATATTATTAATGTCCAAATGAATAATACGAATCGTTGGAGAGATTGTAGCACACATATTCCTTATTTGGACTATATTATTATTACCACAAACGATGGTATGACTCCATGTCGGCAATTTTAATATAGTATTTCTTACTAAAAATTCAATATGTGTAAACCAACGGAATTCTATAAAGAACGCCTCATTATACTGATTTAGTTTAATGGTTGGAATATGCATATTTCTAATAATAGGTAAATATTCTAAACACTTATTTTGATAATGTAATATATTAAAATTCGGTATGGTATAGTTGACCTTATGGGTATTTATAGGATTTTTGTGACTTGATTTATATGATTGCATAAGCATTACTTACGATATATATATTATTGGGAGTTAGTTTAATATTCTATAATTAACTATTCTAAAAAAGGATTAGATATATCGATGACTAGGTATAGTGAATCTTAGTATTGATATAATTGTTTACATATAAGCGCAAATGACCAGTCCGTTTTATTTAAATTAAGGGTATTTCCATCCTCGGTCATGAGTTTTATTTTGAAACTTCCTATAGAACATGGTCCGAAATAAGTTCTCTGACTGTTTAATAAGATAATATTATTATCTGTAATAAGTTGACCATATTGTATATCATTGGGTATACGTATAATAGCAAAAATATTGTCTGATGGGGGCGCGGTTTTATTGTTTGGTCTGTTTTTATGTTTTGCGATAGCATTTACAGTGGCCAATTGAGCCTTTGTTATTCCAGTAATTTCATTACTTAACCCGGTATTATATTGATAATAATTTTTATTTCCAGATGGACATTGTGCGATTTTTAGTCCATACTTTTTAGGATTTATATTGATATTTTGTTCAGTAGAACGGGTAGATTGGATAGAAATTAATCCACTATTTAATTGATTATTATTATAATCTTCTAAACCTAATAATAAATATTTGGTTAACATTAAATCAGCAGGTGCATCACTGATAGCAGTATATTTATATAATTTATTAAGAGACGCATTGGATACGTCCGGATATAATCGCATTATATTACCAGGGGAGTTATGCAGATTGGGTAGAGGTGTAATAGACGTATTATCTAATACATGATATACCGGTTCATTTTTATAATAAATGACGGATGTATCACAAGATATCGTTTTATCATTGTTATAATATCTATCATCCTCCCCATGAATCTCTAAAAATATACTACTTCCTAAAGGAGAGAACCCACCAGAAAAATCCATATAATAAACTAGTGTACCCGAACTATTATATTTGTTTTCTTTATCTAGTTTTTCTTGATTATTAATATAGGAAACCTCTCTACGAAATCCTAGTTTCCATCCTAAATTACTATTAGATTTTGTATTTTCATTCTTACGATTTATTATATCAAACCATAATATTGTAGAAGGCTCATTGGATTTGGTATAAATGCCGGAAAAATCGGTACTATAATAATTAATTTTTGTTTTGCGGGTAAGAGGATCCAATTCAAACCTCATCAGATTTGGTTTCAATTTCTCGTTAATAACGTTATAGATATTATTTTTATCTCCTGTTAAATTATAATGGCCGGAAGGGATCGTTATATTTGAAAGATCCCCTGACGGCATTCTATAGTTAAAACCATTAGTACCATATACCTCATCTATATTATACCATAAATATGGTATTGAAATATGATATATTTTTAAAGATAGAACATCGGTTAATGTAGTAGATAAATATGCGGTGTATTCGGTAGAGGAAAGTTTATCGGGTTCTAAGCATACAGAAGGGTTAGTCGTCGGGTTGGTTAAAAAATCATATGTTACATCTTTACCCGTAATAGGGTCTAGCAAAGGATAAGACCCTTCACGATATTGACTATCTAAATTGATAATACGTGTAACGGTATTTTGAAACGTAGGATTTAAAGTATCTTTAACTGAATCTAGTTCATACGTTTGGTTTACCTTGGGTTGTTTTAATTGCATTAAAACACTATTTGAGTCGTAACTATAGGTGGTGGTTTCATGCCTTGTTGGGGTTTTTAGACTGTTTAATAGTTTATTACTCGCAGCCTTTATAAATCGCTGTGCCACAATAGTATTGTTTTTGTCACTTCTTAACCATGTATCCATTACTGATTGGATTTCAAATTTGTTTAATGGGATAGATAGTTTGAACATATTTATTAAGTCCTTTATAGAATACTCGGTAATCGACTCGTTCATATACTAAATAATGTCATTATATTTAATTACTTATTAATCGGGAATAGTTTGTAGAGGCGGGGTATCTTCCGTAGTGTTCTCCTCAACATCAGGAACTTTACGAGAGCATTGAAATAATCCGCAACATAATTTTATAGTGACGCATCGGCTGTGTTGCGCCTGGGCAATAACCGCTACTATAGCAGCAGCGGCTGTAGTAATTAATACAGCGACGGAGGTAATTTCAGCCATTAATATAATAGTATATAATATAAAGAGTATATAATAAAATTATTATGCTATTCTTGTTCTTTTTTATTATGGCTTATAGAACAATAACATTAGACGTGGATAATATACTACCTATATATGGGGTAATAAACTCTGAAATGGCGGAGGAATTTGCCTACAAAGAAAAAACGAAAGATTCTTATGTATATATAGATAGTGTTGGTGGGTCAGTAGAGGCTGGAAACCGTATAATAAATGAAATACAAGCATATGATTTACCGTGTATAACGCATAAGGCATATAGTATGGCAGGAGCAATTTTCCAAGGATGTAATAAACGATATATACTGCCATATAGCAAACTAATGTTTCATAATATGACCTATGGCAACCCCCGCCAATATCAACATCAATTAGAGCAGGAATACATAGATACTATCTTACGTCATTCCAGTATTTCACGGGACGAGGCAGTGAAAAAAATGGAAAAGGACTGGTATATAGTTGGAAAAAACATACTGGCGTTGGAGTTTGCCGATGAAATGGTGCATATTAAATGTACTCCGCGATTAACGCAGACATCCTCGCATAAACGAAAGTCCATGTGTCCGACCATTCATTCACCAAAGGATAATTCTAGATGTGAGGTATTAGGGTGCTAGGCGCGTCTGGGTGCCGGCGCCAAGGCAACTAATGGGGCTAGAACCGCTAGTTTCAAACTTCTCTCTAAATAGGTAAGGATTATTTTACCGTTATCCGGTCTTGTGCCATGGCTATACATTTGCGTGCGAAGTATCGATATTCCTGAACCGCGCTTTAGATGCCCCGAGCCTTTAAATACTATTTGTTCAAATTCTTCCATTAGTTTTGTTTCAATGGGTGTAAATTTAGACGCATCTTTGCGAAAATGTCCTTTATAAATGTGTCTATTATATTCCCCAGATGTATAGATGTTCTCTCTGGCATATTTTTTATTTTTGATACGGCCAATGCCCATTATTTTATTGGTACTATTATTCATTTCAAGGACATAAATAATAGTATCGGGAGGAACGGAGGAATTAATTGGGAGGGAACATCCATAAATACATCCACTATTGGATTGATTCTCTCTATAAGAAGTGTTTTGTCTCCAAGTTTCATTATTAAACCGTGTGACTGCAATCATTTTATGGAGTTATGCAGAGAGAATAGTAGGTATGTTATTATCAATTTTATTATCAATTTTTTATTAATTACACAAACGCATAGATAATCTTCTCTTTCATGATGGTACTTTTAGTTAGATTATCATTTACCATAGGAACTATCTCTATTTTATAGGTTTGATGGAGAGTCTGTTGATCCATTGTTATATTAGCCATATTATTCTCTATTTTATGAATCATTTGTGTGTGTAATGCCTTATTGTTCGCATCTAAAAATAGTAATTGCCAAAACGCGATATTATTATTATACAATGGAAGGGGAGGCAACTCTAATTGCTTATAATTATTCGTGAACTGATTCAGTTCCTTGAAATAATTCTCTAAAGACCGCTTATCTCCTAAGGTAATATCTCGTATATTAAATGCTTTATTACTTCCTCCACCCGGATGATCTTCCCAGTGTAATGGTCTATATTTTTCGGGTGAGTCAGATAAATTATTAGTGTAAGAGTGATAGACGATTGCTTTCTCGGGGCAAAATACCGTCCACCCATGCGTATAGGATAAAACGGTCAGTTGGTCCTCTTCTCCTTCAAAATATAAATCTCCAGGATAAGGCGAGTCTTTAATCCATTCTCTCGGAGCAAAATAAAATCCTCCAGCAATATGAATATTTCTTATGGGAACGCCTGTTGTATTTAAATAATCCCCCGCACATCCATGTAAGGTTGTCATTTTACGTATCGGTAGATTTAATTTAGTCACATTCATGTAGGTGCCCGATTGTAAATATGATTTGGTGGTATCGTCCAGCGCATAATGTGGCGGATAAGAAGAGAGAAGTGATTTAGTACATTTCGTTGCGCGAATGCTGTAGATTAGGGCGACATCCCAATTAGGTATAGAACGCATATGAGAATCCATTTGTAAAATATAGTCTTCATCCGTTACGCTATCTTGCAATAGTTTTCGCGCATAACATACGCCTTTTGCTTTAGAATAATGCATATAAATAATTTTTAGATTAGAGGGAAAGGTTTGTTTAAGTAGGTGGTGATTTTCGGTAGTATCTTGAAGACAAATGCCATATATTATGGTGTGTTGTTTGGATTCATTCTCCATAAAGTCTTGTATAGTAGGGATTAGTTGAGAATCTCTATAAGAGGCAATAGATACAAATATTTTCATTTAAATATATACAAGTACAATATATTTATATGAGTAAGCCTCCATACACTGATATATTTAGTAATAGATGGGGGTGGCAATTTATGCAGGCGGATGGCATGTCAGTAGCGGCAATGAATGCTAAGAGACCTAAGAGACCTATAAGCACCTCAGGGGGGGGAGGGGTTCCTCGTGCGCCTCCGGTACCTCCTGCTCCACCGCTTCCCACCAATTATCGGGTGGGGTCTTCTACTCCATCCATATTTGGTAATTTATTGTCTACGATAGGACAAGGCTTTGCGTTTGGTACCGGCAGTGGTATCGCCCATAAAGCCGTAGATACTGTGTTGGGTTCTCCCCCAGCAATAGACCATAATAATGCGACAACCGAGGAATTAATTAGAAGCATTGGAGTGTCATGTAGATATTTTAAAGCTGCATATGATGATTGCGTGCAACATAACCGGAGTGAATGTGAGAAGATAAATGACCATTATAAGGAATGTTTGGAGATATTGAAAAAATATGATAATGTCCTACCCTAGTTCGTATAATTGCTCTAGTAAAGGATATGTCCAGTCTAAATAATGTGCCTGAACTTTATGTAAGGGATTGGTACGGGTACATCTGTCTTTATACTTGCAATAACGATACTTTATTTTGTCATTTACATAGGAAAACGGTATATCTCCTGTCTGAATATGATTTAAAAGATCTATATATGATTTAATTTCTTCCTCGTCTGTTAATTTAGAAAGTGCAATGATAAAATGGTTGTAGGTATCTGAGGTGGTTCTTAAGCCTAAGGTATTGACGATATCACGGGCGAATCTGTTTTGGGCTTTGATTAACTTTTTTATCGGTTGATCGATATCAACCCCGGCATTATATTTAGCACTCCATCTCTGAAAGGTAATTTTTAAATACGAGGGTGATCCTGCGCGCCGTTTGCGAGTTCGTGTTTTATTATGTCGGCGGACATTTTTACGTGTTATGCGCATGTATAGTTAAAATACATATTAAAAATAACATACATAAAAAAGGTATATGAGCGACGAGAGAATTGTAAACGTAATGAATAGTGTCCCATTAATTACGAATATGATGGGATATCATGAGATATATGGCGTGCTAAAGCATTTGCAATATGTGTTGGAGAATAATATTCCGGGAGACATTGTAGAGTTTGGTTGTTTTGTGGGAACCACCAGTGTTTTTATACGAAAAATGCTGGATGAATACAAGAGTGACAGACAGTTTCATGTATATGAAAGTTGGCAAGGGTTGCCCGAAAAGCACGCAAAAGACCATAGCGCTGATGAGAGACAATTTAATACGGGTATGTTTCAAGTGTCCAAGGAGGAATTTCTAAGCGTATTTCAGACCTTATCTCTTAACTTACCAATAATTCATTCGGGGTTATTTAAAGATATTCCTGAGGTGGAATATCCGGAAAAGATTGCGTTTGTGTTTATGGATGGAGATTTTTACACTTCTACTCGTGATGCATTAGATAAGGTATATAAAAAGGTAGTAAATAATGGAATCATACTGGTGGATGATTGTGGTTGGCCACCTTTACCCGGACCTAAATTAGCATGTGAAGAATTTTTAGAGGATAAGGTGGAGGAGTTAGCGTTCACGGGATATCCTAGTGAGAAATTTCAGTTTGATGGAAATTATACTGGGGGTAAGATTGTAAAGGGCGGAGATACGGTTATGTTGCATTCTACCGCTGCATTACAGAAATTTCAGCCGAAACAAGACACTCCACAGCCTATGCCGTTTGCTCCGCCTCCAATACAAAATACGAATATATCCACCCTATATAATGCGGGAGATAATGTATTAATTTATAGAACCGGCAAGGATGCATGGGTAAAATCAACGGTAGTGCGTTTTGTGGAAGAAACGAGTAAATATGAGGTAACCTATGATAACGACGAGGAATCTTATTTTGAATTATTACAGCCGGGTGGAGATAATCATTTTCCTATGCTTTAATTCATTTCCATAGCGGTAGGATGGAGAGATAACTCTCCGCGCATATATATCTAATAATTTATTCTCTCCTAAAAATTGAAATGCTTTTTAGCCTATAGAGGAAAGTACCCACCATGTACTCTTTATCCAGTTACGCTTCTGAAACAATGTCAGAAACATCCGCCCGTAATATGGCGGCTAGGCAACTTTATACCGAGAAGATATTTAGAGCAGCCATCCTGCGTAAAAGTAATAGAGTAAAAACCCTACTTCATGTCCAACCTGACCGCACAAAGGGCGACAAGAAAAAGGAAGAAGTCTTCATTACGGCTAAAGAGGCATTCGAAGTCCTTGGGAACTGCACTCACCCACGAGGAAAAACCCGAGTGTGGAAAGTCCAAGAACTAAGATCTACAGGTGACCTGGTACATCGAAGAAATATGCAGCTAAGAGGGTTTGCTCAGGTAGTGCTGGCATACAAGTTAAAGTATGGTGAGTGGGTGGATTCGGATTTGGATATGATAAATTTAATAGATGACGAAAAAATAAGGACAATCTTACTTGAGGCGATATCAAAAGGCGGGGAGATGTCTAAGGAAGATTTAGATATGGTTAAAGACTGGGAAACTGAGAAAAATAATTATCTAACATGAGGCAATTAAGACGTGGGACGTGTAGAAGTATCATTATGAAAAGAAATAATTAAACCAAATAATTTGTAGCAAAAATAATAATTTACGTAAAAATAAAATCCCTTATGGATTTTTTTATGATGGTATCCAGATACCGATATAGTATGATTATAAAACACGTAATATACAGCCCATTATCTGTAAATATCGTATTTGTTTCACCTCCACTAAACCACTCTAATCGTTTGCTTTCCGTATGATACGGACAGTCTCCAACGCAATAGACGGCAATCTTCGCAATAACCATGATTGCAATAATTAAATAGAGGATACATTTATTATCGGCAAAAATACTACCTAATAGAAGGGTAGTTATATACAATATATGAGTGATATATAACCCATATCTCTCTTTTGTGAATAAACTATAAATAGCAATCACTTGAATGCCTAAAATGAATCGCATAAAATAAGAGTCAAAGAAGGAGAGCAATTGTGTTTTTAAAATATAAATATTAGAAGCACTCATAAATAAAAATAAAGAGAGAAGACACCAATTCATTATAGTATATGGATATTATTTAGTTCCCGTAAAATTGAATTCTTTTTTAAATGGTAAAACAGTATGCAATGTCGGATAATACCTCAGATCTAAAAACGAATTATATGGATGACGATGATTTGTATAAGGATGATGATGTGACGATTACTATTTCTAGGTCCAATTTTTATTTGGTAACCTTGGGAATATTCCTGCTATTTCTTTTTGGTATTCTTCTTATTATGTTTAAGAAGAATCGCGTCTATAGTGAACCCAAATGTACTACATATCATACGGCATGTACAATGATAATGGACCCTAATACCGTATATGTTCCTGAATTATGTTCTATATGTTTAAGTATATATACGGAGGATGAGATGATTACTACGTTAACGTGTGATCACTCTTTTCATAAAGAATGTATTAGCGAATGGTATACTATATCAACTTCAGAGGAGGAGAATGAGAATGCCAATTGTCCATGCTGTAATGAGGAATTTATCCTGACGCCGGATCCCCCCAGTCAATCGCTATCCACATCAGTTGAGCTGCGGCGCCGACCTAGCTTTGGAGTGGGACTGTTTTAGCGTTTAGAGGCTGGGATCGCTTGCAGTGTATATGCGCACTGCCTTTTTAGCTCGGCTGGTTCCCCGAAGCGCAGCCGGTAGAGCCACATTATTCTGGCTTAACGAACTTAAGTAGAATATACACTGCTATTATCCACGCGACAGTAGAAATTACCAGGATAGACCAGATATTTAAATTGGTTTTTAATAATACATGGCTAGTACTTGCAAATATAATCCACATTATAGCACCATATAACGCATAATTGCTAGTAGTGATGGCTTGTTTTCTGCCTTGTAATAAATATACGGTTACCATTGTATAGGTAAAGGCTAAGGGCATCGCCCCACTTAATAATCCGGCTATATCGGGAAATCCATATTTAATAATGAGAGCATAAGTAGTAAAGGTAATCCCACCAATTAAAAACTGCTTCAATATAAAGTTGGGTAACTCCATAAGTATATATTCTACTAAGATAAATATTTATAAGTTACTAAGGTTATATCGCATTTTCATTGCGTTACGTGTTTTTTCTGTCCAATACTTACTTTTATTATCTGGAATACCCAAGCAAACTCTCTGTGCATTACTACTTTTCATTAGGAATCTCTCTAGTGGGTTTGTATAATCACATAATTTCCTCGCCCAGCCCTTATTCCAACAGGTGATCCAATCGCAGTTTGCCTTTTTAAACCCTATATTTTGGACGATTCGGGTATGTCCTGGGTTAGTCGGGGTGCCTCGGTGCCAAAGGTCATGTCTATAAAACAGAACACTACCCGGTTTAAATGGTATTGATATTTCTCTCTCGTATAAATGTTGTCGAAAGGAATAGACGGTTGGATGATGGATTTTAAAGTAATGTTCCACCAATGTTTTATCATTTTTGAACGGATATTCGCGTAGTCCAGCAATATTATCATATGGTTCTTTATATAGGGGGTCATAATCGCCTAACTTAGGAACTAGTCTAGTCTCTCCACCACACTTTTCCGAATCACTGTAGTAAATAATAATAGCGACGGATTCAGGATTATTCCAATCGGGTGGATACGTCAGGTAATTATTCGGATAATCCATATGCATACGTTGGTCTTGGTTAGAGTTTACGGGATTGGTATGGTCATTCGTTTTAGACCAAATATCAGATTGGATAAGCCGAATGTCCTCTGAATCTAATAGGTGTTGGCACGTAGCAATGAGGTCGGGATGAAGGGTAATATCATTCAGAAAATCATGCTCCGTGGGAAATTCTAACACTCCCTTATGGCTACCGAAATCGTGTGTATTCGGAAAGGGTATTGTTTCAAGGCGTTGCAGTGTTTTTTGTATATCGGGGAAAAAATTATCCACCATATAATAACCTTGTGTTTTCCACAAGGATTTCATTACCTACTATCCAATATTATGGAGAATTATTTAAATAATATGGAGAATTAATATATCATATATATATATATGCCAAATAGCCCTTCTCCGTTTATTCCGTTGGCTCTTAACCTTCTCCAGAGAAAAATAGCCACTTTAGACAGTAGACTTACTTTTCAAGAAGAAGAATTAGAACACCTGTATAATTCATTAAAAAATAGAACAGGCTCTTTATTAAAGACTATTAAATTCACACGAAAAAGGGTTGATGATATACGTGACACCAATCCAAATACCTGGCCTACCCTAGCTGCCGCCAGTGGAATCAAGAGGAACAGTCGTTCTAGAAAGAAAAGGCATTCTAGAAAGAACAAGCATTCTAGAAAGAAAAGGCGTTCTAGAAAGAACCAGCGTTAACCCTCCGTAATGTTATATTCTCTCTGGTGAAGTTGTTGTATCGCGTATTTCTCGGATGCGTCAAGAGAGAAATAGGTAGCGATGGTGTCATCGTTAATTTCTGGGGGGAAATCCTCCAAGGTAGAAATATCTGGAATTAATTCAAAAATATATTTTTCCAAATATTTCATTCGGTATCGGGTCGCTTCAAATAAATAGAGGGCGGTTTTTGTAGAAAAAAACGCCGCTAATTTCTTCAAGTCTTCCTCCTTCTCTCTCACTATTACATATTTATCTCTATTAGAGATGCCATATTCACCCGATATATCCAAGTAGGGAAACCCATACATACCATGTGCCATTACTAATTTCTTTTTTCCATAATGCGGACAGGGTAAATCAGAATAGGTATAGATTAGTGTTGGGGTTAACCCATTCAGTCTGCACGTATGTATATTTTTGTATGGGAGGCTAGCGTCGTCTTTGAGGGTAATTTTGGTGGATGGCATGGAGGTTTTTATTATGTGGAAGCGGGAGGATGGTGTGAGTTTTTTTAGGAATTTTGTAATGATGCCTGAACCAAACACGGGAATAGGTAGTTGGAGAGAATATGGAATATATTTTTCCAGGCATGTATCCCATAATAGAGTGGCATGGTCGGTAGGTATTTTTTGCAGTAGAAAGAAGCAGGTGGGTGTTTGAGCTTCTCCCCTAAATAGTTTATTGGTTTGGGTATTATTGAAGCAATGGATTTTATGGATTTTATAGGAGGTTAACAGGTCGTAGATGCCTTCGCGGTCGGGTTTCATCCAGATGGACGGAACAATAAAGCATAGATAGCCACCAGATGTTAATAAGCGGAGAGATTTGCGAATAAAATCTCTCCAAACCGCTTTTCCATCGTTGCCTTTTTCCAGTTTGGAAGTTGGCGTTTTTATGAGCCCACGATGATTAAAGGGCGGATTACCTATAATAATATCGAATTGTTTATCTGGATTCCAAGAGAGATAGTCCCCTTCATATAGATTAGGGGTTTTAAATATATCATACACTAAAGGTATGTGTTTTGGGTTCAGTTCTACCATATGAAGCATATTATTGATAATATGTTTCGCATTAAGACAACCTTTACTCCTAAATAGACGGAGATAAATTTGAATAGAAAATAATCCTGGACCACACCCCGGATCTAACCAAGTGAGAGATGGGTCGGTCCAGACGTGCTCGGGCAGAAGATGACACATTTGGTCAATGAGAGAAATAGGGGTAAAAATCTCTCCATATAATTCTTTGTTGGACATATATTAAAAATAGTATTTAATAATATTATATTATCTTATTGTAAAGTATGGTTAATAGAAGTTTAAAATCACGTAAAAAATATACATTAAAACAACGAAAATATAGACGTAGAACGTATCATAAAAAAAAATTCAATAAACGAACTATAGATAAAAGGAAGTATAATAAGAGTATTAAAAAGAGGGTGAGAAAAAAGAGGACTCTAAAAAAAATGTATAGGCAGTATGGGGGGGTAGAAACGAATATGGGGGTAGAAACGAATATGGGGGTAAAAACGAAGAGGGGGGTAAAAACGAAGAGGGATACCTTTGAAGAGAATAAGGAGTTAGCAACAGAACACCAAAATAAAGCCCGCAAGATTTTGACCGTCAATCCGGAGACCTTCCCCTCTAGTATTCGCCAGAGAGATGAGGAAATGAAGCCAGATGAGGAAATGAAGCCTGATGAGGAAATGAAGCCAGATGAGGAAATGAAGCCTGATGAGGAAATGAAGCCTGAGCGGGTGTTGGCGCGATGTATTAATATACTGCCAATTACTTCTAGTGATATTGAAGATGCCGGATACAATATCACGAAGGGGGATTGGGATAGGAAGGGAGAAACACAAAAAGGGGCTGCTCCCCTGGTGTTCTCCCAAGATCTATTCCCCATAATAACGGGTCCAATAGATAATAATGATTTAAAAGGATATTTAAATTGGTTATACTCTATCGAGGAGTGGTATACACCACTTCCAAACTTCATAGAGAATTTATATAAGAATGTAGCTACTAAACTTACACTACGCTCCAGTAGTGTATTAACCCAGTTTAATACGCACCTGGCGGATAACGCGGATAACTATTGGAGCGTTAAATTAATATGTATATATTTTCTAATAAAAGATGAGATGTTAAGGGTAGATAATTATATACAGGCATTAGACAATATACAATCTAATAGCCAATCGAATGATAATACTGCAGAAGATAATGATCTGCCGTTCTGTGATACGTCAGATCTAAAAGAATTATCTGAAATGGTTGCAGGTGATGCCAATTGGGATCTGACCAAGTTGGTTGATCGGATTCAACAATTTAATATGAACTTTATAGTAAGATTCCCGGAATTTATGACTGATTATAATAGTGCCAAAGAACCGGTACGAGAGACTATACAAGTGGATGGCGATGTGATGGTGGACGGGGGCGGGCAAATTCTGACACCGGTCGGCGATATCGTGCTTCAGGCCAAGATCAACCTCGACCCCAACACCCACAAGTTAGCCTATAATGAGATATATACGTTACTCGATGATACTCATCCATACCCAATGACTCCTACTTGGTTAAATAATGCTGTTGGGTCAGGAGACAAATCCAATATTATAAATTATGAAAATATTTCAGATAGTGTTCATGATTTTAATACGAAGCGCAGCCGTTTCTTCTATAGGGACGATGATGGCCTGGGCCATACGGTACACGATATATGGAGTAAACTAGTCCCTGACAACTTTGATATACCACGGGACCAGATTAGTGGATTTCAGGAAGATCATTACTTAGATCCGTTATTTAAATATACATCTATTTATAAAAATCAGGCAGTATTTGCATATTTTTTAGCGGAAAAAGATGGCGTAGGTGACGATTTAGAGAAGGCGTTGACGAACCCATCAACTAATCGCTCTAGGTTAGCATCTATTCAAATACAAAACTTAATTGGCGATCAAATAACCGAGTATGTAAAAGATATGGGATCTCATAGAGATTTGGTTTTAGATCAGGATCAAGGCGATACAACTATAACCACTAATAATAAAATTGGATTTCAATTGAATCCGTTGTGTTGGAAGGCGACACAAAGAATTACCCTTGCTACATTAGTTGATCCAGAAGATAAAGGCTGGCGTGAAAAAACAGAGTTAAACCTCACGGACAAACAAACAACATGGGAAAATCACATATTTAAATATATTATTAGAGAGGTATTTCAGTTTTTAGATGATCCGAACGGTCATGTTTTGGCACCACCAGGGAAGGGACATAGGATGGATGAGGATATATGGGATAAGTGGATTAATATAGAATGGGACGACAATCCGG
>Ga0315324_10000232_pt1 | contig 19993 bp, 16 predicted proteins | sample M150021515metaG_FD_203919 | JGI IMG/M metagenome (GOLD analysis project Ga0315324, IMG submission 203919) | Ammonia-oxidizing marine archaeal communities from Monterey Bay, California, United States - M1 500m 21515 | ecosystem: Environmental > Aquatic > Marine > Intertidal zone | place: USA...
GCGGAATCACGAATACCATCAACGTCAGGCTAATCCCCAGAACAGTGATCATCTCGAAGGTGGAATATCCAGACCGAAGGCCGCGCATAACAGTGTCCCGTTACTAATAATGCTATCTGGCATCAGATTAGAGCGGGAGCTGTGGGATTAATGCAGGACTTCTCGTCCAGGTGTGCGAGCGTTTAACCCGTCAACAGGTAGGTCTAATCCAGACCCAGTTTTTTCAGCTTGTAGCGTAACGCGCGGAAGGTAATACCCAGCTTCCTGGCCGCTGCTGTTTTATTCCATCGAGTTGTTTCGAGGGCGTCAACGATGAGGGTTTTTTCTACATTTTCCAGATAGGAATCCAGCGACTCCTCATCTTTCGGTAGCGTTGCCCCGGGTGTTTTGTCGATCGCCTCTTCTGGCTCCCGCGCGTCGTCCTCGCCATCGTATACTGGTTTGGTGAATTGCTCGTCTGTCGGAGAATTAAGGGTCAACTGCAGGTTGTCGGGCATGATGATATCGTTCTCACACAGCGTGATGGCTCTTTCCAGGATATTCGCAAGCTCTCGGACATTCCCAGGGAAATGATACCTGGTGAGTTCACTGATCGCCTCGCTGCTGAGCCTGGGTTTCGGGACCTGGTAGTCATCTGCAACCCGTCTGAGTAAATCCTCGGCAAGAACAGGAATGTCCTCAGCGCGTTCCCGAAGGCTTGGCACGTGGAGCTCTATGACATTAATACGGTAAAAAAGATCTTCCCGGAAGGTCCCGCGCTCAACCTCGGTTGTCAGGTCCTTGTGAGTTGCGCTCAGAATTCGCACATGAACACTTAGTTCCTGCTGCGATCCAATCGGCCTGATCGCCTTCTCCTGAATACCTCGGAGCAGCTTCACCTGCATTGGAAGCGGGAGGTCTGCTACTTCATCCAGGAAAAGCGTTCCTCCATTGGCAGCCTGGAAGAGGCCTTCCTTGTCCGCAACCGCGCCTGTAAAACTTCCCTTGGTGTGACCAAAAAACTCGCTTTCCATTAGCTCGCTGGGAATGGCGCCGCAGTTAACGGGAATGAATGGACCCCCAGCACGCGGACCATTTTCGTGAATCGATCTTGCCACCAGCTCTTTACCACTGCCGGATTCGCCACTGATATAGATAGGAGCCTGGCTTCTTGCCAGTTTTGATATCTGCTTGCGCAGCGCAATCATTACGGTTGTTTCACCCAGAAGGCTGGGTGAAACGATGCCGGTTTTGGTGTCCAGTGGCTTCAGGTTCAGCGCTGTGTCGACAAGACTCCGCAAGAGTTCGAGGTTGACTGGTTTGGAAACGAAATCGAATGCACCCGCCTTCAAGGCATCAACCGCGGAATCCATATTGCCGTGTGCGGTGATCATTGCAACGGGTACTTGTGGATAGTTGCTGTTAATGTGTTGGACGAGCTCAATGCCGTTACCGTCCGGCAGATTCATATCTGTCATACAGAAGTCGAATTCATTGTTTTGTAATAGCGCCTTGGCAGAGGTTACATCTTTTGCGCTTAATGTTTCGATGCCCATACGACCCAGTGTGATCTCCAGAAGCTCACGGATGTCGGGTTCGTCATCGACAATAAGTGCGTTCTTCTTTGGCATTGGATTTTATGGTTCCTTGAAAGTTATCTTGAACGAACTTCCGCCCGTGTCTGCTCGTTTGTAACTAAGCCGAGCATCGTTCGCGGCACATAGTTCTTTTGACAAGTAGAGGCCAAGACCTGTTCCGGTCGTTTCTGTAGTGTAGAATGGTTCGAAGAGGTTGGACACTAATTCCTCATCAACACCATGTCCGTAATCAATAATTTCAAGGAACGGTAAACGTGTCTGCGGGTCCCTTCCACCCCGTATCGCCAGTCTCGGTTCACTTGTTTTCTTTTTGCTGTATCTAACGCCATTTTGGCAAAGGTTCTCCATAATCTGTGCCAAATGAAGTGGGTCCGCTGTGATGACGGTATCGTTGGGATTCAGCAGTACCGTGATCTGGGGTTTTTCCTGCCAATTGGTTTCGAACTCTTTCACGAAGTTCGACAGCCACTGGGCCAGCGCAATTATTTGCGGCTCTGCTGATTTTCTTCGCGACAGCTGTAGTACGTTTTCGATAACGCCATTCATTCTGACACTGTGGTTTTGAATGATATCGCACAGGCGAGCGTCACCTTTGTCCAGGTTTTTTGATTCCCCTAATAGCTGAGCTGCGTGGCTAATGGCGCCGAGCGGATTTCGGATTTCATGGGCGATGCTGACGGAAAGTCGTCCGAGGGAAGCCAGCTTCAGCTGTTGTGCCTGCTTTTGAACTTCGGTGCTGTCCTCAAGAAAGATGAGCGTATCGGCTTCCGGCGAGGGTGTATTCAGTTCCGAAAATGTTGCCACAAGCTCCTTGCCTGTCGCAGTCACGTTAAAGGTTGCTTCACCGTGCGAAGGGTCATCCCGCCATCGGGTGACAGCGTGAAGGAGGTTATCGGGAACACTTTCATAACCAGAGTCAGGTTGACTGGGTATAGAAAGAAACCTCTCTGCGGACTGGTTCATCAGCCTTGGTTTACTGTTGTTAGTCAGCACCACAACACCTGTTCGAAGACCACCGATGACCAGTTGGTTGATTTGTTCCAGCGTATAGACCTCGGTCTGTCGTTTTTGTAGTTGGCGTGACAGGGTCTGGAACAGGATATTGGCTACAAAGTAGACGATTCCCAGGAGCCCGGCCTGGAAGAAACTTTGGATATCATTTTCATAAAGAAAAAATAGATAGAACTCGCCATAGATTGTCAGGATAAAGGCGATCGCGGGTAGCACGGTCGATACTCGGCCGTAAACCATGCCTCCGGCAAAAGCCAGGGTAAAGAACAGGAAGCTACCGAGCCCGGAACTGACCCCGCCGCTGGCAGACATCAGTAGCGTTAGGGCGATGATGTCCCCGATAATCACAAAGATTGCAGTCAGCGGTTTTGACAAAAAGTTAACGTTGGCGAACAGCGTAGCGATGCCGAGCACGACGTTAATAATGATGTAACTGACGATGGTGATCTTGAAAAGTTCCGGGTCTACCTTGCCAACAAAATCATTAAGATTGGGGTCCAGGAACAGGAGCAGGAACAGGAAAGAGATTAATACGCGGTAATAATTATAAATCCGGAATAGTGTTGCCCGTTGGGCTTTTTGTTGTTCTTCCAAGAATGACTGGTCGAACTGCTTCATGGTCTGTTGTTAGCCTAAGAGCCCAAAAGTCACCACATTCAGCCAGCCACGACCCTTGGCTCGAATACCTTTGTTCTTTTTAAAGTTCCCCTGATCGTCCAGGGCTTTATGTTCAGGGTAGTTGCTATTGAGTACCAGTAAGGCTTCCTCTGCCAAATCGTCCATTTTCAGCAATTGATAGGCCTCTACCATTATTGCCAGCGCATCTGGTACCGCCACGGCCCCCTGGAAATTTTCAAATACATAACGGCCCCGGTTCGCCGCGGCGACATAGGCGCCGCGCTTGATGTAATAGCGGGCTACATGTATTTCGGCTGTAGCAAGCAGGTTGCGCAGGTATTTCATTCTTTTTTGGGCGTCGGGCGCATACTCGCTGTTCGGAAATCGATTGATTAGCTGGGAGAAATCCTGGAAGGATTCCCTGGCGGCACCTGGGTCACGAGTAGACGGGTCCATGGGGATGAAACTGGATAGAAAGTTTTTATCCTGTTCATAGGACACCATGCCCTTGAGGTAATAAGCATAGTCGACATTGGGATGCCTGGGGTGCAATCGGATAAATCGATCTGCAGCGGAACGGGCGGCTTCAGGCTGCGCGCTTTTGTAATAGGCAAAGATAATCTCAAGCTGAGCCTGTTCTGCGTACCGGCCAAAGGGAAAGCGGGATTCCAGTAGCTGGAGCTTCTGGATGGCGCCGTCATAGTTGCCGGCCCTGAGGCTATCCTGCGCACCGGTGTAATAAGCCAGTTCAGTAGCTTCCAGATCGTCCTCTACCTCATCTTTAGAACAACCGGTGATGAGAGCAAGAGAGAGTAGGATTACAGTAATAAAACGCATGAGTAAGATCTGAGTGCTTGAAAATCGGCTAATTAAACCATAGCCTCTGCGCAAAGCCCAACTAGTAGCGCTTGTGCCTCTTCAAATACATCATAAATTAGTGATTCCCAAGATACACACGCTTCGGCGACTGGATCAGTCTGTATCGGAATTGCTGCCTCAGTACTCGAGAGCTCGCCTGCAACAATGGATCAAAGCAGGCGATCTGACCGTCAATGGCAAACCGGCCAAATCAAAGGATCGTCTGGTCGGTGGAGAGGAGGTGTTGGTATCCGTTTTTGAGGAAGACAACGACGACCGCGCAGAAGATATACCGTTAGATGTAGTGTTCGAAGATGAGCACCTGCTGGTCGTCAACAAGGCGCCAGGGCTGGTAGTCCATCCAGGGGCCGGAAACCCCGGAGGCACCCTGCTAAATGCATTGCTTCATCATGAGTCAGGGCTTGCCTCGATCCCCAGGGCTGGCATTGTTCACAGGCTCGATAAGGAAACCAGCGGTTTGATGGTCGTCGCCAAGACGCTGGAAACACAGAATCATATCGTCAAGGAAATTCAGGCAAGAACTGTGTCGCGAATATACGATGCCCTGGTTTACGGTGTCGTCACCCGGAGGCTGGGTCGCGTGGATCGTGCGATTGGCCGACACCCTGTTCACCGGAAAAAAATGGCGATCCGCAGAGACGGTAAAGAAGCGCGGACAAACTATCGTGTCCTGGAGCAGTTTGACGAGCACGCCCTGGTGGAATGCCAGCTGGATACTGGTCGAACGCATCAGATCAGGGTTCATCTTCAATCCCTTGGCAATCCATTGATTGGTGACCCGACTTATGGCGGCCATTACAGGCGACCAAGGTCCGGGGATGAAAGGCTGTCAGATACGCTCCGGAATTTCAAACGTCAGGCGCTGCATGCAAAAAAACTTGCATTTCAGCATCCTGCTACCGGCAAAAAGATGACGTGGACCGTAAAGCCGCCTGAGGACTTCACCGAGTTGCTGGACCTTCTATATGGGTAAATCGCCATATGGCTAGTCTGGAGCCGGATTGGCCGGCACCCGCGAACATCAAGGTGCTCTTTTCAGATCGCCGCGGTGGTTGTAGCTATGCGCCATATGCCAGTCTTAATCTCGGATCTCATGTCGGCGACGACGCAGCTTTGGTTACGCGAAACAGAGCATCAATCGATGTTCCCGATGAACCGTACTGGCTGGAACAAACCCATACTGATATCTGCGTTAATGCGGATATAGACGCAACCGTCCGGTGGGGTGATGCCAGCATCACAAGGGAGCAGGGAAAGGTGCTGGCAATCATGGTGGCTGATTGTCTGCCCATTATGTTTACTTCTCGTGGGGGCGATATTGTAGGGATTGCCCATGCAGGCTGGAGAGGCCTTGCTGATGGTGTCTTGTCCTCGACGGTGATGGCGCTGGGTCCGGGTTCGATGCTGGCCTGGATGGGTCCCGCAATAGGACCTTGTCACTACACAGTGGGGGAGGATGTCAGGGCCAGTTTTTCGTCAGGCACAGGGTTTGCTAAATGTCCTGAGAATGGTAAATGTCCTGAGAATGCTAAAGGTCCTGAGAATGCCAATAGTCCCGAGAGTAAGTTCTCGATGGACCTTTATGCGATTGCAAATGAACAGTTGCAGAGTCTGGGCGTTGAAGTCTACGGCGGTGGTCTGTGCACCTATTGTGATTCGTCACGATTTTTTTCTTACAGAAGGGATGGGGTGACCGGGCGCATGGGCGGGTTTATCTGGATGGAGTAAGTGTCCAGGTTGACTCACCCTGAAAGATCAGCCTAGCTGCAATTTTCCCTGATGGTTGTTTTTGCCCTGTCAACCCTGGATTGTTTTTCTTCTTCCGAGAGTACCCTGACCTGTCCATCGTCACCCTGAACCTTGATTCGATTGTAGTTCTGGAGTTGTGCGAGGTTTAGTTTCCCGATATTACAGTTGGACTTCTTGGACGCGGCGATTTCCTTATCTATGCGGGCTTTTTGGGTGGCAATTTCAACATCAATATCGCGCTCCTCTTCCGCAGCTGGTGCAGCAGTCTGTTGAGTGGCAGTCTGCTCTGGTGCTTCTTGCTCTAACGGCTCGTCGCTCTGGTATCCGAATCTCTGGCTGCGGGTAATAAAGCGAGCATCGAATCCCTGCGGGTTATGTTCCGAATAATTCACGACGCCATCCTCGTCGATCCAAGTGTAGTACTCATCTTCGGCGTTAGAGGTTGCTGTATAGAGTAGAACTAGCAGGCCTATCAAACCTACGGTAGATTCTAACTTTCTCATGTAAACCATCACAGAAAAACAATATTTCAAGAATATTACTGTAAGATTGTGCACTATTCGCATCGATGAAAATAGTCATTTTTCAGGCTCGGTTTAGTCAGGTTTGACTAGGCATTCAGGATACATGAGAATGCCGGCCCCTTTTGGGGCGAAATTTACGGAAAAATCAGAGGTATATCGTGGAAAAGTTATCTGGCGCGGACATGTTGATCCGGGCCCTCCAGGACGAGGGCGTTGATCACGTTTTTGGGTATCCTGGTGGGGCTGTGCTGCATATCTATGATGCTGTGTTCAGGCAGAATAGAATTCAGCATGTGCTGGTGCGCCATGAACAGGCTGCAACCCATATGGCGGACGGCTATGCGCGTTCCACGGGTCGCCCCGGTGTCGCCTTGGTGACCAGTGGCCCGGGGGCGACTAATGCGATCACGGGTATAGCGACGGCCTATATGGATTCGATTCCCATGGTGGTGATTTCCGGGCAGGTACAAAGTCACCTGATTGGTACAGATTCGTTCCAGGAGACAGACATGGTGGGTATCTCGAGACCCATCGTGAAACACAGTTTTCTGGTCCGCACAGCGTCGGAAATACCCGAAACGATCAAAAAGGCGTTCTATATCGCTACTACAGGTCGTCCTGGGCCTGTGGTCGTCGATATTCCTAAAGACGTGACTGATCCGACAAACCTGTTCGACTATAGCTACCCGGAAACGGTAACGATGCGGTCCTATTCACCTGCGACTAGAGGTCATACGGGCCAGATCAAGAAAGCGATCAAGTTGCTCGCGAAGTGTGAGCGGCCGATGATTTATGCGGGTGGGGGCGTTGTTCAGGGAGACGCTTCCGGCCAACTTATCGAATTGACAAGGCTGCTGGGTTTCCCGATCACCAACACTTTAATGGGTTTGGGTGCATTTCCTGGCACAGACAAACAGTTTCTGGGCATGCTTGGTATGCATGGTACATTTGAAGCAAACAACGCCATGCACCATAGCGATCTGGTGTTTGCCATTGGTGCCCGCTTTGATGACCGGATAACGAATACTGTTTCCAAGTTTTGCCCTTATGCAGAAATTATCCATCTCGATATTGATCCCACATCGATCTCCAAGACTATTAATGCTGATGTCCCGATCGTTGGACCTGTAGATACTGTCCTGGATGAAATGATCAAACTACTGGAACCTGAAGTTGCTGAGCGTTCTGAGAAACAGCAACAAATGTTGAAGGAATGGTGGGAACAGATCGAAGGGTGGCGAAAACAGGATTGCCTGGCGGTTATCAGGGATGAAAGTGATGCTATGATAAAGCCGCAGGAAGCGGTGCAGGCTGTCTATAAGGCAACCGACGGAAAGGCGTACGTGACGTCCGACGTCGGCCAGCACCAGATGTTTGCAGCACAATATTACCCTTTTGATGAGCCTCGAAAGTGGATTAACTCGGGTGGACTTGGGACGATGGGTTTTGGGCTGCCAGCGGCCATGGGCGTGCAGGTTGCCTTCCCGGATGAGCAGGTCGTTTGTATCACGGGTGAAGGCAGTATCCAGATGAATATCCAGGAGCTTTCGACCTGCTCGCAGTACGGATTGCCCATTAAGATTATCAACGTTAACAACGGGTCACTCGGTATGGTGAAGCAGTGGCAGGATATGCAGTATGAAGGTCGCCATTCACATAGTTATATGGACTCGCTGCCAGATTTTGTAAAACTGGTTGAGTCGTACGGGCACGTGGGATTCAAGATCGAATCGCGGGACGAGCTGGAACCGGTAATGGCCGAGGCGATGGCGATCAAAAACAAGCTTGTGTTTGTCGACATCCTGGTTGACCCGTCAGAGCACGTTTATCCAATGCTGATTGCCCCGAACGGGTCGTTGCGCGATATGTGGCTCAGTAAGGGGGTACGAACCTGATGAGAAGAATTATTTCCGTGCTGATAGAAAACGAGCCTGGTGCTTTATCGCGAGTGATTGGTTTGTTCGCCCAGCGAAACTACAACATCGAAACACTCACGGTAGCACCTACCGAAGATTCGACCCTGTCCCGTCTGACGCTGTCTACTCTTGCCGGTGACGAACAGGTAGAGCAGATCACCAAGCAGCTCAACAAACTGATTGAGGTCGTAAAGCTGGTTGACCTGACCGAGGGTGAGCACATTGAGCGTGAACTGATGTTAATCAAGCTGAAGGCAACCGGTGCCCAGCGTGCAGAAGTAAAGCGCACGTCAGATATCTTCCGTGGGCAGGTTATTGATGTGACGCAGAGTACGTACACCATCCAGTTGACCGGTACGACCGAAAAACTCGATGCCTTCATTCGAGCGTTACCCGAATCCAGTGTGATGGAAGTCGTGAGATCCGGTGTGTCCGGACTCTCCCGGGGCGAGAAAGTGCTTACAACTTAAGTTGTAAGCACCCTGAGCTCGCACAGCGAGAGAAGGGTCTATCCTGGTAGAATAGATAACATTGACAAGAACAACATTCTTACACCCTGAGCTCGCGCAGCGAGAGAAGGGTCTATCCTGGGAGAATAGATAACGTCGACAAGAACAACATTCTCAGACCCTGAGCTCGCGCAGCGAGAGAAGGGTCTCTCGTTGGGGTCAATGATGCCTGTGTCGAAGGCGCGGTGAGTCGGAACCAGCCCTCGGGGAGAGAATGTACACTGCTCGAAAGTGACACACTTGCAACCTGAGCTATACTAATGATCCACCAGCCTTTTGAGGCGAGACAATGACAGACCAGGAACCGGTTACCCCAGACCAGGGAACCGTAACGCAGCTACCAGAACGCAAAGGCCTTAAAAAAGGCGTCTACCTGCTACCTAATCTCATCACAACCGGCGCACTTTTTTCGGGTTTCTATGCGATTGTCGCTGCAATGACCGGAGCATTCGAAACGGCGTGTATCGCGATCGTGATTGCCGGGTTCCTTGATGCGCTGGACGGGCGAATCGCCAGGTTAACAAATACCACCAGCCAGTTTGGAGTGCAGTACGATAGCATGGCAGACTTGGTTGCCTTTGGTGTTGCGCCGGCGATTTTATTGTTTAGCTGGGCCCTGCAGGATCTTGGCAAGATCGGCTGGATCATTGCCTTCCTGTATATGTGTTGCGCGGCCCTGCGTTTGGCGCGTTTCAATATCGCCCCTGACACTAAGGTATTTTACGGTCTGGCAAGCCCGGGTGCTGCCGGTACGATGTCCACCTTGGTCTGGATTTGGGTTGATAACTTTCCACCCATGGAAAGTATGGAGGTTTCTGTGTTGGTCGGCCTTTTTACAACGGTCGTCGCGTTCTTGATGGTAAGCAACGTTCAGTACTTCAGTCCAAAGAACATCAAGGGCAGGGTGCCATATCCTATTATGTTGGGGGCAGTATTGCTGTTCATTGTGGTCGCCATCTACCCGCCAGGTATGTTGTTCTGCGTCGGTCTTGCCTATGGTGTGTCCGGACCAATCCAGGCTCTGCTGAGGTTGGTCCGCAGAAAGGATAATGCGCCTGAGGTGTAACACAGTCTGGTTTGGCTCGTCTGTTACTGAAGTAGAAATGCGACAAATCGGAGTCAGTTATGTTGATCAAACGAGCGCGAGCAGGTGACATTCGGTCATCAGAAATCACCAGCGAAACCGCCTTTCACCAACGAAGGCAAATTATTAAGGCGATGGGGCTTGGTGCTGTTGCGCTGGGTACGCCTGTTGTCGGTGGTGCAACATCAGGTGAGAGCCAGATCTATACCACCCAGGCACCGTTATCGGGGCCAGCCTGGCTCCAAAACAAACTAAAAACACTGACGCCAGGTCAGTATTCAACGCGGGAATCAGCAACGCCGTTTGAATATGTCAGCACTTACAATAATTTCTACGAGTTTGGGACAGGGAAAACGGATCCTGCGGATAACTCGCAGAACTTCGTCACTGATCCCTGGAAGGTGGAGGTGGCTGGTGAGGCAGAGCTGACAGGGACGTATAATCTCGAAGATATTGTAAATCCTCATACACTTGAAGAGCGGGTTTACCGGCTTCGATGTGTAGAAGCCTGGTCAATGGTCGTACCCTGGGTTGGTTTTCCGCTGGCTAATTTTTTAAAGCGGTTTAAACCAAACTCAAATGCAAAGTACGTTCGGTTTGAAACACTTCATGACCCGCAACGGATGCCCGCCCAGGGATCCCGCTTTGCCGCAATTGACTACCCCTACATAGAAGGGCTTCGCATCGATGAGGCAATGAATGAACTCGCGTTTCTGGCCGTGGGAGTCTATGGCAACGCAATGCCTAACCAGAATGGCGCGCCGATCAGGTTGGTTGTCCCCTGGAAATATGGCTTTAAGAGTATCAAGTCCATCGTCAAGATAGAGTTCACGAAACGTCGTCCGAAGACCACATGGGAAATTTCTAATAGTCGTGAGTACGGCTTCTATGCCAACGTAAACCCGGATGTTGACCATCCACGCTGGAGTCAGGCGCGCGAACGCAGATTACCCACTTCTATCTTTAGCCAGAATTACGTTGAGACCCTGAAGTTCAATGGCTATGCGCCGCTGGTTGCGCACCTTTATAAAGACATGGACTTGCGAAAGCAGTACTAGTGGTTAGATCCCCGATAATGAGTTTCTGTCGTGTTTAAGTTTCCGATGTTTAAGTTCCTGACATTTTTGCTGTGTCTCCTACCCCTTGAGTATTCGATTCACCAGGTCTATCAGCTGCAAACAGGTGGGGATAACGTTTTAGGGGCCGACCCGGCGAAGGAACTGGTGCTGCTCCAGGGTGAGTGGGCTATACGGTTTCTTCTGCTCACCCTTTTGGTAACGCCGGTAAGAAGGCTTACGGGATGGCGCCAGGCGCAGAAGATCAGGAGGATGCTGGGCTTGTTTACCTTTGCCTATGCCTCGATACATCTGCTGGCCTATCTGTTCCTGCTGCTCGAGCTTGATTTCCGCAACCTCGGCGCTGACATACTAAAACGGCCCTATATTACTGTTGGGTTTACCGCATACCTGCTGCTGGTACCCCTGGCACTTACCTCTAATAGCTTTGCCATACGACTGCTGCGAAATCGCTGGGCGGTGCTGCACCGACTTGTATACGGTGTCGCTATCCTTGTTGTGGTGCATGTGACGTGGCTAGCCAGGTCCAGTTATTCAGAGGCCATAGCCTATGGCGTCATCGTCGCCGTTTTACTACTTTCCCGTGTTTTTAAGGACAAGCTCGCGTTATTCCAAGAAGCGCTTAAACGACCCGTTTAAATACTCTCCAGTTTTAATAGACATTCCAGAAAACGCTGCTACAATGCGCGCCTCCTCGCCCTCGGGCGGGGATAGATTTAGGGCTCCATCACCGGTAAATAAGTAGTTCGAAAATATTTATCGAATATCCGCCAAGGTGGTTGTAATGGGGCTTCTAAGGCGTATAATGCGCCTCCTCGATCAGCGAGATCGGGGCTGAATTACAGGCCGTAATTCAGGGCTTTATACCCAAGGGTAGTTAAGCCATTCGGACCACCAGGATTAAAATTCTCCCGTTGAAATAAACGTCAACGTGGGGTTTTTTGCGCAGAAAGTTCTGCCTCCACGTGTATGACACAGTGGGTAAGTTGGTGCCGGAGTTGTTCTTTAACATGGTTGGAAACAAACAATAGGTGTGGGTGCTTGTTGATTGAATGCGAAAAATATTCAGCAACAAGTTACTGACACTATATTTGAGAAGCGAAAGACAGCTCGAGTACATGGCTTGCCGCAAGGCAAACATGAACAGCCGCAAGGCAAAGAGGTGTTGACGCAATACTTACTAAGTAACAGTAATTCTGTTGTGCCAGTTCATTGATGGAAACATCGTTGGGCCGACGCAGCGGATGATAGAACATCCTAGGATGTTCGATTCTTGTTTGACTGAGCTAGCGGATTCGTCATAGACGAATACGCGGTGACAGACAATTTGCGTAAGCAAAATGTCGAGAGCCGAGTTGCCCGATGAACCTTAGGGTTCGGAAAGCACTGCTATAAAAGATTGGTGGCTTATACCACTACTAATGTCCTGAGGGAGCCTCAAAAGGGTGTAACAAGGGAGATTAGAGAAATACTCTTAAATTGAAGAGTTTGATCATGGCTCAGATTGAACGTTGGCGGCAGGCTTAAGACATGCAAGTCGAGCGGTAACAGATCGCTAGGATCCCTTCGGGGTGACTTTGATGCTGACGAGCGGCGGACGGGTGAGTAACGCGTAGGAATCTACCCAGTAGCGGGGGATAGCCCGGGGAAACCCGGATTAATACCGCATACGCCCTACGGGGGAAAGGGGGGGCTCTCTTCGGAGACCTCTCACTATTGGAGGAGCCTGCGTTGGATTAGCTTGTTGGTGAGGTAAAGGCTCACCAAGGCTACGATCCATAGCTGGTCTGAGAGGACGATCAGCCACACTGGAACTGAGACACGGTCCAGACTCCTACGGGAGGCAGCAGTCGGGAATATTGTGCAATGGGCGAAAGCCTGACACAGCCATGCCGCGTGTGTGAAGAAGGCCTTAGGGTTGTAAAGCACTTTCAGTAAGGAAGAAAAAGCCGAGCCAATAACTCGGTAATATGACATTACTTACAGAAGAAGCACCGGCTAACTCCGTGCCAGCAGCCGCGGTAATACGGAGGGTGCAAACGTTAATCGGAATTACTGGGCGTAAAGCGCGCGTAGGTGGTTTGTTAAGTGGGATGTGAAAGCCCCAGGCTCAACCTGGGAATTGCATTCCAAACTGACGGACTAGAGTACGATAGAGGGAGGTAGAATTCAGAGTGTAGCGGTGAAATGCGTAGATATTCTGAGGAATACCGGTGGCGAAGGCGGCCTCCTGGATTGATACTGACACTGAGGTGCGAAAGCGTGGGGAGCAAACAGGATTAGATACCCTGGTAGTCCACGCCGTAAACGATGTCTACTAGCCGTTGGGGGGCTTGACCCCTTAGTGGCGAAGCTAACGCGATAAGTAGACCGCCTGGGGAGTACGGTCGCAAGATTAAAACTCAAATGAATTGACGGGGGCCCGCACAAGCGGTGGAGCATGTGGTTTAATTCGATGCAACGCGAAAAACCTTACCAGGCCTTGACATCCTGAGAATTCGGTAGAGATACCTTAGTGCCTTCGGGAACTCAGTGACAGGTGTTGCATGGCTGTCGTCAGCTCGTGTCGTGAGATGTTGGGTTAAGTCCCGTAACGAGCGCAACCCTTATCCTTATTTGCCAGCACGTAATGGTGGGAACTCTAAGGAGACTGCCGGTGACAAACCGGAGGAAGGAGAGGATGACGTCAAGTCATCATGGCCCTTACGGCCTGGGCTACACACGTGCTACAATGGAAAGTACAGAGGGCCGCAATGCCGCGAGGTGGAGCAAATCCCAGAAAACTTTTCGTAGTCCGGATCGGAGTCTGCAACTCGACTCCGTGAAGTCGGAATCGCTAGTAATCGCGAATCAGCATGTCGCGGTGAATACGTTCCCGGGCCTTGTACACACCGCCCGTCACATCATGGGAGTGGGTTGCACCAGAAGTAGCTAGTTTAACCTTCGGGAGAACGGTTACCACGGTGTGATTCATGACTGGGATGAAGTCGTAACAAGGTAGCCGTAGGGGAACCTGCGGCTGGATCACCTCCTTAACCTAAAGCATCTACTGCAAGCACTCACAACCTATTGTTTGATTCCACGTCATTAGTGACTCGTTAGTCGCTGTTGGCGCCTGTGCATAGACATCAGAAGTCAGAAGACCCTGAGATTGAGGTTAAGTCGTACTCAAGTTGTTCTCAAAAGTCTTCTGACTTCTGGCGCTCTAGCCAGAACCGTTTCTTCGGAAACAAGTCTGTTGGCAGCCCCAACAGGTGTTCTTTAAAAAAGTGTATAAGTGATAAAGCAATTTTCCTGCGGAAAATTGCCCCGAGCAAAGCCGAGGGGCCTCTACCATGAGAAACCACGACCTGCTCGAAGGCAAAAACCAAAGGGAAATTAGTAAAGTCTGTAATCAGAAGATGTTGTGATGACATCAGCTGTTTACAAAATTTGACATCCGCAAATGAGTCGGCGAACGCAAGTTCAATGACCAGGACAAGACCTTTTGCCAGGTCGAGTCTTGTTAAGAGATGTTCTTTAATATCAGCAGTGTTAATTCAAACGCGCACTGGTGGTATGGCTCTTTAACACACTGCTTCGCAGTGTCGCTCTGGGCAGAGGGAACTGATCTTCATTTGTTTTTTTAAATTCAAGATCACGTTGAAGACAAGAAGCCAGGTTGTAAAACTTGAACTTCAAATCTGAAAAGTGATCGAGAGTTCGTATATTTCAAGCGTATTATCCGGTGAAAAACCAATAGCTTTGAGCAGTCTCTGGCTCACAAAAGGTGAGAGACGTTAAGTTTCCTGAATAACACTCCGTTATCCAGGTCGTTCAAGTTATATGGTCAAGCGAATAAGCGTATATGGTGGATGCCTAGGCAGTTAGAGGCGATGAAGGACGTTGTAGTCTGCGATAAGCTCGGGCGAGCTGACAAACAAGCATTTGTAACCCGAGATTTCCGAATGGGGAAACCCGGCCCTTTGGGTCATCGTGCACTGAATACATAGGTGCACGAAGCGAACCCGGTGAACTGAACCATCTAAGTAACCGGAGGAAAAGAAATCAACCGAGATTCCCTTAGTAGCGGCGAGCGAAAGGGGAACAGCCAGCAATCTTTATGTTTTATGTTAGGGGAACGGTCTGGAAAGTCCGGCGATAGAAGGTGATAGCCCTGTACCCGAAAACATTTAACAAGAACTAAGTTTGCAACAAGTAGGTCGGAGCACGAGAAACTTTGACTGAACATGGGGGGACCATCCTCCAAGGCTAAATACTCCTAACTGACCGATAGTGAACTAGTACCGTGAGGGAAAGGCGAAAAGAACCCCGGAGAGGGGAGTGAAATAGATCCTGAAACCGTATACGTACAAGCAGTAGGAGCACCTTCGTGGTGTGACTGCGTACCTTTTGTATAATGGGTCAGCGACTTAAGTTCAGTAGCAAGCTTAACCGTTTAGGGGAGGCGTAGGGAAACCGAGTCTTAATAGGGCGATTTAGTTGCTGGGCTTAGACCCGAAACCAGGCGATCTATCCATGGCCAGTGTGAAGGTTGAGTAACATCAACTGGAGGCGCGAACCCACCTATGTTGAAAAATGGGGGGATGAGCTGTGGATCGGAGTGAAAGGCTAATCAAGCCTGGAGATAGCTGGTTCTCCGCGAAATCTATTTAGGTAGAGCGTCATGTATCACCATAGGGGGTAGAGCACTGTCTCGGCTAGGGGCCCATCCCGGGTTACCAACCCGATGCAAACTCCGAATACCTATGAGTGCAATCATGGCAGACACACGGCGGGTGCTAACGTCCGTCGTGGAGAGGGAAACAACCCAGACCGCCAGCTAAGGTCCCTAAATCACAGTTAAGTGGGAAACGATGTGGGAAGGCACAGACAGCTAGGAGGTTGGCTTAGAAGCAGCCATCCTTTAAAGAAAGCGTAATAGCTCACTAGTCGAGTCGGCCTGCGCGGAAGATTTAACGGGGCTCAAACTGTGTACCGAAGCTGCGGGTGCTCCTTTTCTTCGGAAAGGGGGCGCGGTAGCGGAGCGTTCTGTAAGCCGTTGAAGGTGTGCTGTAAGGCATGCTGGAGGTATCAGAAGTGCGAATGCTGACATGAGTAACGATAAGGGGGGTGAAAAACCCCCCCGCCGGAAGACCAAGGTTTCCTGCGCAACGCTAATCGGCGCAGGGTTAGTCGACCCCTAAGGCGAGGGCGAAAGCCGTAGTCGATGGGAAGCTGGTTAATATTCCAGCACTTGTAATTATTGCGATGGAGGGACGGAGAAGGCTAGGCTAGCGCGGCGATGGTTGTCCGCGTGAGAAGGTGTAGGCTGAGATCTTAGGTAAATCCGGGATCTCTTAAGGCTGAGGCCGAGGACGAACCGAGTCTTTGTACTCGGGAAGTAGCTAATGCCATGCTTCCAGGAAAAGCTTCTAAGCTTCAGATAATTATGAATCGTACCCCAAACCGACACAGGTGGTCAGGTAGAGAATACCAAGGCGCTTGAGAGAACTCGGGTGAAGGAACTAGGCAAAATGGTACCGTAACTTCGGGAGAAGGTACGCCGCTTTTGGTGATGGGACTTGCTCCCTAAGCCGAGGGCGGTCGAAGATACCAGGTGGCTGCGACTGTTTACTAAAAACACAGCACTCTGCAAACTCGTAAGAGGACGTATAGGGTGTGACGCCTGCCCGGTGCTTGAAGGTTAATTGATGGGGTTATCTTCGGAGAAGCTCTTGATCGAAGCCCAAGTAAACGGCGGCCGTAACTATAACGGTCCTAAGGTAGCGAAATTCCTTGTCGGGTAAGTTCCGACCTGCACGAATGGCGTAACGATGGCCACACTGTCTCCACCCGAGACTCAGTGAAATTGAAATTGCGGTTAAGATGCCGTATACCCGCGGCTAGACGGAAAGACCCCGTGCACCTTTACTACAGCTTTGCACTGGACTTTGATTTTACCTGTGTAGGATAGGTGGGAGACTTTGAAGCGTTGTCGCTAGATAGCGTGGAGTCGACCTTGAAATACCACCCTGGTGACGTTGAGGTTCTAACTTCGGTCCCTTATCGGGATTAAGGACAGTGTATGGTGGGTAGTTTGACTGGGGCGGTCTCCTCCCAAAGAGTAACGGAGGAGCGCGAAGGTACCCTCAGCATGGTCGGAAATCATGCAACGAGTGCAATAGCAGAAGGGTGCTTGACTGCGAGACAGACACGTCGAGCAGGTACGAAAGTAGGTTATAGTGATCCGGTGGTTCTGTATGGAAGGGCCATCGCTCAACGGATAAAAGGTACGCCGGGGATAACAGGCTGATACCGCCCAAGAGTTCACATCGACGGCGGTGTTTGGCACCTCGATGTCGGCTCATCACATCCTGGGGCTGAAGCCAGTCCCAAGGGTATGGCTGTTCGCCATTTAAAGTGGTACGCGAGCTGGGTTTAGAACGTCGTGAGACAGTTCGGTCCCTATCTGCCGTGGGCGTTTGAGAATTGAGAGGAGCTGCTCCTAGTACGAGAGGACCGGAGTGGACGAACCTCTGGTGTTCCGGTTGTCACGCCAGTGGCATTGCCGGGTAGCTACGTTCGGAAAGGATAACCGCTGAAAGCATCTAAGCGGGAAGCCCCCCTCAAGATTAATTCTCACTGGGACTTTAAGTCCCCTAAAGAGCCGTTGAAGACTACAACGTTGATAGGCTAGGTGTGTAAGCGCTGTGAGGCGTTGAGCTAACTAGTACTAATTGCTCGTGAGGCTTGATCATATAATTTGAGCGATTGTGCTTTGCACACGAGTGAGACCCTGAACGGAGCTGCTTGCAGCGAAGTCGAATGGGTCCATAGTTCAAGCGATATAGGATAAGACCTTGAAATAGTACGATTGTTTGAAAGACAAAAATTGTTTGAAAGACAAAGATTGTTTGAAAGACAAAAGATGTCAGATGGAAAAAGACTTATCACTTGTATTACTTTTTAAGAATTAGTCACCCAGGATCTGATCCTGGTGTTGGCAACACGGACGAGGCTTATCGTACAAAACGATGACGCCACACCGGCTTGCCTGATGACCTTAGCAAGCAGGTACCACCTGATCCCATATCGAACTCAGAAGTGAAACTGCTTAGCGCCGATGGTAGTGTGGGAGTTCCCATGCGAGAGTAGGACATTGTCAGGCATTAATTAAGAAACCCCAGTCGCGAAAGCTGCTGGGGTTTTTTGGTTATGGCATTGCTAAAAGAGTAAATACGGCTTTCGACAGGGTTATCGACGTCGTGCCGTACTCTCAATCACCATCACCATCTGTTTGATCGTGGCGGGAAACTTAAGCTTCCACTCATCTTTCTCTTTCACCAGGGTGTACACCAGGATATCCGTTCCCAGATGGTCACCCTGGGACATTTTGAGACGAACGACGATATGTACCATGTTGTCATTCTCCTGGATCTTGCCGATGATCTCCCGGTCTGTGACCTTAAGGTGTTGTGAACGCGCAGCTTTCAGGATTTCATTGGCAAGGGCGTTCAGGTAAAACTCAGCCGATGTTTTCGCCACCTGACTCATGGAGACTTTCTGTCCAAAAATACGGCGTTGCAAACCATATTCACCAAAATTTGCCTGGTACTGAATGGATTCATCTATGGTCTTCTTCAGGCTGTTCATACTGCCGGAATCCATTAGAGTCGCGACACCTTTTAGTTTCTGTCCCGTCAGGACAGAGAGATACTTTTCCAGGGTTCCCTCAGGGGTGTTGGAGGCAACTGCGGTCGAATTCAGTAGTACGGTACAAACGAGAGCAATCAAGTAGTGCATCAGGATTCCTTGAACTGGCTAAATTAGGGCTAGTTTACCTGCTATTGACTACCATTGGGTGTGATGAGTGGTAATGTCTGAAGCTCACCGTTGGGCGCGTACAGAATGAAAGTATTGATGAACGCCAGGGATCAGAATTCTTTAGGCATTGTGGCCCAGGCAGAAATGCACCATGCCTTGTTGCTTGGATTACAGCTGATGATCTCGTCTAATCGAGATCGACGTGAAGTTTATGATTGGATGTTCAGGCTGTTCCGCAGGCAACACAAAGACAAGTTTTTATCGAGCTTTGGTAAGTTAGGGTTAGAGGGTTTGCCGGACGCAGTTGCCTGTGCCCAATACCATGTGATGGCGAATAGCATTGGTGGTGTCCCTGTTGAGTACCTTGCAGAAAGTGATACAAAGGCCTGGGTCAGGTTCCGCTACCCACGGTGGATGTATCTTGGCGCAACTATCTGCGGTATCCCTGTTGAGGTCAGCCGTGGTTTCCTTAACGGCTGGTATGCTGAAAACGGTGTTTCGCTGAACAATCCCAGGTTAGGTTTTGTGTGCGTTTCAGAAGACATGACAGGTGAGTTTGGGCTCTGTGGCTATTTTAAAGAGTTTGATCATGACCTTATGGATAGTGAACGATTGCAGTTTGCCAATGAGCGGCCACCTGCGTTCAATCAGGAAGATCAGCCCAAGTTGCCCGCTGAGGGTTGGAGTGAAGAAAGGCTTCAGAAAGCGAACCGAAACTATGCCGTGGAATTTGTCCGAAACGGACTGATAGAACTTCGCGGGGTGATTGGTGACAGCCAAACAAAAGCGCTGGGCGGCAGGGCAGCAAGGCTGATCGGGCTGCAGTACTGCTCCCAGACGCGAGCAATTATCGGCACAGAAGACGGCGATCTTGCCTCGGCGGGAAGCTATCTCTCCGGGATGTTCGCCGGGCTTGGTGACGAATCGGTCGTCGAATTAAGTGGTAGTACGTTGCAGATTATTCACAGTGGTTTACGCATTACTCAAGGCCTGGCACCGGCAGATCGAGAGGCTGTGCTAACGGTATGGAAAGAACTCTGGTTGGGTGCTCTCGCATCTTTCCAGCAAATGAAACACGCAGAGGTTGAAATCAACGGAGACTCGATTGTGTGGACGATCACGGATGTTGTTTGAGAGATGCAGCTCGCGAGAATGGTTCCATTAAGCACTGTCTGAAGGCGACGATCTTTGTTCGTTGGTGAAATTTTTCGGACAGTTCAGGGCCATGCGCGAGGTGAGGCACG